>LFRM01150885.1_pt1 | contig 10138 bp, 10 predicted proteins | sample 618341 | NCBI WGS metagenome assembly LFRM01 (sample SAMN03654438, study PRJNA283298) | anaerobic digester metagenome | isolation source: pool of bioreactors CSTR01a, CSTR02a, and CSTR03a thermophilic anaerobic... | place: Denmark: Kgs. Lyngby | collected 2014-05-21 | reverse complement strand
AGGAACAAGGATGAGCAGTTTATCTGGCAAAGCGACCGAAACGGTTACAATCATCTCTACCTATATGACATTTCGGGAAAGCAGCTGAAGCAACTGACCGACGGCACCTGGGAGGTGACCGAAGTGATCGGGTTCGACAAGAAGGGAGAGAACCTTTACTTCATCGCCACACTCCCCTCACCCATTGATCGCCATGTCTGCAGTGTGACGCTGAAGAGCGGGAAGATCACACAGCATACTACCCTGCCGGGGATACACACCGCCACACTGAGCACGTCGGGAAGGCATCTTTTGGACAGATACTCATCGCACGACAACCCCGGCAGGATCGATCTGATTGAGACCTGTACAGGCAGGACCACTCTCCTCTCCCAGGCTGAAAACCCGTTCGCCGGGTTCAGCATGCCCACGGTGGAGCTGGGCAAGGTGAATTCGGCAGATGGCAGGACGGACCTATACTACCGGATGATCAAACCAGCCGGATTCGACGCTGCGAAGAAATACCCCGTGGCGGTCTACGTCTATGGTGGTCCTCATTCGCAGATGGTGAGCAACCGCTGGCGTTACGGATCGGGAGGATGGGAGACGCACATGGCCCAAAAAGGATATATCGTCTTCGTGATGGACAACAGAGGTACAGCCTACAGAGGCCTCGATTTCGAGAATGTCACTCACCGGCAACTGGGCGTGGTGGAAGCCGAGGACCAGATGAAAGGTGTGGCGTTCCTGCAGTCACTTCCCTACGTGGATAGTGAACGCATGGGCATCCATGGGTGGAGCTACGGGGGATTCATGACAATCAATATGCTTCTCCGTTACCCGGAGGTGTTCAAAGTAGGAGTGGCTGGTGGTCCCGTGATCGACTGGAAATATTATGAGGTGATGTACGGTGAACGCTATATGGACACTCCTGCAGAGAACCCGAAAGGATATGAAGAGAGCAGCCTGCTGAACAAGGCTACGCAGCTGCGGTCTCGCCTGCTGATCATTCACGGTGACGAGGATCCCACCGTGGTGATGCAGCACAGCCTGCAGTTTATTAAAGCGAGCATAGCGGCAGGGACACATCCTGACCTCTTCCTCTATCCCGGACATGGACACAACATGATGGGCCGGGACAGGGTGCACCTGCACCGCCACATCACACGCTATTTTGATGATTTCATTCCACAGGATTGACGACCGTGAAAAGGAGCGGCTGCACCTACAGGATAAATCCTAAAAACTTATTATCTTTGCATTCACTATGCAATACAAACTTTTCCCATCCGATCGGATCTCATTCTTCAGCCTGAGCAGCGGTAGTTGTGGCAACTGTTACTACTTGGGTAACGCGCACTACGGCATCCTTATCGATGCCGGACTGGGTCCGCGGGTAATCAGAAAGCGACTTGCCGAATATGGGATTGAGCTCTCCTCCATCATGGCAATACTGATCACACATGATCACTACGACCACATCAAATCGGCCGGGTATTTGGGTGAGAGGATGCATATCCCCGTATATGCCACACGTGATGTACACCGTGGGATCGAGCACTGCCCAATGATCAGTAACAACCTCAACGGATCAGCCAAGTACATCGAGAAAGGCAAACCTTTCCAGATTGAAGACATACGGATTACGGCGTTCGACGTGCCCCACGACAGCAATGACAATGCCGGTTACTTCTTTGAGTTTGACGGTGAAAGGATGACGCTGGCGACTGACGTGGGAGCCATCACCGATGAGGTGGCCTATTATATCAGCAAGGCCAACCACCTGGTGATCGAGAGCAATTACGATGAGGAGATGCTTCAAAACGGAAGCTATCCCTTTCACCTGAAGCGGAGGATCACATCCGGCACAGGACATCTGAGCAACCGCCAGACAGCCGAGTTTCTTGCCAACAACTTCACCTCCGACCTGCGCAATATATGGCTCTGCCACCTGAGCGGTGACAATAACAACCCTCAGCTGGCCTACAACACGATGAAGGAGCATCTTTTACAGAAAGGCATCGAGGTGGGGCAGCATGTTGCATTACATGTACTGGAACGCAACGTGTTATCGAAAAAAACAGAATTCTAGTTGTCATATCATGCAGTTAGCCCCCATCCTTTTGTTTACTTATAACCGTCCGCTGCACACGCGCCAGACGCTGGAAGCATTGCTGAACAACAAGCTGAGCAGCCAAAGCGAACTTTATGTTTTTTCTGACGGATATAAAAACAATCACGACAAAAAAGAGGTGCTGAAAGTGCGTGAGCTGATACGTTCCATAGATGGTTTCAGGGAGATACATATCATAGAGCACAGTGAGAACCTGGGACTGGCAAAGAATATTATTGAGGGTGTGACACAAGTTGTGAACAGGCATGAAAAGGTAATCGTGCTGGAAGATGACCTGATCACATCACCCCACTTCCTCACCTTCATGAACGAAGCACTGGAGAGGTTCAGAGATGAAGAGAAAATCGGGCATATACAGGGTTTTTGTTTCCCGTTAGAGGATCTTCCTGATTCGTTTCTCATCAAATGGGCGGGCAGCTGGGGCTGGGCCACCTGGAAGAGAGCGTGGCAGCACTTCAACCCCGACGGCAAAGCACTGTTATCGGAGCTGGAAAGAAGAAAATTGACCAGACCGTTCGATTTCAACGGGAACTACCCCTTCACACGCATGTTACGCAGACAAACGAAAGGAGAGAATGACTCCTGGGCAATCCGCTGGAACGCCTCTCTTTTCCTGAAAGATATCCTGTCGCTCAACGCCGGTAAATCGCTGGTGATGAATATAGGGTTCGACGGCAGCGGCAGTCACTGCGGACCGGACGTTAACTATAACACCCTCCTGCATAAGGGTGAGCTGAAGACAGCGCTGAGCGAAGTGCGGGAGGACAAAAAGGTACGCAGGAAAATTGAGCAATACTATGGACGAACCAACTCGTTCATGGCAAAAGTGAGCAGACGAATAAACCGCTATTTGAGAAGCAGTTAACAAATGAATATTCTGATCATCAGTACATCTGATATGCAGGGTGGAGCAGCCATCGCCTCCTTCCGGCTGATGAACGCGCTTATCAGGCGTGGAGAGAAGGTAAAGATGCTGGTGCGCGATAAACGTTCTGACCACCCTGAAGTGATCACCACAGGCAACAGCCTACTGCATAAACTGAATTTCTACCAGGAACGGGCTATCATCTTTCTGCATAACAGACTGTCGAGAAAAAATCTGTTCGATATCTCTATCGCGAACAGCGGTGTTTCCATCACGGAGCATCCGCTATTCAGGCAAGCCGATGTAATCCATCTCCACTGGATCAACCAGGGGATGCTCTCTCTCGGAGAGATAGCCTGCATCATTGCCTCAGGCAAGAAGGTGGTCTGGACGATGCACGACATGTGGCCCTTCACCGGAATCTGCCACCATGCTGCCGGGTGCACCCTCTACGAGAAAGGGTGCGGGGATTGTCCATATCTCGCTGCTCCCTCACCGAGCGATCTCTCACGACAGCTGTTTCAAAAAAAAATAAAGGCTTACGGCCAAGGCAGAATCACATTCGTAGCCTGCAGTCACTGGCTGAAAGAGCTGGCGGTGAAGAGTCCGCTCACGGCCGGCCACAAGGTGATCGCCATACCCAACCCCATTGACACAGAGCGCTATTATCCAATGGATAAGCGTGATCTGCGCAGGAAACGGCATCTGCCGGAGAGCAGTAAGATCATACTGTTCGCATCAGTAAAAGCATCCGACCCGCGAAAAGGCATAGATTATCTGGTGGAAGCAAGCCGCATCATCGCGCAACAACAGAGAGATATCCTCTTTCTGATTGCGGGCAGCAACGGGGAGGAAATGAGTAAGCGTCTCTCACTGCCCGCAAGGAGCTTAGGCTATGTAGCCCCAGAGGAGATGCCTGAGATCTACAACAGCGCCGACCTGTTCGTGACACCTTCGCTGCAGGAGAACCTCCCGAACACCATCATGGAGGCGATGGCTTGCGGCACACCCTGTATCGGCTTCGATACTGGGGGCATTCCCGAAATGATCGCACACGGGAAGAACGGTTATGTGGCGAAATACAGGGATGCGGAAGATCTGGCTTCCGGCATTCTCCGCACATTGTACGCAAAGGAGCCTGAGACTCTTTCCGCATATGCCCGCCACAGCGTTCAGTCGGAATACAACCAGGATAAAGTGGCAAACCAATACATGGAGATCTATGCAAAAGGATAACAAGATTACTGACGGCAGGAACTACGCCATCAAACTGTTTCCGGCAAGAGGCCGGAAGCTATCACTAACCAACGTCTTATATACCTCATTATGATATCTTTATCTGTCATCACCGTCACCTACAATGCCGAGCCAACGCTGGAGAGGACGATAAAAAGTGTTCTGGAGCAAACCTACCCCCATATCAGGCATCTGATTGTTGATGGGGAATCGAAAGACGGAACGGTAGCGCTCATTCAACAATATGAGCATGAGAAGATGGCCTGGGTCAGCGAACCTGACAACGGGCTCTACGACGCCATGAACAAGGCCGTGACAATGGCTGAGGGTGATTATCTCTGCTTCCTGAATGCCGGTGATACCTTCTTCGCTACCGACAGTGTTGAGAAGATGATGCATTCGTTTTATGATGATAATTCACCCGATATCCTCTATGGTGAGACAGCTATCGTTGATGAAGATAATGCTTTTCTTCGTATGCGCCGCTTGAGAGCTCCCGTAAGGATCTCATGGAAAAGCTTCAGGATGGGTATGGTGGTGTGTCATCAGGCATTTATCGTGAAGAGGGAGCTATTTGAACCCTATGATCTCTCGTACCGTTTCTCGTCAGATTTTGACTGGTGCATCCGTATGATGAAAAAGGCAAAAACGATCCTGAACACTCGCCTCACCCTGATCAACTACCTGAACGAGGGAATGACCACCACCAATCGTAAGGCATCACTGAAGGAGCGATACCGTATCATGGTAAAATATTACGGTGAACCATCCACCTTTCTGTACCATCTCTGGTTTGCAGTACGGGCGATTTTACATTAGTATTTTTGTACGTTGATAAGTTAAAAGTTGGTTAGTGAGTAGATTCATAGATGAACGGGCTTACAATTTATCGCTTTTAGCTCAAAATAAACAAATGAAAAGAAGAAAACTTAAACTGGAGGAACTCTGCCGTCTCAGCGTGGAGGAATTCCGGGAAGCAAAGAAGATTCCGCTGGTAGTGGTTCTTGACAACGTACGGAGCCAGCACAATATCGGCTCGGTATTCCGCACCAGTGACGCCTTTCGCGTGGAGGAGATAATCCTTTGTGGTATCACTGCCACACCGCCCAATGCAGAGATACATAAGTCAGCCCTCGGGGCAGAAGATTCAGTGAAATGGCGCTACTTCGAAGAAACCCTTACAGCCGTGGATGAACTGAAAGCCAATGGCTACATTGTCTACGCTGTTGAGCAGGCCGAGCAAAGCCTCTCACCGGAGCAGCTCACGTTGAAGCGAGACTGCCGCTATGCCGTGATTCTGGGGCATGAGGTGCATGGCGTACAACAAACGGTGGTGGATGTCTCGGACGGATGCCTCGAGATTCCGCAATATGGCACGAAACACTCCCTCAACGTGTCGGTGACAGCAGGGATCGTAATATGGGATTTTTTCAGGGGACTGAAACAGTCAGACGCTAAATGATCTATGAGTATACTTTCTCCAGCTTCACACGCTCACCATCGAACACAGCATAGGAAAAATAGGTTATCCAGTCGCCCAGCATGATGATGTTTGATTCTTCTCCTACAGACAGATCTAGCAGGATATGGCGATGACCATAGATGAAGTAATTGAGAGTGGGATCCTCTTTCAGTTTTTGCTTCGAGAAGCGGATCAGATACTCTTTATCCTCACCCAGATACCCCTGCACTCCGCCGTTCAGGCGACTGCTGTTCGACCAGGCATGTGCGAGAGGTATCGTCCATCGCGGATGGATGGCCGAGAAACATCTCCTCAGGAACCGGCTGTGAAAGATTCGTCGCAGAAGGTGAAACGACCGGGAGTCATCTCCCAGTCCGTCGCCATGTGCAAGGAAAAACCTTTTCCCCCCCATCTCTTTTACATATGGCTCAAAGTGCAGGATCATCCCACACTCTTTGGAGAGGTAGTCGGTAAGCCAGATATCGTGATTGCCGATGAAGAAATGCACCTCCACCCCACTATCGGTCAGCTCGGAGATCTTACCGAGGATACGCGTAAATCCTTTGGGTACCACATACCTGTACTCATACCAGTAATCGAAGATATCGCCCAGGAGATAAATCGCCTCGGCCTCTTGCTTCACACTGTCAAGCCATCGGCACATCTTCCGTTCCGTTTCCACGGAGTCGGTGTGTGATGCCGAACCCAGGTGGGCATCGGAGAGGAAGTAGATTTTTTTGTCCACGGTAATTCTTTTCTGCGTATCCTTATCACCCCAATCACATCATCCCCAGCTCCAGAAGTGCCTCTTCGCTCAGCATCGAGCGGTCCCAGGGCGGTTCGAACGTGAGATTGAGATCCACCTTGTTCACCTCGGGGATCGATTCCACCTTAAGCTGCACATCCATCAGGATGAAGTCGGCAGCGGGGCAGCTGGGTGAGGTGAAGGTCATCTCAATGGTGACATTGTTGTTTTCATCCACATCCACATCGTAGATCAGTCCCAGATCGTAGATGTTTACGGGTATCTCCGGGTCGTACACCGTGCGGAGCATGACCACTATCTTATCTTGCAAAGCTTGTAATTCTTCGTTCATAATCTCTGTTTTGTTATTAAACCGATTCTACGGCATATTGTTTACGCTGCTCAGATGATTCCTTCATCGGCGAAGCTGTAATAGCTGTCGCCGCAGACGATAATATGGTCAAGCAGCGTGATATCCATCCACTGAGCAGCCTCTTTCAGTTTCTTTGTGATATGCGTATCCTGCGGACTGGGACTGCAGTTCCCCGAGGGATGATTGTGTGCCAGGATGATACCCGACGCATAATGGCCGAGTGCTTCACGCAGGATCAGACGGATATCCACCACTGTTCCCGAGATGCCGCCGCGACTCACCTGCATGGTGGAGAGGATCTTGTTCGACCGGTCTGTGAGCATCGCCCAGGTCTCCTCATGATTCAGATCGGAGAGGAGTGGAAAAAAATGGTCGTAGCCATCACGCGAGGATGTGATCTTCTTCCTGTCGTTCGACTCACCTGCTTTTCTTCGTCTGCCCAGCTCCAGCGAAGCGATCACCGTGACCGCCTTCGCCTCGCCGATACCCCTGAAGTTTTGGACCAGATCGGTCACGCTCATCCTCCCCAGCCTGTTGAGGTCGTTCTCTGCTTTCAGAAGTATTCGCTTGCTCAGTTCCACAGCACTCTCCCTGTCGTTACCCGATCCGATAAGGATTGCGATCAACTCCGAGTCGGAAAGGGTAGAGACTCCTTTCAGCAAGAGTTTCTCCCGAGGGCGGTCTTCCTCCGCCCATTGCTTGATGCTTAACCTGTTCATAATGCTACACTTCTGCAGTTTGACGAGACAAATATACAAAGAATTTTCCGGCGACGAAACAGCTTCCTTCACAAAGTACACTGCGCAACTTCATGCTCTCTCGTCGCAAGATCCTGCGGCAGCCCCGATTCATTTACCCGTAGGCGGTTTTGTACTATGAACCGGCCGCACGGGTGCAGCATAAATGAAAGAAATCAATCCAGCACATTCTTTCTACCTGGGAACAGGTAGGAGAATAAGATAAAGATTAGGGCTGATGCGGAGATTCCAAATATATTGGGATCAAGACCAAATGGCAGGGCGACAGATAAAAGAGTGAGCGTAATTGTTGTACCTCCGCCAATGATCATTGCCCAGAAAGCAGCGGTGGCACTACCGCGCCGGGTAAAGAATGCTCCCAGCACCGGCACAAAGAGGCCACTCACCATAAAAGCATAAGAGTGAAGCATCAGCTCGAGCACGTTCTCCATCTGCAATGCGATCAGTAATCCCAGCACACCAATCCCCAGAGTGATCAGCTGTGACTGTATCAGCCGTGCCTTTTTGCCTTTGGGCAGGGGCCTGATCTTTTTCAGTATATCACTTTCAATATTGCCTGAGGCGGCCATAATGCAGCTGTCGGCCGTGGACATCACCGCCGAGAAGTACGCCGCCATCATCAACCCCATCAGCCCAACAGGGAGGATGGTACGCAACAGCAACGGCAGCCCCATCTCGGCATCCATCGTTCCACCGGGGGCGAAACCCATATATTCGAACATTCCCGTCTCGAAGGCAACCCGTGCAAAGAGACCCAGTATCACCCCCATGAAAGCCATCACGGGCCACTCAAAGGCACCGGCGATGTACCACGCCTTTTGCGCCTCCTTCGGCGATCGCGTGGCATAGATCCGCTGGTAGAGTGTCATTCCTACGAACCAGATGGGGATGATCGTCACCGCCCAGTTCACGATGGTCTGCCACTCAATGTTGTTGAGCTTCGTATACTCATCGGGCAGGGTTGCCCTGATCGCATCCATGCCTCCGATGGCATGGTAACCCAGCGGTATGCCAATCAGTATAAGCCCTGCCAGCAGGATGATCCACTGCACCACATCGGTATAGATCACCGCCTTCAGTCCCCCCATCGCCGTGTAGGCGACGGCGATTACCCCCATAAAAATCAGTGCTGTGTTCATCTCCAGGCCCTCAAAGGTTGCTGATGCCAACTTGGCACCGGCAAGCAGCTGCGAGCTGGTGAAGCCGATGTAACCGACAGCAGAGATAATACCTGCCAGCAGCGCCACGCGGGGACTGTAAAAAAATTCGAAGAGCTGTGGGAAGGTATAGAGCTTAAGCCGTGATGCCAGCTTGCTGGCTTTGGGAATGAGAAACACAGCGCTCAACCAGGCACCCAGCAGGCCGGTGAAGAGCATCCATGATCCGGAAAGGCCCATCAGAAAACCGAGTCCCCCCAGGCCAATGGAGAAGCCGCCTCCCACGTCGGTGGCGACCACCGACAGGCCGATGACGGAGCTACTCATGGATCGGCCCCCGACATAATAGTCGTCGGCATTCTTGTTTTTTCTTAGAAAATAGATCCCGATGCCCAGCACAAAGAGCATGTAAATCACAAAAATAAGGATGTCGATAATATGCATAAATGATCAATTTGCTGCGTAAATGAATGAGATGGTAATGCAGCATAAGTTAAAAAAATAGTTTACCCCCGGCAGAAGAATGGTTACAGAGGATAACCTGATCACAAATATACTCTTTTAGTGAAAAATGACAAAAAAAAAGGAGAAGCATTTTATTCAATGCCACTCCCCTTCTTTCTTGTATGCTATTATGCACATTCTGTCAATCTCTTACACGCTCAACATAAGAACCGTTACGTGTATCAATCTTTATTTTCTCTCCTTCATTGATAAAGAGCGGCACACGCACCTCAGCACCAGTTTCTACGGTGGCGGGTTTCAGCGTGTTAGTAGCGGTATCACCCCTGATTCCCGGCTCGGTATAGGTGATCTGCAGCACAACATGTGTCGGCATTTCGGCCGTGAGGATCGTACCACTTTCGGCATGAATCTGCACATCCACCACATCACCCTCTTTCAGGAACTTCACACCTTCGATCTGCTCTTCAGCTATAGGTATCTGCTCGAATGTCTCGGTGTTCATGAAATTATATCCCATATCATCGCGATAGAGATATTGAAAGGAACGGCGTTCGATACGTACTTCGTCTACCCTCACCCCCGAGTTAAAGGTCTTGTCGAGCACACGCCCGGTTGTCACATTCTTCAACTTGGTACGAACGAAAGCTGCACCTTTTCCCGGTTTCACATGAAGAAATTCAACGATCACGAAATATTGTCCATCTAAATCGATGCACATCCCGTTTCTGAAATCAGCAGTTGTTGCCATAAATTATATTTGTCTGAGTTATATTTGTATTAGCCCGCAAAAGTAATGGTTTTATCCCAGAACGGCAAATAAATTAACGGGTTGGCATATTTCGTGATTGACAAAGTAATTGATTCATCAATGGACAAAAGCATTTGACGCATCAAGAATAATCTTAATCAGGAAAAACAGCGTCAGTACATACATGGTGATACTTACATCTTTTACTTTTCCCGA
>LFRM01141496.1_pt3 | contig 10140 bp, 11 predicted proteins | sample 618341 | NCBI WGS metagenome assembly LFRM01 (sample SAMN03654438, study PRJNA283298) | anaerobic digester metagenome | isolation source: pool of bioreactors CSTR01a, CSTR02a, and CSTR03a thermophilic anaerobic... | place: Denmark: Kgs. Lyngby | collected 2014-05-21 | reverse complement strand
GCCCGTGTGATTCAAGCTTCGGGTGTAAGTCTTCTCATGTCAACTATACCTGCTTTAATCACAACTTCCTTCCCCCCGGAAGAGCGCGGAAAGGCCATGGGATTTTACATAATCTCAGTGTCCATAGGCCTTCTCACAGGTCCATCCTTAGGTGGCCTGATTTTGTCAAAGTTTTCATGGCGATTTATATTTCTAGTAAATGTCCCCTTAGGGATTACCGCATTTATAACATCAAATTGGTTAACTTCCAAGCAAAAGGAGAAAACGAGCAATAGTTTTGACTATGCCGGAACCTTTTTGACATTAACATTCCTAATCAGCCTACTTTATTACTTAAACCAAGGTTCCAACATAGGCTGGCTGTCGAAAACAGGCCTGGCTTTGATAATAACCAGCATTGTATCCCTTGTGACCTTTATATATGTTGAGAAAAGGAACTCGGAACCCATGCTTGATTTAAGGCTTTTCAGCAATAAAATCTTTGTAAGCGGCCTTCTGAGCACCTTTCTGTACTTTGCCTCCCAAATGGTCATGGTATTTCTCGCACCGGTTTTGCTCAATGCTGCCAATTACTCTTCCAAAGTAACTGGTTTTACCGTAATAGCATTCCCTGTTTCGATGTTGATATTTGCCTCTGTAGGGGGCCATCTCTCTGACAGGATAAATCCAGACATAGTAAGTACAATAGGCGCTGCCATCGCCGGCCTGTCTATTTTCTTAATAGGTACCCTCCCACCCCTTTCCTTTTCCAATGTAGACCTGATCTGGAGAATGTTCATTTTCGGAATAGGTGGAGGCCTGTTCGAAACATCTGTTTCGGTAACGCTCCTAAGCAGTGCGCCGGAACACATGCGGGGTGTTGCTTCAGGCATATGGGCAATGGTTAAAAACATGGGCATGGTGTTTGGCGTTACCATAAGCAGTACCCTATCAAGCCTGCGCAGTGAGTATCACAGGCAGTCTTTGATTTCCGCAGTCAATGAGCTAATCGACATAGCCACGATACAAGGGGTAAAAGATGTACACATGCTAGCTTTTGTATTGATAGCCCTTTGCGCTTTGCTTTCTCTTCTTAGAATTAAGGCTAGCAGTGAAAAGAAGACATTCTCAATTGAAAAAAGCGGCACGAGGTGATACAATTAAATAGTGGCTTAGCTTGATATAAGGAACCATCATGGTTCCTTATTATTATAAGCTTGGCTGAACGTGCGTTTAGATAAATGAGGTGATAGCATGCTTGGCATATTAAAGAAGATCCTGGGGGACAGCAATGAAAAGGAAGTAAAAAAGCTTCAGAAGACCGTTGACATAGTAAACTCCTTGGAGCCCGAAATGGAGAGGTTAAGCGATAGCGAGCTTCGCAACAAGACCGAAGAATTTAAAGCGCGACTTTCCGGGGGCGAGACACTCGATGATATATTACCCGAAGCTTTTGCAGTGGTCAGGGAGGCTGCCAGAAGGACGGTAAAAATGAGGCCCTTTGATGTCCAGGTGATGGGCGGCATAGTGCTGCACCAGGGCCGGATAGCCGAGATGAAGACTGGTGAAGGCAAGACCCTGGTTGCCACAATGCCCGTATACTTAAATGCCCTAACCGGCGAAGGCGTTCACGTGGTCACCGTCAACGACTATCTGGCAAGAAGAGACAGCGAGTGGATGGGGGAAATATATAAATTCTTAGGCCTTGAAGTTGGCCTTATCGTCCACGGCCTGGATTTTGAAGAGCGCAAAAAGGCCTACAATGCCGATATCACTTACGGTACAAACAATGAATTCGGCTTTGACTATCTGAGGGATAACATGGTCCTCTACAAGGAGCACATGGTCCAGCGGCCTTTAAACTTTGCCATTGTAGACGAAGTTGACAGCATTCTCATTGACGAGGCAAGGACTCCCCTTATTATTTCAGGCCAGGCTGAAGAGTCTACCGACATATATTACAAATTCGCTAGATTCGTCACCCGCCTAGTTCCCGAGGAAGATTACACTGTGGATGAAAAGGCCCACAGCGTCATGCCCACGGAGAAGGGCATCAAAAAATGCGAGAACTTCTTAGGGATAGAAAACCTCTACGACGAAGAAAACATGGAGCTCTTACATCACTTCCAACAAGCCTTAAAGGCCCATGCCCTGATGAAGCGGGACAGGGATTACGTCGTAAAAGACGACCAGGTGATAATCGTTGACGAGTTTACCGGCAGGCTTATGTTCGGCCGAAGGTACAGCGACGGTTTACATCAAGCCATTGAAGCCAAGGAAGGGGTCAAGGTAGAAAAGGAGAGCAAGACCCTTGCGACGATTACCTTCCAAAATTACTTCCGCATGTACAAAAAACTTGCGGGCATGACGGGCACCGCCGCCACCGAGGAGGAAGAGTTTCGCAGCATTTATGGCCTCGATGTGGTGGTTATCCCTACAAATAAGCCCATGATCAGGGTTGACCATCCCGATGTAATATACAAGACCGAAAAAGGGAAATTCAATGCGGTTGTGAAGGAAATCGAAGAGTGCTACCGGAGAGGTCAGCCGGTACTCGTGGGTACCATTTCCATTGAAAAATCCGAGCATTTAAGCAGCATGTTAAAGCGTAAGGGCATACCTCACAACGTGCTGAATGCCAAGTACCATGAAAAAGAGGCGGAAATAGTGGCCCTTGCGGGCCAAAGGGGCGCCGTCACGATTGCCACGAACATGGCAGGCCGAGGCACCGACATAGTGTTGGGTGAAGGTGTGGCAAAGCTAGGCGGCCTGCATATCATAGGTACGGAAAGGCACGAATCCCGCCGCATAGACAACCAGCTCCGTGGCCGGGCCGGTCGTCAGGGAGATCCGGGCTCATCCAGGTTTTACATTTCACTGGAAGATGACCTGATGCGACTCTTTGGCGGTGAAAACATAAAGGGCTTAATGGATAGGTTGGGTGTGAATGAGGATGAGCCCATCGAGCATTCCATGATAACAAAATCCATTGAAAATGCTCAGAAGAAAGTGGAAGCTCACAACTTTAACATCAGGAAGCACGTTTTGGAATACGATGATGTTATGAACACCCAGCGTGAGGTCATTTATTCGCAGCGACGCCGGGTATTGGAAAATGAAAACTTAAAAGACAGTATCCTGGAGATGATCGGTGAAGTCATTGACAGTTTGCTTGACATATATGCGGCCAAGGAAATTCATCCCGAGGAATGGAATTTAAAAGGCCTTTCCGATTACCTGATGGATATCTTCCAGATACGATATGAAGTTGAAGCCGAAAGGCTGGAGGACATATCTAGGGATGATTTGCGTCGCGAACTAATAAGCAGGGCTCAAGCTGCCTATGAGAAGAAAGAAGAGGAGCTGGGCAGCGAGACCATGCGAGAACTGGAACGGTACATTATGCTGAAGACCGTTGACCAAAAGTGGATGGACCACATCGATGCCATGGACCAACTGCGTGAAGGAATAGGCCTAAGGGCATACGGTCAGCGGGATCCCTTAATTGAGTACAAATTTGAAGGTTACGAGATGTTCCAGGAGATGATAAGGAGCATCCAGGAAGATACCCTTCGCTATCTTTTCAGGGTTCAGATTACCAGAGCTCCTGAAAGACGGCAGACAACCTACAACTTGTCCTATTCTCACAGCGACGGCGCAGAGAAAGCTCAGCCGGTACGCAAGCAAAAGAAGATTGGCCGCAACGACCCATGTCCCTGTGGCAGCGGCAAGAAATACAAAAAGTGCTGCGGCAGGGCAGTTTAACAACTGATTATAAATAGAGCGAGGGATGAACATGCTAGATGAATATAGATCCCGGATAGAAGGGGCAAAGTCTGTTTTAACCGAATTGAGGGATTCACTTTGAAATCGACAAAATAAAATCCGAAATAGAGTCATTGGAGCAAAAGACCATGGCCTCCGACTTTTGGGACGACCAGGAAGCAGCCCAAAAAATCCTGCAGGAACTGAACCAGCTAAAAGGCAAATTGGAAAACTATGATTTCCTCGTCAGAAAATACGAAGACTTGGAAACACTGCTTGAGCTTTGTATGGAAACGGAAGATGCAGATCTTCAGCAGGAACTGGTCCAGGATACCAAGGCCTTCATGAAGCTCCTTGAAAAGACCAAGCTGGAGACCCTGCTTTCGGGCAAGCACGATGCCAAAAATGCCATACTTTCCCTTCATGCTGGGGCAGGTGGCACCGAAGCCCAGGACTGGGTAAGCATGCTGCTGCGCATGTACACCCGCTGGGCCGAAGACAAGGGATATAAGGTGACCACCCTCGATATACTGCCCGGAGATGAGGCGGGCGTAAAGAGCGTCACCATTCTGGTGGAAGGCCTGAATGCATACGGTTACCTGAAGGCAGAAAAAGGAGTCCACCGCCTGGTTAGGATTTCCCCCTTTGATGCCGCCGGCAGGCGCCATACCTCCTTTGCTTCTGCAGATGTCATGCCCGAGATTGACGATGACATTGAAGTGGAAATTAAGCCTGAGGACCTTAAAATCGACACCTTCCGTGCAGGAGGAGCAGGGGGCCAGCACGTGAACAAAACCGAATCGGCAGTCCGCATAACCCATATTCCTACCGGAATCGTGGTATCCTGCCAAAATGAGCGCTCACAGCAGAGCAACCGAAATACGGCCATGAAGATTTTAAAGGCCAGGCTATTTGACCATTATCAGCAAAAGCAGCAGCAGGAGCTGGAAAAAATACGGGGCGATCAGAAGGAAATAGCCTGGGGAAGCCAGATAAGGTCTTACATTTTCCATCCCTACAGCTTGGTTAAAGACCACAGGACCAATGTAGAAGTTGGCAATGTCCAGGCAGTTATGGATGGGGAGCTGGATGAGTTTATAAATGCATATTTAAAGCTCATTGCGAATAAGACATCCGCCTGAGCAGATTGCAGTTGATTAAAACGAGAGCTGTCAAAAACGAGTATGACGGCTCTTTTTTTGTACTGTGATTTAAGTCATATTCTTTTTGGCGATTTTAGGGTATTATAAAAACGGATGATATTATGGAAGCGGGAATCAAGGAATATAAAAAGAAAGCGAGGAGTTATCATGACAGCTTTTAACGAGGTAAAAGCTAGACATCTTGAAAAATTACAGCAATTTGTGCCTATCGTGGCCAGGGTCCACGGCGGGAGCCATCCGGAATTCCATCAGGTTCACAAGTTGTTTGCTGAAATCGATGCAAAGATCAGAGAAGCAGGTTCTGAAAAGCCGAATCTGGACAAGGAGTTCAAAGAACTGCGCCAAGTTACTGGAAACTATTCAGTGCCGGAGGACGTGTGCGAAACCTACGAAGCCGTGTACAATATGTTGGCTGAACTTGATAAAGCATATCATGGATAAAAATATCTTAGGAGTAGAAAACAGTGCAGTACTATATTTTAAGAAATAAAAATCCAATAACTCTAATAAGCGGTATTTTAATAGCCGCTGCTTTCATCAGCAAATTGGCCATTGGAAGGGAAACTGTCTTCCACTGGTCATTGATTGCTGCCTCTATCATTGGTGCAGCGCCAATAGCCATTCAGGCATACCAGGCCATGCGGGTAAAAGTTGTTAGTATAGATGTTTTAGTTACAATAGCAGTTATAGGTGCCTTTTTTATTCGGAATTATGAAGAATCGGCCATAGTCACATTTTTATTTCTGTTCGGCGCTTACTTGGAGCAGCGCACATTAAACAAGACCCGTTCGGCCATAAAGGAATTGACGGAAATGGCCCCGGAAAGCGCATTAAAACAGATGGAAAATGGCGAATTTGAAGAAGTTGAAGTGGATGATGTAGATGTAGGAGATATACTGCTGGTTAAAACGGGTGCGAAAGTTCCCGTCGATGGCACGGTTTTATCCGGTGAGGGCAGTGTCAATGAAGCCAGCATTACGGGAGAGTCCATTCCCGTCAGCAAGGAAAAAGGCTCAAAGGTATTTGCAGGCACAATTTTAGATAACGGGACCCTTCAAATTGTGGCTGACCGGGTGGGGGAAGATACCACCTTCGGTAAGATCATCGAACTGGTGGAAGAAGCCCAGGACTCAAAATCGGAAGTGGAGCGCTTCATAGACCGCTTTTCGAAAAACTATACGCCGGCTGTGCTTGTCCTGTCTTTTGTCGTTTGGATATTTACGAGAGATGTGGAGCTGGCCATTACCATCCTGGTCCTGGGCTGCCCGGGCGCCTTGGTTATAGGAGTGCCGGTATCCAATGTGGCAGGCATAGGGAATGGTGCGCGCCATGGAGTGCTGCTAAAGGGCAGTGAAGTAATCAGCGATTTCAGCAGAGTGGATACGATGGTATTCGACAAGACCGGTACCCTGACAGTCGGAAACCCATCCGTTGCAGAAAAGGAGTTCTACGGAGACAGTATCGAAGAAGCATTAGGATATCTCGCCAGCATTGAGCGGGAATCCGATCACCCCTTGGCAAAGGCGGTTTTGGAGGAAATCGGTGACACCACATTCTACCCCGTTGAAAACACGGAAGTTGTAAAGGGCGAAGGGATTGTAGCAAATGTCAACGGACATAGGGTGGTAGTCGGCAATGTGGCATTGATGGAGAAGGAAAAGGTAAGGCTTGATGAGAAGGCCAAAGCTGATATGGATCGCCTTGAAAAAAACGGAAACTCCCTGGTCTTAACTGCCGTGGATGGGGAATTAAAAATATTAATGGGCGTCCGCGACCGGATACGACCGGGTGTGAAGGAAGACCTGCAAAAGTTAAAGAGATTGGGTGTAAAAAACCTGATTATGCTTTCGGGCGACAACCAGGGCACGGTAGATGTGGTGAGCCGTGAGTTGGGCCTAAGCGAAGCTCATGGGAACATGTTGCCCGAAGACAAGGCAGACTACATTAAGAAACTTTTAGAAGCGGGTCGAATCGTGGCATTTGTTGGCGATGGAGTCAATGACAGCCCTTCGCTGGCCCTGGCAAATATCGGCATAGCCATGGGNNTGGCCATCGACACATCCGATGTGGTACTTATGAATTCGGATTTCAGTCGTCTCCCCCACGCCCTGGGGCTCGCAAAGGCCACTGCCGGGAACATGAGACAAAATATTGTTATTGCTCTTGGAGTAGTAATAGTACTGCTAACGGGCCTGGTATTCGGAGACTGGGTAAACATGTCAATTGGCATGTTAGTACACGAAGGCAGCATCTTGGCAGTGATTCTAAACGGCATGAGGCTTTTGCACTATCGCTTCAGATAAACACGATTAAAGTGTATAATTAGGATACAACAGTCGCCAAGAGAAAATTTATGAGAGGAGATGATGATCTTGAAATCGGCAACGATACAACTGGAAGCTTTGGCATGTCCTTCCTGCATGCAAAAAATCGAATCTGCCCTTAAAGCCTTAGGGGGCGTAGAGCAGGATACGGTAAAAATACTCTTTAACGCAAGCAAAGTTAAGCTTGACTTTGATGAAGAGAAAGTGTCGATTGAAGAAATCGAAGATTCAATTAAGAAGCTCGGTTACGAAGTCATAAAATCAAAGGTAAAGTGAGAAAAGCTATAAACCCTGTAGTCACCGGATTACAGGGTTTGTTCTATATTTTCAGACATACTTCATAAGTAGTGAATAAAAGAACTCCTCAAAAGGAGGAATTTGGAAAAGCCTGTAGAAATATAAACATAGGTTTTAAATGTTGTAATAAAATGTCGTGAGTCAATATGATTAAAAGCATTCGTATATCAGATTTCTTCTTAGATCTCCTATTTCCACGAAAGCCTTACTGCATTATATGCAGCGGCAAGCTTACACCTGCATCCCAGATTATATGTGAAAGCTGCCGAGACAAGATAATACCATTGAGCGAACCCATGTGCGGGAAATGCGGCAAACCGCGACATGGCCAAAGCAAAGGCACGCTGTGCCGTGACTGTCAGGAAGATTACCATGCTTTTGTGCAGGCTCGCTCATGCGGCCATTATGAAGGCGTACTTAAACAGCTGATTCACGAATTCAAATACTATGGGAAGCAGGAGCTTGCAAAAGTTTTGGGCGGTATGATGTTTGACCTGTTAAAAGCCCTTCCCTGGCCGAGCTTTGACTATATCGTGCCACTGCCCCTTCACCCAAGGCGACAAAGGGAGAGGGGATACAACCAGGCGTATCTGTTGGCAAGAGTCGTAGCAAGTCAGAGCGGTATCCCCATTTACCCTGTTTTAATCAGGGTTAAAGCAACGGAGCACCAGACCCTACTTGATAAAACTTTGCGAAAGCAGAACCTTAAAGGAGCTTTTAAAGTAGTCAACGGTGACAAAATCCGCGACAAAACATTGCTTTTAATCGATGACGTTTACACTACGGGCGCAACATCGGGAGAGTGCTCCAAAAATCTCCTTGAAGCTGGAGCCAGGGCGGTCTACGTATTGACCTGCGCTAGAGGATAGTTGCGAACAACTTAATATATATTTAGGGAAAGGTGGAGTGAAATGGACCTTAGAAATTGTCCGGAATGCGGCAAACTATTTGTTTATGTCCATCGGAACCTATGCCCCGACTGTTTAAAAAAAGACGAAAATGATTTTGAGCGGGTTAGAGAATTTATCAACAGTAATCCCAAGGCAACCATTGATGAAGTTTCGGAAGGCACGGAAGTTCCCGTTAAAAAAATCTTGGAATACCTGAAAGAAGGCCGTTTAATTTTGCAAAGCAACAATGTCAACATCATTCTGAAGTGCGAGATCTGCGGAGAATCCATATTGACCGGCAGAATTTGCGAAAGCTGTGGCAAAAAGCTCAAAAGAAATTTTTTAGGCAGTGATAAAAGATCTATGTTCGTAGATGAAGATATGAAGGGGAAAATTCACCTGTCAAAATATTCAAGGGATGAAAGAAGAAGGTAAGTACCGTTATAATGTAGAGCAATTGAGAGATAAATCAACTTGAATTAAGTACAAAAGCATATTAGCTATTTATAAACATAAAGGGATAGTCCGATATAGTATATAGAAGCTAATTGCGAGGGGGCACTTTGTATGAATATCTCCAGAACTCAACTCGATGGAATCATGAGAGCCTATCAGAAAAACATGGAGTCTAAGGATAAACTGGGCAAAAAAACACCGAAAGCACAGGCTGATGAAGTTAGTATTTCTGATGACGTGCGCGAATTTGCCAATGCCATCAAGTTGGTTTCCAAAGTCGAAGATGTCAGGACTGAAAAAGTAGAAGAATTGAAAGCAAAGATAAAAGCCGGAACCTATAATGTTGACGGCAAATTGGTTGCAGACAAAATTATCGAAGAGATTTTTACCGATAAGCTTATTTAAGCAATTAGGGGGCTATAAAAGTGGGGTATAGGGAAATTGCATCAGTTTTAATAGAGGTCATGCAAGAACAGCTTGATGCATATAAAGAATTATATGATATGGGCAACAAAAAAACTGATGTGCTGGTCAACGGTGATATCAAGACCCTTAGCGAAATAACCGAACAAGAACAAAAGCTCATTATTAAATTGGGTAAGTTTGAAGACGAAAGATTTGAATTAGTAAAAGAGATTGCCAAGCTGTGCAACAAAGATGCCTCCGAGTTAAAAGGAGATTTTATTATATCCATATTAGATGAGAAAGAGGCCAAAACTTTTACTGCTATTTATGACGAATTAAAAATACTTTTACATGATATTCAAGAACAGAATGACAGAAATGAAAGACTGATTAAAAATGCCTTGGATTATATAAATTTTTCAATTAAGCTCATAACCGATGCCGGAACGAGTAAAGCAAACTACGGTGCCGATGGCGCCAGTTCTCAGAAATCGGTTCATTTTATTGACAAACAAGCTTGAGGCGGTGAAGTATATTGTCCAGTTTTTTTGGAATAGAGATTGCAAAAAAGGCACTTTTTGCCAACCAGCGTGCCCAACAGACAGTGTCACATAACATATCCAATGCCAATACGCCGGGCTACTCGCGGCAGAGGGTGATGCTCGAGTCCACCTATACTTCCTATGGTTTTGGTGCCGCCTACCAATTGGGCACGGGCGTAAAATTATCTGATATAAGTCGAATTCGGGATGATTTCACCGATAGGCAATACCGGAATGAAAATTCTTCCCTAGGCCAGTGGGACATTCAGAGCGATATCTTAAAACAGGTGGAAGCTGTCTTCAATGAGCCTTCTGATAT
>LFRM01248930.1_pt1 | contig 10146 bp, 13 predicted proteins | sample 618341 | NCBI WGS metagenome assembly LFRM01 (sample SAMN03654438, study PRJNA283298) | anaerobic digester metagenome | isolation source: pool of bioreactors CSTR01a, CSTR02a, and CSTR03a thermophilic anaerobic... | place: Denmark: Kgs. Lyngby | collected 2014-05-21 | reverse complement strand
GTTCTTGCTCTTCAGTATGTATTCTTACTGGGCCTTCAAACAAAGGAGTAAAGTGAGAGTATATCTTATCAGTCATACCTCTCTTAACTTGGTTCACCCAAGTGTTATATATAAATTCAGGTTTCAAGTTATCCTCCTAATGCCTTAGTGAATGTATTATCAATAGCTTGAATAATATTAGCTTCATGTGCCTTGCCAGTGAAAGGGTCTTCAGTAGCTTTTTGTAGCATGAAATATCCTTTCCATGGATTCATGTGATACCATCTAGCCCTGAATGGACTAGGAGCACTATCGCCCTTTCCCACTTGGATAAACATATCCTTACCACTGCCTGTCTTCCAACCTGGCATGAAATAACCATATAACCAGTTAGCACTAGTAGAGCCAAGTTCCACTGAAGCAAAGTGTTTAGCATCGTTGCCTATCTCAGTAACAAGTTTGTTACCTGCTCTACCTTGAAACTCTTTTGTGTAGCTTCTATTAAGCTCCCCACTTCTATACCCTGAAGCATACTTAATATCGGGTTTGTATACAGTCTTAGCTAACATTATTATTTTATCAGCGGTCTTATCAAATGCTCTCTCAATATTATTATCAAGATACTTAGGTACTAGAGCAAGCTTCTTAGCATAATCTACAAGCTCTTTATTATCCACAGTTACCATTAGGCTTCTCCTTCTATGTAGAAGAATACCTCCTGATGTGTTACAAATACGTGTGGCTCACCACAAATACCTGAATAGGTTTCTAATACATCACCATTACTATCTACAATTTCTACCGTAGTCTCATCCCCCTTCTTTATGTCAATATTATTTGATGTAAAGAATGTAACAACTTCCATTAAAGGGTTGATATCAGGGTAAGAGTTTTTAGGGTTATCTCTCTTTAGAGATTGAAGCGAGAAAGATACTTTACAAGGAATATCACTGTGAATAGGCTCATCACTATAGGTATTGTCAGATGAGTTAGGGTTGTAAGTATTCACAACTTGTGTAGCTCTTCTAACGGTTAGCCTATCTGTGTAAGTCCACTCCATAGCAGGTATAGCGTATTTTAGTAATTCATTAAACTTCATAGCTACCTCCTACATAAAGTGTACTATCTTTCTGTGCCTATCTAAGTCAAATTTATATCCCCTAACAATAGCATCTATCTCTTTGTTAGTATCAGCGGTAGTAGTATAAACACCATCATACTCAGATTTCCAGTGGCTAGAACCAAATTCCGTAGTTGTATCCCCTACTATAATCTTCTTGATTGAGTTGGGGTCTATATCAGGCTCATTAGTACCTCTAGCTTCTCCTCTATCTAATAGCCCACTTCTATAAAGTTCAGCTAATAGTAAGTCTCTAGCTAGTGAAGCCCACACAAAGTATAGTGTTTCTGGTACATAAGTCCAGTTAATGTAATTAGTTATCTTTACCTCTGCTTCCTCTAAGAATAGTTGATAAAACTCATCCTCGTCATCGAAAGCATCTAAAAAATCACTGTCTTCTATTCTCTCGTTAATGGAGGTTATTTTCCATTTATATAGTTTCCATACTCTTTCAGGAATCTTCTTCATTACCCCTCCTTAACAAAGACTTCTATTTCTTCTTAGTATTCTTCTTAGGAGTAGGTTTCTTTGGTTCTTCTTTAACCTTTGGCTCTTCAGCTATAGGTTCTTCTACTACCTCTTCTTGAACTTCAGGTTCTTGCACTTCTTCTTGTACAGGTTCCTCATCTATAAACACATACTCAGCTACTAGTATAGCTCCAGCTTCTAGGAATCTTCTTTGCTCAGAAACTTCAATTTCTATTTCCTCTAATGCTGAATACCACTTACCACCTAGCTTAGTCATGTTTGGAAATTTAACTTTCATAATCCCTCCTTAAAGGATGGTTTAGGAGTGAGGTGTTACCCTCACCCCAGTAAAATCAATCCTACGCTCCCCTTGTTTCAAGAAGATAAACAGAGTCCATCTTTTTGAAGTTGGGTAGACCTAAGAAGGAAACATTGACAAAGTGGTTTACTACTGAAGAACTCTCTTGGTACTTAACAATAGTAATTCCTGTATCAACTTGTTCCTTAACACTATGAGGAGATTGGATAACTCCTAGTTCTTCTGGGGTAGCACCAAAGATAAACTCTCCAACTTGCCCTTCAGGTAGGAAAATAACATTACCATCAAGTACAAATTTAGCACTAGCCTTACCAGAGCTTCCTAGATAACCATACATCTCATCATATACAACAATATTAATCTTTAGCTTTCTTTGTAGTGCTTCTAGGTACTCAGCGTCAACCATAAAGATTTCTTGTGGGTTAAGTAGAGCACGAACACTAGCAGAAGCAAGCATATCATTAAGAGTAACTGAGTTCATGATTAGCTTGGTTAGGGTTACGCCTTGGGTCTTAGCTTCTCTTAATACTTCCATAATATCATTGATTGGGTCAGCAGTGCTATGAGCACTCCACTTATCATTTGCATCTGAAAGGGTAATTACGTTGTTAGTAGCCCATGAGTTGTCTTGGTCAAAGCTAAGTTCGTAAACAGTAGTTCTTCCATGCTCATCAGCTGCTTCAGCGGTAATACCACCAGTTTGCATAAGTTCCCAAATCATCATCTCTACCCTAGCATTAGCTGCTCTACGTAGATTACCAACGTCATCGTACACCCTAGAAACAACAAACCTAGCTGTATCTTTATCACCAGATTGAAGAGCTTGATGGATTTCCATAATCTCTTTCTCACCAATTCTCATAGATTCCCTGAAGAATGGCATATCGTGTTGATAGAGTGACACGCCTTCCCTTCCACGAATGTTAGGCTTGGCATCATAGGTTGAGGGTTCTAGTACTACAGGTAGACCAGACTTTCCTCTGAAGTGTCTAAGTGTTAGTTGACCAGTCTTGAGACGTGGGAAGAGTTGGTTACCTAAGTAACGTTGCTCTTCGGCTTCTGCATCCCATTTCTTAGTCATATATTTAGGTTCTAGTAAATCTAAAAAATTCATTCTTTTTCCTCCGAAATTTTATTAAGGTGCTGGTACTGCTATTACAGTAAGTACACCATTTACATAAGTAATATCATAGTTAGTAGTTACAGTAGCATTACTCGCATCCTTAACTACAGCCGCACTAGGAACGTTAGCACTTGAGCCTACATCAGTTTGTGTACCAGTAACGGTAGCTGTGACTGAGTGACCCGTTACTAAGCCCTTTGAAGTGATTGTACTCTTAGTTAGTGCTGAACCATCATGTACTTTCGTATCACTATCAGCTGTAACCTCTAAAGGCTTCTTAGTAATCTCTGTTACACAATCCCACGCACCAACTGGGTCATCAACCCCACTTCGCTCTATCTTTACCTTTACTGTAACCTCACCAGCATCAGTAACAGTAGGAGGGGTAGTTCCCCATGTAGTACCATCTGTGCTATACTTAGCTGTGTCATCATTCCCTAGTAGAGAACTGTCTACATAAGCTGGAGTATAAGCAGCTCCTTTGTACTCAGCTACAAACTTCTTTAGTGCTAGTGGAGATTTAACATTGAACCACTCACTATAGTCCGCATCTTCGTCATTGATGAAGGTAATATCTTTCATCTGAGCCATTTCTGTAGCATCAGGCATATCAGGTAGTTTATTGAAGAGGACTGTTCCCTTAACTATGATTGCAACGTTATCACCACCATCTGTGACATCTACATCATTGAAAACAATTCCTATAGCTCTATTATCTTTGTAATAGACACTTCCTTGCCTAACTACTTTCCTACCGTCAACCACAACTGCTAGAGCATCGTCTTTGTCTAGCTTGACACTAATTGTGTCTGAGTTATCTGGAAAGGCTAAGACGAAGCTTGACCCCCCAAATGCTTGTGATTTAAAATACATACCCCACCCCCTATTAGGTGTAATTGATTGCTTTCCCACCAGAGTCTAAGAACACAATATTTTTCATTTGCTCTGCTTCTGCCTTTGTTGGGATAGCTGGTAGCTTACCTACTAATACTGTACCTTTGATTAGGACTGCTACGTTATCTCCGCCATCAGTAACATCAATCTCATTGAATGTTAAACCAATAGCCCTGCCATTCTCATCTTTGTAGATGGTTCCCATTTTAACAATCTTTCTACTGTTTACAGTAGCTGCTAAAGCATCATTTTGCTCTAACTCCATTGAAATGGTGTCGTAGTTATCAGGATGTGCTAAGATAACATCTTGTCCGCCATAGGCTTTACTTTTAAAATACATTATTTACTCTCCTTACCATTTTAGTATAGGCGATAGAAATTCATCTATGTCACTAATGCCTGAGTCTCCTTCTTTACCTTCTTGTGGGTCAGTGCCAGTAAATTTAGGCTTACTGGGTTGATTAACACCACTCTCAGGTTGGAAGAAAAACTCTTTAGTTTTCAGAACCTCATCGTACCGCTTCTTTAGTTCTTTTTCTGAAATAACACCTTTCTCGTCTAGCTCTAGTTCATCTAAGGATAAATAAGGGAGAAGGTCATCAAGTGCTTCAGGAACAGGCTTTCTCTTTTGTTCTCCTAGATAAGCTTTAACTTGTACTAGCTTCTTCTCAAGAGTAAGTTCATCCCTAAGCTTAGCAATCTCTGCATCCTTCTCTGCCAGCTGAGTCTCTACATCTTCCCCTACGGTATCTTTCAGCTTTTTGTCTAGGGCATTGTAATCTTCTTGTAACTTCGTAAACTTAGCTTGTGCTGTGTAGTCTTTAAGAAGCTCTATCTTGTTAGAAGCTACTCTCTTAACTACTTCTTTAGCTACTGCTTCATCTACACCTAATGCAATTAGCTCGTCTTTGGTTATCATAAAAAACTCCTTTTCTATAAGACAGGCATTAGAATACTTCTACAGCGATAGTGGAGTGGTGGGATAGTAACTCCTTGAACCAACTCCCTAGTTTCCCAAACCTTACCATGCCTGCTCCAGCAAAGTTCAGTAGTTCTATCATCAAGTATAGATACGTGTCTCCATAGATTAACTCCATAGAGTATTGAATACTTCTCAAAAAATGTATTATTAGTATAAAATGTGGAAGAAGTTTCAATCACCCTCTTGAGGTCATTCCCCTGAATCCTGTATCTCTTATTGATGATGGTGTCAACCGTAGAAGGTCTAACACCTCCTACAACTTCACTAGTTATTTCTCTTACCATTGATTGTGCTACTCTGTAACCATTAAGTACTACTCTATTATAAAAGGTTAGGCTATCTCTTCCATCAGCCCATACTAGACCAAGGATAAGATTTCTTATTCTCTCTTTATCTTTAACCTCTCCTAGAGTCTTGTTAATGATTTCAGACCAACCAACCTCTAGTATTCTTGCATAGCCTTGACTAGCTATAACTAGCTCAGTATAAATTAATAATTTTATTTTATCGAGTGGGGTATAAGGATAAGATACTTGTTTCTTAATAAACTTAGTAAACTCACTATCATCAACTATAGCTATTGCTTCAGCTAACTCTTCTCTAAATTCAGCTTGACCACTTCTTCCGTAGGGTATTAAGAAATTGTCAGAACTAGAATAGAGTTCCATATTAGCCATAAGTCTTTCCTTAAGTATTTTCTTGTTCCTAGCTTGGCTAGTCATTACTTCTTTGTAATACTTAGTTAAGATTAACTCATTAGCTATAAATAGATTTACTATAGTTGTTTCTTCTTTAGTGAGCTTATCCTCGTTCATCTAAATCAGTTCCTTTCCCTGTGTCCTCACTCGTTAAAAACTCATCCATTCCCCACTTACTCTTTAAGTCAGTATCTTGAGGAATTTCTCCGTACCTAGCTAACATCTCTTCTTCTTCTTTTCTCTCTTGCTTCATTTCTTCTTCAGCATTTTCTACGAAAGGATGTTGCTCTAATGCAGTCTTCTCACTAACGATTCCCCATGAGTTTTTGATGTTGGCAATCTTTTCTGTTTCATCAAGTATTGCATCACCGTTGAATACAAAGTCAACTCTATTCTTACGATAATCAATTCCTTCATTGTGGTATAAATCAAAGTCTATAAACCATTTAAGCTTGTCTAAAGCATCTATAAATTCATTACCCATAGCATAGCAATCTTGTGTTAGTGGTTTATACCTAAATCTAATAGCTACACCTGAAGCATGGCCGAAGTTAGCTTCTTGAACATCTATACCACCGCCAAACTCATAAATGTTCTTTCTAATCTGTTCTGCGTGGTTCTTGTAGTTCAAATCATCAAATGGGTTGCTAAGATAACTAACATCCCCATCATCCATTACAAAGGCCATTCTAGTATTAAATACGTTACGCATAAACCTAGAAATATCCTTCTCTGGTGTTTCACTTCCTAAACCTTGATAGTTCTTGATTACCATTATTGAGTTAGGAGTATCTTTAATTATGTCTGCGTTAGCTGAACGAATAGCATCATACTCATCTATAAGAGATTTAATCTTATTGAGTAGTGGTTTCTCGTTTCTATTATATCTAAAAGCTATAAAAGGTATCCTAGAGAACATCCCTTCTTGCTCTTTTCCATCTGCTTCACCTTGAGAATCTTCTTTATCTAGGTTGTAGTGGAAATGACCATTAGGTAAATCATTTATTCTTACTAGGTTTCCATTAACTTTCTTATACTTCCAAACTCCCTCATCATCATAGTAGTTCACATAGAGTACGTCAGTGGCTTTACCTTCATCATCATACTCTTCTATAATGAACTTATGTATGAGAGCATCTAAGATAGTTCTATCTGAGTCAGCCCATATAGGAATTACATCCTTACTAGACACTCTCTTGAACTTCATGTTACCAAACCTATCATAGTAAACATAGAGCCAAGCTAGACCATAAGTAATTGCGTGTTCTCCTAGAGTCTTAAGTAATCTTATAAAACTCTTATCTAGGTATTCCCTTAGCTTCTCAGTATATGCTTCGTCATCTGAAGTAATAGTAAGCTCTTTAGCTAATAGATAATTTATCTTTTGTTCAGTGAGTTGTGGTAGGAAGGCGTGGCTAAGTCTAGTATTGGATAAGTGAGGTAGTTGCAATAGTTGACCATCTGCATCTACAGCTACCCTTAATTTATCCTTAATGGCTTGATTACCTTCATTCATGTATTTATCAGCCATGTTCATGTCTTCTAGCTTAGTACTTCCTTCCCAATCCTGTATAAGTCTCTCTATGAACTTTGTTTGTGGCTCCCCTGTAGGGGCTTGCATAGCATTGACTTCTAACTCAATCATGTATTGGTCTAAGCCTTTGCTATATACTGTTTTTAATTCATTAAACTTCATCAAAAGTCTCTCCCCCACATGAATGTTTGAACACCAAATCTACTTAGTGCGTATAGAAAAGCATCTATAAAGTGGTCATTACCATCTACTAACTCTTCTACAAACTTTCCAGTTTCCTTATCTTGTTTCCACGCATAAGAGAAGAACTCTCTAATAGCATTTACACAATTAGGGTCAATAATTATTTCATAGTCTTGTAAGGCTCTTACTAATGATACTTTAAAATTCTTAGCTTTCCTTACTGGTCTTACCCTTGGCATAGATTGTCTTAGTAAATCAATATCTCTAGGAACAGCACTATCCATTATGTACTCTAGGTTGTGTTGCCCCCTCTCTCGTAACATATCTATTAAGTTATCATAGCTAAGATATTGTTGGTAAATCTCATCAGTAACGTAAATCTTCCTTTCTCTCTTGTTAGCTATAAGGAAGGCTATTGCTAATGGGTCTTCCCAACCAGCATCTATACCTTGTAGTGGTACATTACCCTTTTGCTTAACTAAGTGTTCAGCATTTAAAGGTTCTTTAGATACCCTAATGTTCTTGAACACTAAACCTTGTGAGGTTCCCCATTCTCCTTCACCATCTATCATGTATCTTCTAGGGTCTTCTTCTTTAAGAATAGCCATCTCTTTAATAAATGTTGGGTCAAGGAACTCATTGTGATAGTAGTTTCTAGTGTCAGCGTATATCCTACCATCCTCAGAGTAATGTGTAATAGGGTCTACCTTATCAAAGAACTCTCTTTTTACCCAAGTTGATTCATGTACTGGGTTCAGGACAAAGTTAAATCTAGGGAAGAGCGGTGCTGGGATATACCCCCTAGCTACTGATAGTTCAATGGTTTTCCATTCTTCAAAGTCACTTATCTCAAATGCTTCCTCTACCCATACCCAACACAGATATCCTTTATCTACAGTAACAGACTTAACACTTGCTGGGTCATTCATACCTACAAAGATAATTGAACTCCCCGAAGGTAGGTAAACTCCTCTTAGTGGATTAGTAGTCCATTTCCATAGATGAGCTACTCCTAGTTCGTGTGTAGCCCATTTAAGTTGTTGAAAGGTTGATTTAGGATGAGAATTAAATAATTTCCTTACTACTAAAGAGTGAGCTACCATTCCATGCTCGTGGAAGTAATACATAGGTTGCCATATATGCCATAGAGCTGTAGTAGTAGATTTCTTACTAGCTCTACCACCCTTTATAGCTGCGTACCTAGCTCTTGTTTCCCAAAACTCTTTGTAGTTACCACCTATTACTTGGTGGAGATTAATCTCAGTTCCTCTATTCTGTCTCTGGGTCATATCCAACCCTTTCAATCACTTGCTCTTTGGTTAGTGGCTCATCACTAATCTCTGCTCCACCAATGAAATTAACTACTCCACCAAGATTAACATTCTCTTCATTGAAACCGTGCATCTTATTAAGTTCTGCTATAGCTCCTTGGATAGCTAATGATTCTGAAGTAGTAACTGTTCTGTACCTTCTTAGTTTATTAACTTCAGCAAATAGTTTTTCTCTTTTCTTGGGGTTCTTCTCTTGGTCTATCTCATCCAGCAATCTATCTATCTCTTCATCTCTAGCCATTTGAACATCCTCAAGTTGAAGTAGAGTCTTATCTTTAAGTCTCTTTAATGTAAATACACCCTCTTCAAAAGTGTAGGCTGAACCTGTAGCTAGTTTATCTTGCATTTCCTGGAATATGTCTTGATAGTGTTTTCTGATATGTCTTCTTTGAAATAATAGTCTTGCTTTGTACTTGATGTCCTCTTCGCTCATACCCTCAGTGTCGAAACTATCTATGTATGCTTGTTCTCTGGACTTCCCCTCCATTATATCTCTAACGAAATTATCTTCAGGCAGAGTAATGTAAGGGTTTTGTTTTCTTTCTTGCTTTTCTGCCATAAATACCTCCTAAAGAAGTAAGCTTGAATAATTGAAATGTGTCAATGCACATTCTTTCCTACCATATAGCATAAAGGATTGCTAAACATTTGTCAAGAAGTATTAACATTTGTTTATGTTTAAAGTGTGATTAAGTGGGTATATATGTTGTAACCAAGGGGATACTAAGTTTCATATAAAATCTATTTGCACTAGCTAAAAGCATGAGTTCACCTTGTGTGTAGATACTAAAAATAATTAATAAATAAAGTGAAAATAGATGTTTGAACTAGGCTCCCAGTGGGTATATATGTAATAACAAACAAAACAATAAGAGAGAAAAGAGGAGGAAAACAATGTATCAAGAGAATGAAAGAAAGATTAGGTTTAGTGATTTACAACACAACAGGCACATTGAGAAACAAAAGATGGAAGTACAAGTAGGTTCAATACTATCAGTAAAGACTGTAGGGTTTAATACTTACCATGGAGCACCAGCTAGACCGTTTAGAGCTAAGGTACTCGCTAAGTACCCTAATCATGTGCTTACTGAGATACTAGAGAATGGTGTTAAGGAATGTTTCCAATATGATGATTTCATTATTGAAAAGAAAGTGAGAAGTTAGATGACTGAATTAATGAGAAGCGTGGTGTGGAAGGAAAATAAAATGATGGAAGAAGGAGTGAAAATATGAAAAATGAAGAATTAAGAAAAATTTTAGAAAAGCACAAACTGTGGCTAAAAGGCTCAAAAGAGGGAGAAAGGGCAGACCTCCAAAGGGCAGACCTCCAAAGGGCAGACCTCCGAGAGGCTAACCTCCAAAGGGCTAACCTCCGAGGGGCTAACCTCCAAAGGGCAGACCTCCAAAGGGCAAACTTAGACTATAGCGTGTGGCCCTTATGGTGCGGTGGTCGCCGCGTTCTTATCCTTGGTCCCTGCCCAGGCGATCCGCCGATGGCTGATGCCAAGCCGTTTC
>LFRM01044761.1_pt1 | contig 10146 bp, 8 predicted proteins | sample 618341 | NCBI WGS metagenome assembly LFRM01 (sample SAMN03654438, study PRJNA283298) | anaerobic digester metagenome | isolation source: pool of bioreactors CSTR01a, CSTR02a, and CSTR03a thermophilic anaerobic... | place: Denmark: Kgs. Lyngby | collected 2014-05-21 | reverse complement strand
CGCATATGCTCAAAAAAGGCACAATACCCACGATAAGTTTCGTAGACATCGACTTTGCTGGAAACCTCAAAGCAGGAATGCATAGAAAGTAAAGGCACACCGCAATCAATGACTTCGAGTCCTAATTCAGCCTGGTAAACTGCTACAGTGCCACCACCGCCCTGGTCGACCTTACCCAGCTCTCCGGTCTGCCACTGGATGTCATTGTCCTCCAACAGTCGTACCACTTCGTCAAAATACTCTGCTGACGCATCTGAAGTTCCGCCTTTACCGCGTGCTCCCGTGTATTTGTTCAGAGCAAGTCCGCGACCAGCGTAACAACTGTTTTGTGGCTCCGACACTGATGCGAAGGTCGGATCAAAAGCGTTAGTGACGTCGGAAGAAAGCATTGTACTGTTGACCATATTATGTGACAATTCCAGTGATGTAGGTTCATGACCCAGCATCAGCCGTACAATCTGTTGCTGGTAATAGGGATACAAGAAGGATGAAGCCCCTGTATTGCCGCCTGATCCTGTTTCTTCTTTATCATACATAAGTACTACCGCACTGCGTTTGGGGACGCTTTTAAGATCAACCAAGGCCCTCAGTGACGTGTAAGCGCAGACTCTGTCGTCTTGCCCGTAAGCTCCAATGAAAGAGCGATCCAAACCAACATCTCTGGCCTTGTTAGCCGGTACTACCTCTAGTTCTGCCGTAATGAACTCTCGCTCTGTAACGTTATACTTTTCATAGAGAAGATTTAAAACTGCAAGTTTTACCCGATTTTCAACTTCTTCATCAGGATAAGGTATACCTCCAACCAGGACGTTTAGCTCTTCTCCTTCAACCACCTTGGAGGCATCTTTTTTCATCTGATCACTGGCCAAATGAGGTAGCAAATCGGTTATATACAAAACAGGGTCCGATTCATCTTCGCCAATACAGATTTCTACTTTTTTGCCGCCTTTTTTGATCATAACGCCATGCAAAGCCAAAGGCTGGGCTACCCAGTGATATTTTTTTATGCCTCCGTAATAGTGGGTTTTCAACAGAGCTAAATCAGATGCTTCATACAAAGGATTGGGCTTTAAGTCTAAACGCGGAGAATCAACGTGTGAACCAATGAGATTAAAACCTTGCAAAGGATCGTTTTCACCGATAACAGCAGCTAATAAGCCTTTGTTCCGTACCAATTGAAAGACGCGATCTCCGGCTTTCAATTCTGAAAACGAATCCAGAGACTTGAAATCGTGCTCCTGCAGGAAAGTGCAGGCATAGTTTATAAATTCACGTTCTGTTTTTCCTCGGTTGAGGGCAATCTTATAATCCTCAGCAAAATCTTGAATCTTCTTTAAAACTTCATTATTGTCGGGTTCCCATGCTGTTTTAAATTCAAATTTTAATTTTTTTTCCAATTCTTTTATTGCAGATTTCTCTTCTTTACTATTGCTCATTTTTCCCTCACTCCTCTATTGATTTTATTTTTACTGTTAATTATACAAGATGGTAAAGCAAAATAAAGCAAAGCTCCGGAAAGCTTTGCTTTATTTTGACGGCATCAATCAGTATTGTTTGCTTTTATTCTATTCGTGAAGACAGCAGCCATGATCATCTGCTGAATTTTCCCCATCGTCTTCATTCAGAATCTTGAATTTTTTTGCTAATTCCGGGGTCAATCTGCCTTGCGCTTCGTAGTATTGTTTGAGCGCTTTTTTGATGGCTTGTTCTGCTAAAACAGAGCAATGCAGTTTAACTGCCGGTAGCCCGTCCAAAGCTTCGGCAACGGCCTTGTTGCTTATGTCCAAAGCTTCTTCCGTGTTTTTACCGATAATCAGTTCAGTAGCCATACTGCTGGTCGCAATGGCAGAACCACAGCCAAATGTTTTGAATTTGGCGTCGGTAATAATGTCATCTTCTATCATCAAATCAATTTTCATGATATCACCGCAAACAGGGTTTCCTACGGTACCTGAAGTTGTCGCATCGGAGATTTCGCCCATGTTACGAGGATTCATGAAATGATCCATTACTTTTTCGCTATATTCCATAGCCACCCTCTCTTACTAACCTGTTTCCGCCTTCTCGCGGGATCAAGGCTTCTATTTTGTTATTCTTAAAATCATCATACAAAGGTGACATATCCCGTAAACGTTGAATCACCTTCGGCAAATCCTGCAGAAAACGATCGATATCGTCATCCGTGTTCTCGCGTCCCAGACTAATCCTCAATGAGCCGTGGGCCACTTCATGGGGCAGCCCTATGCCCAGCAATACATGGGAAGGGTCTAAAGAGGCCGAGGTGCAAGCTGAGCCGCTGGAGCAAGCATAACCAAATGCATCCAACAGAAGCAAGATAGACTCGCCTTCTATAAACTCAAAACTAAAATTTACATTGTTAGGCAACCGTTTGTTCGGATGTCCATTAAGTTTAGCATAAGATATAATTTTAGGAATCTCACTGATTAAACGATCACGCAATCTGATTTGCCTTTTAGATTCATGTTCCATATCTGAATAAGCCAGTTCAACTGCTTTAGCCATGGCGATTATCGAGGGGACGTTTTCTGTACCACCTCTCTGATTGCGCTCCTGTGCTCCTCCGTCAATTAGCTGAGCCAGACGGGCAGCTCTGCGCTTATAAAGAATGCCGATACCTTTAGGCCCATACAGTTTATGTCCGGAAAAAGACATGAAATCGACGCCCAAATCTTTGGGTCGCAGTGGAATCGCACCTAAGGCCTGCACGGCATCACAATGGAATAAAACTTTATTCTCCCGGCAAATATCGCCTAATTCCTTAATAGGCTGAATGGTGCCGATCTCATTGTTGGCATACATGATTGAAACCAGTGTTGTGTCCGGACGAATCGCTGCTCGTAAATCTTCCGTATCGACCAGGCCATCCGCATCAACTTTCAGGTATGTCACCTCAAAGCCTTGTTTTTCCAGGGCCTGCATGCTGTGTAGAACTGCATGATGTTCAATCGCCGAGGTAATCAGATGCTTTCCTTTTTTACTTTGTGCCAGTGCAGCGCCTTTAATCGCCCAGTTATCTGCTTCAGTGCCGCCGGATGTAAAAAAGATTTCTTCCGGTTTGACTTCAAGTATCTCTGCAATAGATGCACGGGCTTGATTCATGGCACGGCTTGCCAGATTTCCTTCTTTATAAAAGGATGAAGGGTTCCCAAAATTATTTTGTAAAGCATCAGAAAAAACTGCCATCACTTCCGGGTGGATGGCTGTTGTAGCTGCATGATCAAAATAAACTCTGCTCTTGCTTTCAGCTTGATTAGTCATTACTGCCTGCTCTTTCTTCACGTTTATTATCTTGTGCTGATTGGCGAAGCTTCTCTGCTTCTGCCATCCACTTTCTTACAGTTTGCTCGTAACCGTGATTGGTCGGTTCATAATATTGTACTCCTCGCAATTTTTCGGGAAGGAACTTTTGTGACGAAATTGCTTGGGGAAAATCATGACTGTATTCATAACCCAGTGAGTAGCCAAGATCTTTCATACCTTCAGCCGGAGCATTACGTAAGTAAAAAGGTATTTCACCAATATCTTTATTCTTTATATCCTCCATGGCTTTCTTGATGGCCGCATAACTGGCATTTGATTTAGGGCTGGTCGCGATACAAATTACAGCTTCAGACAAAATGATCTGGGCTTCCGGCATCCCAACCATTTGTGCGGCTTGCCAGGCCGAAGTTACAATTGACAAAACCTGAGGATTGGCCATACCTACTTCTTCTGCAGCAGCTATGGCCAAACGGCGACCGATAAAATTTATATCTTCACCGCCTTGCAGAGCTCTGGCCAAGTAGTGAATTGCTGCCTGGGGATCACTGCCGCGCATGGATTTTATCAAGGCAGAAACTGTATCGTAGTGAGCTTCGCCAGTGGCATCGTAAAGAGCTACTTTTTCCTGCATCGAGTCCATAGCGTCATCAACGTCAACTTTAATCACGCCTTCTGCGTTAGGCTTAGTTGTCAAAGCAGCGAGTTCAAGTCCATTTAACGCTACTCTGGCGTCACCCTGGGCTCTTTGTGCAAAGAAATCTATAGCTTTTGCAGATACATCCAGTAAAAGTTCACCCAGGCCTCTTTCTTCGTCTTGCAAAGCCCGCTCCAGAATCAGATTAATATCTTCAGCTTCCAGAGGGTAGAGCTGAAAAACGGTTGAACGGGAAATAAGAGCTTTGTTAACCTGAAAATATGGATTCTCGGTTGTGGCTCCGATCAGAATTATGCTGCCGTTTTCAACGGATGGTAGCAAAGCGTCCTGCTGTGCCTTGTTAAAACGATGTATTTCATCTATAAACAAAACAGTGCGGCCGCTGGGGTTAAGCAAAGGGTTACTGGTATCAGTGATGACACGCTTAATATCTGCAACACCGGAAGTAACAGCATTTAATTGACTAAAAGGTACTTGGGTACTGTTGGCGATAACACGGGCAACAGAAGTCTTACCTGTACCCGGTGGTCCAAATAAAATGATGGAAGATAAACGATCAGCCTTAATCATGCGACGCAAAAGCTTACCTTCAGAAAGAATATGACGCTGTCCGACAAAGTCGGACAGCGTCACAGGAGCCATACGATAGGCTAAGGGCGCTCGCCTATCTGAATTAGAATTTTCATTATTTAAGGTCGGCATAGAGCGGGAATTTCTCGCACAGTTCCGCTACATCCTTGAGGATTCTTTCTTTGCTTTCATCATATTTAAAGATAGCAAGTGAAATCAGCTCGCCTAACAGTTCCATTTCTTCTTTGCCAAAACCACGGGTTGTCAGTGCCGGGGTGCCAATACGAAGACCACTGGTAATTGTTGCTTTTTCAGTTTCGTAAGGAACAGTATTCTTATTAGTTGTAATATTGACATCATCCAGTCTTTCCTGCAGAACTTTACCATTACAGCCAGTGCCGCGCAGGTCGATCAAAAGCAGGTGTGTGTCTGTACCACCAGAGACTAGATTTACATCATGCTTATTGAGTGATTCGCCTAATGCTATTGCATTTGCAACTACATTTTTCTGATATTCCTTAAAGGAAGGCTGCAAAGCTTCCTGGAAAGCAACTGCTTTAGCCGCAATGATGTGCATCAAAGGACCACCCTGAAGTCCCGGGAAAATAGCAGAGTTAATCTTTTTGCCGTATTCTTCTTTGGCCAGAATGATTCCACCACGTGGTCCACGTAAAGTTTTATGAGTTGTGGAGGTAACAAAATCGGCATGAGGTACCGGATTTTCATGCAGACCAGCTGCGATCAAACCAGCGATATGAGCCATATCGACCATTAGGTATGCGCCAACTTCATCAGCAATTTCACGGAATTTTTTGAAATCGATTTTGCGTGGGTAAGCGCTGCCACCGGCAATAATCATCTTGGGTTTTACTTCTAAAGCACGCTCACGGACAACGTCGTAATCAATTTGTTCAGTTTCACGATTGACTTTATAGCCTTCGGCTTTAAAGTATTTACCTGAGAAATTAATTCTCATACCGTGAGTCAGGTGTCCGCCGTGGTCAAGGTCCAAACCAAGAATGGTGTCACCGGGCTCCAGCATGGCAAAGTAAACACCCATATTGGCGTTTGCGCCTGAATGCGGCTGAACGTTGGCAAATTCGGCACCGAAAAGTTCTTTAGCACGATCAATAGCTAAATCTTCTGCGATGTCAACATATTCACAACCACCGTAATAACGACGATTGGGATAGCCTTCTGCATATTTGTTAGTAAGTATGGATCCGGCTGCTTCCAGAACTGCTTCGCTAACAAAGTTTTCTGATGCTATCATTTCCAACTTAGTCTGCTGGCGATCTAATTCGCAGATGAGAGAATCATAAAGTTTAGGATCTGTTTCTTTTACGTGTTGATATAACATTACTACCTCCATTATTGTTTAAAAACTATTTATACCACCGATTATTGTACCATACTTAGGGAAAAAAGCACGTTAAGACGCTCTTTGTTGAAGGCTAACAGATGATTTGACTAATTTGAATAAGCTTTTATTGGATATGTGTCTATTTTGTCCATAACTTCATTCGCCAATGATTCTAAATCAATGTTTGCTTCCGCAATTTCCACGTCAATAAGTTCTGGATGTGTCTTGGGATGTTTGGATACAAAAACTGTGCAGCAATCTTCGTAGGGCAAAATGGATGTTTCATAAGTCCCGATACTGCGTGCGATCTTGATTGTCTCGTTTTTGTCGGTTCCGATCAGGGGCCGGAAGATTGGCATTGTAGTAACAGCATCTGAAGCTACAATAGCTTCTAAAGTCTGGCTGGCAACCTGGCCCAGACTTTCACCGGTTATCAGGCATTTTGCTTTATGCCTGCGGGCCAGCTTTTCTGAAACCACAAGCATCAAGCGGCGCATAACAATAGTAAGCATATTCTCCGGGACAGCATCAGCGAGCTTTAATTGAGCTTCTGTAAAATCCACCTGATGAAATAGAATCGTTCCGGAATAACGTGCGACTATTTTTGCCAGATCTTCTACTTTTTTTAGTGCTTCAGGTCCGGTGTATGGAGATGCATGAAAGTATATTGCATTCAGCACCATGCCGCGGGAAGCCATCAGGTAACCAGCTACAGGGCTGTCAATGCCACTTGAAATAAGCAACATTCCCTTGCCGCCCATACCACTGGGCAGTCCTGACGGACCGGCAATAGTTTGATGGTAGAGATATATGCTTGTTCTGATTTCTACCCGGACAATAAAATCCGGATTATGGACGTCTACTTTTAACCTGGCGGGAAAAGCATTCAGAAGGGCGGCTCCTAAACCGGAACTGACGTCATAGCTTCCCATGGGAAAATTTTTGTTGACGCGGCGCGTTTCAACTTTAAAACTATAGGACTTCTCATCTTTTGACAGTAGATTAGCAACGTAAGCTAAACTTTCAGTTTCAAGATCGGAATATTCGAGCGGCAGCTCCTGTACCGGAGATACAGAAACAATCCCGAAAATCTTAGTAACGCGTTCGATAACTTGATTGATATCAGTTTCTTCTGAAAGTACTCGTAACCAAATTCGAGAAGAAGACTCGTTAATATCAAAACGGCCTAAATCTTTAACCCGGAAGCGGATATTGCGTATCAGCTGTCGTACAAATCGACCGCGATTTAAGCCTTTTAAAGCTATTTCACCTATTCTGATTAACAAAAGATTTGTTTTATTTGAGGTTGACATAACTTTTAGGGCCGGGCATATTCCCGGTAAGCGTAATCAATAGCCTGCGCCAGCAAATCGATTTCTTTACTTGTGTGAGCGACATTAAAACTGAAACGAACACTGTTGGCTATGGTCTCTTTGTCATAACCCATTGCTTCCAGTACCGGATTTTTGCCTACCTGATCAGCATGGCAGGCAGAACCGATCGAAATAGCAATTTCGCGCTCAGTTAATGCGTTTTGCAGCGTTTCGCCGCGCAAGCCGGGAAATGATATTGTTAGCACTAAAGCTAAACCGTTGTCAGGTGATAGCACCTGATGTGGAATTTCAAATTGTTGCAGCAAATCAAGAAAACGTTCTCTGAGTTCCGCAACTCTTTCGTAGCTTGCAGCAATTTTATCATTTGAAAGTTCAATAGCCTCTGCCAAAGCATAAATAAGAGGAGCATCCTCAGTGCCTGAACGTCTGTTGTTCTGCTGACCTCCGCCATGTAGAAGTGGTTCAATTGTTTTTTTGTCTCGAACCAATAACAAGCCGCAAGATTTAGGAGCACCTAATTTATGTCCCGCTATAGAAGCAAAGTCGAGCCCCGACTTTCTGAAAGAAAATGGGAGTTTGCCGATAACCTGGACCACGTCACTGTGAATCAATGTTCTTGGATTAGCCCGTCGCGTAATCTCAACTATTTTGTTTAAATCATTAATTGCACCGGTTTCATTACTGACGTAAATAAAGCTGGCCAGACTATATTCTGTTTCTTCTACTGCGGTTTTCCACTCATCAAGATTTAACTCACCGGTTTTCTCTAAACTTATCCATTTTGTTTGAAAATCGCAAAAACGCTCTAAAAACTTTACGCTTTCGATGGTAGCGTCGTGCTCTCCTCTGCTCGTTATCAAGCTTTTGGGAGCACTGGCCGACAGATGATAGGCACTTCCTTTTAAGGCAGTGTTAATTGACTCTGTTCCGCCTGACGTAAAGACAATTTCAGACTCGTTACAATCCAAAGTATTTGCAATTATTTGACGTGCTTCGTCAATTAGTTTTCGGCTTTCCAATCCGTAATAATGGGATGATGCCGGATTAGCGTAACAATTACGAGTATTCACTATGTAATTATCTAGAACATGTTGTTTGATAGGAGCACTAGCTGCGTAGTCAAAATATTTACTCACGTTTACCTCTTTTTAAAAAAATTAATTGATCTCCAAGCTTAACATATCTGTGCGCAAAGCTGTACGTAAATACTCACAGGTATTGCCATTTCTTCCGTAAAGCGGTCCTTCAACAGCCAAAACAATCGTACGTCTTGGAATTTCCAGGATCTTAGCTTCGGAGTTAAGCGCAGGGCGAGCCAGCAAATTGACGCTTCCCTTGACCGGCAAATGGGCGTACTTGTTTGACTTGATATCAAGCATTCGTTTTCCTGAAGAAATGGCCTGACCTAAATCAGGGAAAATTTGAACAGGAATTGTAGAAGTACACCAGCCATGAACAATATTATCATATACAATCGGCCATTGGGCCAGCCAATAACCGGGGTGTCTTTTTTCACTCAAACCAAATATTTCATCCAGTTCAGCATTAGCTTCTACCAAATTTATCGGTTCCAAAGCTATACTCTCATAGGACGTAAGATTCAAAAAACTAAAGGTGAGAGAATTGAAGTGGGGAATTCGCAAGCGATCCGGCTGCTTTGCTACAAATGTTCCTCGACCTTTTTGAATCTCCAAAATACCATCAGAAACTAATTCTGAGATAGCCTGCCGCACAGTTGGACGCGACAAATCCAGTTCCTCACAAAATTGCATTTCTGAAGGAATACGTTCGCCTTGTTTATAGCTGTTGTCTTGAATGCGTTCTACGATTAATTCACGTAGTTGAGCGTACAGTGGGATACTACTATGCTTATCAAGTTTCATGTATTCGCCTCCTCAAGCTGGTCCTTACATCTTATCATAGACACCGGATAATACAATAAAATAGATTGGACAAGTTGTAATAACATGATAACTCATGTCGATCTTAAACAACAAACAGTTTAATAAGAAATTAGCTTATAGAATTGGAAGTAACTGCATCTCTACAACTCTGCCGTCCCGGTCCAGTTCGCAGGCTGCATAAATCAATTTAATTGGCAAATCATCTAACTTATGTTTCACAGAAAAAACCTTGGCGCAATTTTTAATGCGTGAAACCTGTCTAGACGACAAGGCACCACAGGCTCCTCCATATTCTTGGGAATTACTTCTTCCTTTAACTTCGATTACATAAAGAGTATTATTTCTTAAAGCTACCAAATCGAGTTCGCCCAGATTGGCAATTTTGACGCGGCGACCCAAAAGTTGAAAACCTCTTTCAATTAACAAGGAAGCCACATAAGATTCGGTTTGTTCTCCCTGTCTCCAAGCTTGATGTTTTTTAATTGAGAAGTTTTTCAAAAAACTGCGGCGATGTATAGGGCAGGCGCCGTGTTCTTTTAAGGCTTCAATATGTTCCGCCGTGCCATAACCCTTGTTACTGTGAAAGGCATACTCAGGGTATAGCTCATTATAACTGCACATCAAGTGGTCACGGCTTACTTTGGCCAATACCGAGGCAGCAGCAATAACATTGCACTCAGCATCACCCTGAATTTTCGCTAACACAGGGTAAGAAAATCCTTCCAGGCAGACCGCGTCTACCAAAGCCAGATCAGGTTCCACAGATAAACCCCGCAAGGCCTTAATCATAGCAATCCTGCTTGCTTCCAGAATGTTGATTTCGTCGATAACTGAAGCAGAAACAGAAGCCACATGCCATGATACTGCATTATCGACAATCTTTTCATATAAGGCCTGTCTCCGCCTTACGGTCATTTTTTTAGAATCATTTAATCCCAGGAATTGTTTATCTGCAGGTAAAATACAAGCTGCAGCAAAAACAGGCCCTGCCAAAGGTCCTCTGCCGGCCTCGTCAACGCCGGCGATCAGCCTATATCA
>LFRM01010258.1_pt1 | contig 10153 bp, 5 predicted proteins | sample 618341 | NCBI WGS metagenome assembly LFRM01 (sample SAMN03654438, study PRJNA283298) | anaerobic digester metagenome | isolation source: pool of bioreactors CSTR01a, CSTR02a, and CSTR03a thermophilic anaerobic... | place: Denmark: Kgs. Lyngby | collected 2014-05-21 | reverse complement strand
CGGACGATCATAGTTTCAGTTGGAGCTTTAAGCTGTGGAAAGATACCATAACGCTGGTATACATATGGAAAGGGCGGAGTTTCAGTTGGAGCTTTAAGCTGTGGAAAGGTAAGAAACATCTGTATATCGAGGGGGCTGAGAAGTTCATATCAGTTGGAGCTATAAGCTGTGAAAAGATATTCTGACTTGAGCACCGGCTGGCATTTTTGCTAAATATCAGTTGGAGCTATGAACTGTGAAAAGTGAGCATACCATTTGCAACAGAATTACAAAATTCAGCTGTCAGTTGGAGCTATGAGCTGTGGGAAGACACAAGGGCCTACCATGCCCAGGAGTTTCTGCAAATGTAGTATATATTGTAGCTAGTGATGTGAGAATAAAATACTAGGGTGAGTGATAAGATGGCATATTACGTGTTATTGGAGTTTAGGTTGTATTGGTTTAATTTAAAGGAGGTTATATTTAAGATATGGATGTATTGAGCGGTAAAATTATCTCATTGTCTTATAAGAATAACAAAGGGAAAATGCTTTTAAGCCGTGGCGAACATGCAGGCAAGAAAATAACTTTTGTTGCGCCTTTTGAGCTTAAACCGTTCCTTAAGTTAAGGATGTTTATTAGTATAAAGGGGCAGTGGGTTAAAAACCAGTTTCATGTAGAGGATATAAAGAACATAACGCATGAATTAAGCCCAGAAGATATGGGGATACTAACCATGCTTGTTCCTGGTCTGGCATCTGATTGTATCAGCAACGCAATTAAGGTTATGGGGTGCAGTAATCTATGGGGATTGGTTAAAAACATAAAGGAAATCGATGGGTATATTGACCTTCTGGCAGATAAGGTTGGTGATGAACAGGCGGTTGCAATAGTTAAAATACTCGATGAAGTAACCAGGGACAGTGATTGTTATAATGTTTCTAAGTTGTTTGAAAGGCATAATACGGGTCTTGATTTTACTTATGCGGTTCTAATCACGGACAGGTTACATAACAGGGCGTCAAGGAATGGAATGTCCGTTGCGCAGTTGATACAAAATTATCCTTGGGTACTGCCACAAGTATTTGGCCAAACCGGGTTGTTGGCGGCTGAGAAGATTGCAAGAGACACGGCGCAATATTTGCCTGTTAATGCGTGCAAGGCAAGAATCTTTGTCAAGCTTATTTCCGACTTAAATAGGGGGCATTCATATACACCGTATAATCATCTATGGGCAGCGTTGTCGCATGACGGGTTTAGTAGCCAAGTTATAAGTCAGGCACTTATGCCGATTAGTTTAGATGCTGCTGATAATAATAAGAAGGGGTATTATATCCCAGAACCAAAAAAATATTCTGAACAATTAACAAACGATTTTATTTCAGAAGGCCATGATGAAGAGGCTGCTGAAAAGCTGTCTAAAGCGGTTTATCTGCCGGGTGTGTACTGGTCAGAAATAAAGGGTGCTGAAAAGTTAGCAAAAGTACTTACTACAAAGGGTTTTGCTTTTGATGAAAAAGAGATAAAGCGAAGAATGAAAAAGTATTCTGACGTAAAACTGGATGATGACCAGTTGGCTATAGCAGAAAAGCTGTGTAATAACAAAGTAACGGTTGTGACTGGTCAAGCGGGTTCAGGTAAGACTACTGCTATTAAAGCGTTAATAAAAGCATTGCAGGATATAATCTGTGAACAAGTACCTGTTTTAGCTCCTACTGGAACCGCCGCGCAACTGGTTGGCGCGAAAACGGGTGCGGATTTTGGTACAATACATAGATGGTCGAGGATTAGTATTGGTGATGATGATTATGCAGTTGGAACGTCGGAACTGTCATCTATGGAAGATACTAAAGATGTCCCTGTAGTAGTTGTAGATGAAATGAGCATGGCTACCGTTACAATGCTGTATCGATTGCTGCATATCGTTAAGCCTAATGCAAGGTTTTTATTTGTGGGCGACCCTGGACAATTACCATCGATTGGTGCGGGGGTGTTCGATGAGTTAATAGCGATTGCGAAAATGAACCAAGATAATATGGCGTTAGTAGAATTGAAAGGTAGTTACCGGAATAACGATGATATAGTCAGAAACGCTTTGAGGGTTAGGAATGGTGAAGTTATTGACAGGGCACTTTCGTGTGTTGAGCTTATTGAGAGTGAAAAGAAAGATGAGATTATTCAAAACACTATTAAGGTAGTGGAAGGTTTATTAAGCCAAGGCGTGAAATGGGAAGATATTATTGTACTCGGTTCTACACGGACTAAAGGGGTTGGGGTGGATGTTTTAAATGTAGAATTACGCAATAAATTCGGCAAGCCTTCTACAGAGCATGGTTTTGCTGTTGGTGACCCTGTGATAGCCATAAGGAATGACTATGCTGATAAGTATGTGCCACGGGGTTTGAGTAGTGCAAGAAAGAGTGTGTGGATGAAGCTTGTTTCCGTCAGACAGGATAGGCCAACGATTTATAACGGTACTAGAGGGATAATAACAGACTGTTTTGAAAAGGATGGTAGCCAATATTTTACGGTTATGTACAGTACTCCAGAAGGAGAAAAATATGCAAAATACGGTGCAGATGAAATAGGCTTTTATATAGAGTTGGCATATGCGACTACGGTTCATAAAATTCAAGGTAATCAGGCGAAATATATAATTTATGCAGGGAATACGGAGATGAGCAGAGAATTATTATATACAGTTTTCACACGAAGCACGGGTAAGGTATGGTTGATTGGCCCAGAGGTTGTATGGGACAAGGCTGTGACGAAACATAGGGAGAAACTGCGAACAAAATTCAGATATCGTGTACTTGATGCTATAGAGCAGAGAAAAAGCATTTTGTTTGATTTAAGCGAATTGGATTTGGCAGCCTTTGAAATTGCGGTGGCACAGTATTGAGAAATTAAAGTTGCCAGTTATAATGTGTCGTCTATCTGCCAGGATTTTTACTCTATTGTAGGTAGACGACAAAATTGGTATTCATGAGTCCCGCAAGTTATTGGGGTTACAAGCTTTTATTTTGGGCATGTATTGGAGCTTTATGCTGTGTAAAGCACATCACGGCAAGGCAGATATTCTGCCCTTGCGTCGCATGTATTGGAGCTTTATGCTGTGTAAAGTGCCGCCTAAGTTCATCGACAGTGAATACCGGAAGAGGCATGTATTGGAGCTTTATGCTGTGTAAAGAATCGCACATAAGCCTCTATAAGCTTCATAGCATCGCATGTATTGGAGCTTTATGCTGTAAAAAGTCCTATTTCCGATGTTAATGGCAATGCCATCGGCTTGTGTGTTAGAGTTTTTTATTGATATAAGGCGAATTGCTTCGGAGATTCGTCCTTTTCTATTTTATTAAATGTCTCACAATTTATAATTATGAATATTGCATTCCACAATATATTTAGTTATAATATATAACAGGATAATTGTTTTTATTGCTTCCCAAATCTGCTTTCTCGTTTTTTTATGATTAAGCAACCCTGACCTATCTGATTTTACGTTTTTAGTTGGGTAAGTGCGGAATAGTACCAGTGGCGAAATGTTTAGGGGCGAACTATCTGGCGTTTAGCAAATCTTCCGAGTAAGGACTTTTTAAATCTTTGCTAAACGTTGGGTAGGTTTTTTTATTTTGCAATATATTTGCTCTCTATAAAAAACCTACCCTGATTCACAGTGAAATTTATTTTATTAGAAGGAGGAACAGCAAAATGGCTGAAAACCTAAACCTGTTTTCAGATGTTTTGGGCACAAATAACTCCAAAATTAGGAAACGCCCAAAGCGCAAAGGCGAACCAGGTCAAGTGGTTGACTTCGACAAAAGCAAGATTGTCCGCGCAATAGAGAAAGCAATGGCTATGACGGAAAAAGGGGTTGATACTGCACTTAGTAATAGCATCGCCGCCCAGATAGCACAAAAGCTTTCTGCTAAGGCTGGTATTGCTGATGTCGAAGAGATACAGGATATGGTGCAAAGCTTGCTTATGACAAGTGATAGGCAAGAAGTAGCTGTTGAGTATATCCTGTATCGTAATCAGAAGCACAAAGAGCGAAATCTTTTGATGGAGAAGGCGCGAGATGAAAAGGGTGCGCTGCTTACTGATGAGTTTATCAGTAAGTATAAGCATCTACCCGACCCGATGAGCGAACTGGGCAGGTTTGTGTTCTACAGAACATATTCACGGTTCCTGCAAGGGTTTAAGCGAAGAGAGTATTGGTACGAGGTTGTGCGCAGGATAGTTGAGTACAACTGCTCGTTAGTGCCATCAACAACCCGCAATGAAGCCGAGGAACTGTACGATAATATCTTTAATTTACGTCAGTTCCTGAGCGGTAGGACCAACTGGATCGGCAACACGCCGATAGCATTTGAGTATCCGTTGGCCAATTTCAACTGCGCGTTTAAGATAGTAGACTCGTTCAATGCGTTCTCTGAACTTTTCTACTTATCAATGGTAGGTTCCGGGGTTGGTTTAAGGATGCTCAAAGAGGACGTGGAAAAACTGCCCAGGGTGCGGGTTGATTATGACCTGATACATGAAACTTACACACCTGTACCAAAGCACAATAGGGAAGATAGCACATCTGTTATCTTCAAGAACAATAACCTTGTCAGAATTGTTGTGGGAGACTCGAAAGAGGGCTGGCAGAGCGCGCTTGAGACATTCTTCGAAATCCTTTATTCGCACAAGTATAGAGGGATTAAAACTATCGTGTTAAACTATGATAACGTGCGACCCAAAGGTGAAAGGCTTAAGAAGATGGGCGGCACAGCTTCCGGCCATGAATCTCTCAAAAGAATGTTTGTCAAGATTGACAAGGTTATAAAAAGTGTCCCACGGGTAAACGGTAGTAATACTGTAAAACTCAAGCCTATTAATGTGCTTGATATATGCAATATAATAGGCGAAAACGTCGTGTCCGGTGGGGTTCGGAGGACAGCCCAGATGGCCATTTTTTCCAGCGATGATGCGGAGTGCATCGACGCAAAGTCTAATTTATATAAAAGGGTAGAGGATAAGTGGATCAAAAATAGTGCGCTTTCGCATAGGGAAATGAGCAATAACTCGGTTATGTATGACAGCAGACCGAGCAGGGAACAACTGCACTGGCACCTGGGAAAAATGAGGTATTCGGGCGAACCAGGATGGATAAATAGGGAAGCAATGCTAAAACGTATGCCGGAAGCGAAGCATGCCAAAGATGTTGGGCTAAACCCCTGCGGTGAAGCGTTATTACGTGACCGAGGGCTGTGTAATCTGGGTACAGTTAATGTGATGGCGTATGTCAGACAAGATGGTACGCTTGATGTTGAAAGGTTAAAGCGCGCATTCGAACTTGCAAGTAGGGCATGCTATCGTATGACATGCGTTGATCTGGAATTGCCTGAATGGGACAGGGTTCAAAAAGAGAACAGACTTATAATTGTCAGCATTACAGGTTGGATTGACATGGTTAACGCAACTAAAATGAGCCTCAATGCCGAAAAGCAACTTCTTAAAGAGTTAAGGGAAGTTGTTGAAACAGCTGCTAACCAGTACGCCGACAGTTTAGGTCTGCCCCGGCCCAAACGAGCTACTGGTATTAAGCCGGAAGGAACGCAGTCAAACCTTCCGCAAGTTAGTGCAGGGATACATTTCCCGCATAGTACTTACTACATAAGGAGGGTAAGGATTAACGACAGCGACCCTCTAGTGCAGGTTTGCAGGGAGCTTGGTTATCCTGTGTTCGATGATAAGGATAAGGCAAATACGGTATTCATAGAGTTCCCGTGCAAGGTGCCTGCTGGGAAAACAAAGGGTGAAGTATCGGCCATTGAACAGCTTGAGAGGTATATAANNTCCTCTATAACGGTTCATGTCCGACCTCACGAATGGGAAGCAGTGGAACAATTTGTATGGGACCATTGGGACGATATTGTAGCGGTTTCATTTATCCCGTATGATGACAGTTTCTATGAGGATATGCCTTACGAAAAAATTAGTAAAGAGGAATACTATAATAGGGTAAGCAAAATGAAACCGTTTAACCCTTCGCTTATAAGCAAATATGAAGCAGGAGAAGACTTCGATATTGACGACCATTCCGAATGTGCGAACGGGGTGTGCCCAATAAAGTAAGTATTAATATAAAAATGAGGTCTGGGTAATGATTATGTACCTAGACCTCATTTTTAATTGGGGGATCACTATTAAGGAGGTTCTGATAGGGGGTTTGTCGCTCCCATATTTATATTAACACAATATATATACATTGTAAATATATTTTTTCGATGTTATAATCAATTATATCAAGTATAAGTAGGTGAGTAGACTTGATTGACTTATTGCCAAATTATATTCATCGGTCCTGGAAACCGTTTTTGACCGATGAACGACTAGTTGAGCTAAAAAGTATCCGTAATAAGATAGGTAATAATTTCACTCCTACAGCCCATAATGTGCTTAGGTTTTTAAGTACTAACCTGAACAGTATTAAAGTTTGTATCCTTGGACTTGACCCGTATCCAGAAAAGGGTAGGGCTACGGGCAGGGCGTTTGAAGTAGGCGGCCTTAAAAGCTGGCAGGAACCTTTCAGACAGGCTTCTTTGTAAAAACTATATGGGGATTACGGAGTACAAAGATATACCGGCATTCAGCGAGATACGGAAAGAAATTCTCGCTGGTAAATTCCCGATTGCGCCGCCTGACGAGTTGTTTGACAAATGGGAGAGTAGGGGAGTATTATTGCTAAATGTATACCTTACTACAGAAATAGGGGTTAATACCGCCAACAGTCACCGGGATATATGGGAAGGGTTTTCGGCTGACCTCATTCGGTTTATCACAAAAGAAAACAAAAAAATTTCGTGGTTCCTTTGGGGTAGCGAAGCTCAAAAGTATAGTTGTTTAATACCGGATGGCTGTGCTTATATGTGCAGGCATCCGTCCAGAGTTAGCGAAAGTTATGACGACGATTTCTTAAAGTCGGACTGTTTTAAGAAGTATATTGAGTTATTTATTTGAATGTTACAATGCCGATATACCTAAAACGTGGCTTCATAAAAATAAAGCCTCCCATTTTTTATTATGCCAACTGCAAGGCTTTATTTTTGCTAGGCATATTTGCTTTAACTTATATCTCCATTCATAAAGCGCGGAAGGAGGGGAGGGTTTTACCGCCGCCTTGTATATATTTATGGTGTATTTACGAATTTTCGGAACTGGTCAATTGTTAAAGTCTTTTCCCCGCCTTTTTCAAACAAAGTTATATGCCATATATCGTCTTTTAAAATCGGCAGATAAAACAGATGCCCTGTCAAGAGAGATGCTTGTTTATAACATTTTTTAAGCTCTACGACCTTGGCATTATATAACTCTTTATCAAAGTCAAACCTGGCTGATTGGTTCACGCTTTTTACTTCAAATATGTGTATTCTTCCAAACCTATCCTTCATAATAAAATCAGGATAAGATGTCCGTATGGTTTCTAAGTAATATTCGTATTTAACATTTGATTCAGGGACATAGTTTTTACCCCAGAGGAATATTTCCTTTTCATTTAAAACCCTGTCTTTTTCAACTTCGCCGAACAGATTTACCATACCCGCCATTGGATTGTGTTTCTTCTTGCCAGTTATTACAGACGCGATGCTTGTTGTTGAAATATCTTTCAGGATATCAGCCCAATCCCTTTCTGCTTCACTATCAAAGGAAAACCTTTCTGCTTCGTCTCGGCGCTTCCATACCCAATTACTGATATTTACATACTTGTCTGTCCAAGTATAATAGCTTTCGAGCGCAAAGGATTCTTCGCTCCCAATTTCCATACTTCTTGAATAGTCACATATGTATTGGTTGCTTTCCTTCACAATTTCAGGGAGATGCTCTACGGCTTCCCACCATTTTGTATAGCTATCAGCATACTCATATATAAGGCTTTTTATAGTGCTATCAGCAGATTGCAATTGTCTATGCAGTTCAAAAATACTCTTATGCGTAAGTATTGGCTTCTGCTTGGTTAAAAAGCTTTTAAGTTCAAAATCCTCTTTTTTTGATAATGGTTTTATTGTTGTTGTCTTTACCTTGATGTTCTGGATAATATCGGTCGGGTCGTCAAATAATTTAACGCCATACGTTCTTATTTTGCCTTTCGGCGAAACGCCCCATACCCAAGCCGTTGTTGCAAGTTTTTGTGCTTCCTCCGATAATGTTTCGTAATCAAGTAGGCGCGGATTTCTTCTGACACGCCCAACAACTTGTTCATCAAGCTGCCTACTACGAGAGTTCCTTGCTTGATATAGCATACACGCTCTTGGAATGTCCCAACCTTCAGATATAACTAATTTGAATATGATTATATCGATTCCGCTTAAATCGCCCTTTGCGTAATCCTTCCATCTTGAAACAGGGAGTTTTTTTGCTTTAAACACATCGTTTGTGTCGCATTCCTTCGGGTCGTTAACAATAAGCATCCATTTTAAGTCCGGGTTTTCGTGCAGAGCAGGCATTATTTCATTAGTGAGTTCTTCATCCGCTTTTTCTTTGTTAGATATCTGAATTATTAGGCATGGGTTTACGTTTAGTAAATTGCGATATCCTGTTTTTATTTCTTTGAATTTTGCTATTGCATCTCTTACAGTGTCTGATTCATTGCCCCAAACAATTGTTTTTATAAGCTTACACTGTTCTGCTTCTTCATCAGTTATTTCAACATCCGGGTGCTGTCCTCTTGATAATTTTGGTGTGGCTGAAAAGTTAATAGTTGCTCTAAAGTACTTTGGTGCGATTGCGTCTAAGTTGGTAGTTGCTATATGGCATTCATCTTTTACCCAAATAATTATCTTATTCTGTTTGCTCTTTATTTCTGTCAGAAATGCAAGGAAAGGACCTTGCATAAGACGGGAATTTTTTTTGTAAAGGTCTCTTGGGAGCAAATATACATTATAATCGCATGGAATATGTAATCTTTCTTCGCTTGCAATATCGCTTGTTATCAGATATGGGTTTAATGTATTAAAGTTGTGGTTATCCCTGTATTCGCAAAACTTTTCAAAATTCTGCTGGGCAAGGTCGCTTTTTGAGAGAGAGGACACAAGGAATATAATTTGCGGATATAGGGAAAGAATCTGATTCATAAAATCAGCCATCATATAAGTCTTTCCGCTACCTGTCGGTGCTCTGAAAGTATATGAGCTTTTGTTTTGGGTTTTTATAACCTCTATTAATTGCTTGACTGCACTATCCTGAAGTTCTTTAATTTCCGCAAGCATTTAGTTTTCCTCCAATTGATTTTGAGTAATCTCAAAGTTATTACATACCCACTCGATTTTTTCTTGTATGGTTTTAAATTTATCCATACCGTATAATGTTTCGTCAATAACATCGAAAGGGGTTTTACCTTCGGAGGCTTCAAAGTTTGCAACTTCCGCGATTTCATAAACATCAAGATTATCGCCTAATGGAGTATGTTCTTTTAGCCAGTCAAAATTGTTTGTTCCGTCGTAGCATGTTCCTGTCATTACGCGCTTTAGCCTTTTTGTAGTAACATCGTAGGCTATCCCGTTTGGGTTCTTGTCAGTAACTTCATTATTCTGTACAAGGATAAATTCTCTGGTTCCTCCATCAGCGCGGTTTAGTTCTAAAACTGCTTGTCCAGTTGTGCCAGAGCCAGCGAAAAAGTCTAATACAATTGCGTTTTTAGGTCCAATATCAATGCACCTTTTGATTAATTCTGTGGGCTTGGGGTTATCAAATAGTTCGCGTTGCATAAAAATTTTCTCTATTTCTTTACTAGCCGTGCTATATTCTGGGAGGTCGTTCCACAGCGTATCTATACGCTTACCTGGGTTTTTCCGTTCATTCCAATATCCTTTTTCGTTTATTGTTCCATTTTTAAAGCTGAGACGGCCTTCGTTTTCAAGTTTCTTTAATTTATGCTTATTTATTCTCCAGCCCTTCGGAGGACAGGGCCATACTCTGCCCGTATTATCTACATAGTCGTAAGTTGTTTCAGGCCCAGGACTTCCAGGTTTCTGCAATGGGATCATGCGGTACTTGCCCCTACCGTCGTGGTCATCATGGCGATACAGGGCTTTTGTCGATTCTGCGAGTTCTTTATAAGTATCGTTAAGAGTATATCCATCCGTTTTTGCATAAAGTAAAACATATTCAGTATTAATAGTAAATTTATCTT
>LFRM01229810.1_pt1 | contig 10156 bp, 8 predicted proteins | sample 618341 | NCBI WGS metagenome assembly LFRM01 (sample SAMN03654438, study PRJNA283298) | anaerobic digester metagenome | isolation source: pool of bioreactors CSTR01a, CSTR02a, and CSTR03a thermophilic anaerobic... | place: Denmark: Kgs. Lyngby | collected 2014-05-21 | reverse complement strand
GTTGAGTTACCAGATTAGATAACCCCCTTTTTTATAGGGGGTTGAGGATACAGGATGGATGTGAAATATCCTTAGATAACCAGTATCCTATCGGGAGTATCACTAAAGTCGAATGCTTAGTCTCAATTGCAATTTTAGTTTGTATTTTATTCTTCTGGAGCCGATCCAAGTGGTTTTATTCCGAGCTTTTTAAGAACTTCATTTCTTTCATCCATTGAACAGCCTTTGAAAGTCGTTAAGATCATTTCATATGCTATACACTCAGGATCATTATTTAGTGCAAGCTTTGCCAGCTTAAGAAGTTCTTCTGATGTTCTTAGATCTAAATCTAGCCCTACACAGATTGCAATTATCGTTCTCATACTTTGATTCTTAATTTTATTGTTTTTTAGGCGGCTGATAGTCATATCATCAAGGTGTGAACGTCGTTTAAGCATATTTAAATCGTAGTTCTTAGCCTCCATAATTTCACATATTCTTTGCCATAGTGTTTTCGATGTTGCCTGACGTTCAGCACAAAGAGAGTTATATTCATCTTTGACAATTTCCAATGCTCTGGCGATTGCGGCATCATTTTGTACATTTGATGTATACTGAGGCAGACGTTTATACTTGTAATATTCAGTTCGAGTCAGAAAACCCATCATATTTTTGGGTAAGTTGCTGATACTTTCTAAGCTGAAGTCTATACTGCGTGTGAAAACCAGTGCGCACTCTGTCAAATGCTTTTTTGCATATTCAGTTAGTGATAGGCTTCCATCAGATTGTGCTACAATATATTTACTGTTGCGTATTACAAAGTAGCTATCTACATAACAAAAACGGCCCGTCTGAAGTACCTCGCGAAATAGAGGATTTTTGCAATACTCAATAAAGGCGCTGTTAATATCGATTTGCCGTGTAAGAGGCCTTTCGCTTGATTTAACTGTTAAAGGTTGCTTATAAGCATCAGAAAAGATTTGTGCATCATCGTAATTATATATTTGCAAAGAATCTTCAGGACTTAAAAAGCCTAAATCAACCATTCTAATTTTTGCTGATACCTTCGAGACATGAAAAAAAGCAGCTAAATCATCAACTACACATCTCAAAACAGCTATCCGATTCGCAGGATCTATCGTATAATAACGATGCTTTGTTAGCAATTCTTTAATTTTTATAATTGCCATACTCTTTGGCATAAGAATCCTGGGAGCAATCCCTACAGCCTGTGCTTCCATCCAAACCTCATCACGCAAAGAGCAAGCATCATCTTTAATTATTTTCCTAGGACAACGGAATGCAATATCAAAATTCTCCTTTTTGCGCAAATTAGTAAAGTAGTTTCGATGAAAATGCCAATGTACACACTCATGTGCTATTGTATTATTTTCTCGCCCTTCAAGATGAATATTGCGGTCAATTAATACGGTTTTGCTATTTACTTCGTAGGAAAGATATTGTTTCATATTACTGTCGTATACATCAATTTGCCCATCGAAAAACACAATTGTTCCTAAAATATCAAGATTTTCTGAAAGTTGCTCTGTATCAATAATCTTAAGCTGTATCTTGGGAAGTCAACACTTTTTCGGATAGTTTGCTAAGCCACAGATTGCAGAGCTCCTTGTTCCCACTGGTTCAGCCATTGAATTGGACTGAGATATCCTAATCGTTTTTGGACCCGTTGCCGGTTGTAGAAGACTTCAATGTATTCAAAAATGACTTGTCTGGCTTCTTCGATTGTTTGGAAATGCCGCCAATGTACAGTTTCCTTTTTCATATTGGCAAAGAAGCTTTCGCTCCAAGCATTGTCCCCAGGCTTTCCAACTCTTGAGAAGCTCTGTTTGATACCGTATATCTTGAGAAGATCCATTACATCCCTTGATGTGTATTGACTGCCTCGGTCGCTATGGAAAATGGTGCCTGCTGGTAAATGCCAGCGTTTCATTGCTTGCTTTATTGTTCGTACCACTAAATCACTTTTCATGTTGTCATCCATGATTTCTGCCAATACCACATTGCTTGCAACATCTGTGACCTGACAGAGGTAGCTAAAGCCTTCTCCTGTCCGGATATAACTAATATCACTGCTGACAACTTGAAAGGGGGCGATGATTTCAATATCCTTTATCAGATTGGGATATCCATCGCCCCGGGCTTTCCGGCTGTCTGTCAGACTGCGTTGCCTACGTCTTCGATGAATTGACTTCAGTCCCATTTCTTCCATCAAACGCTTCACCTTGCCGTAGGAGGCTTTGTAGCCAAGTTGTCTTAACTTCCCACAGATACGGTCTACTCCGTAGGTGCCTCGGCTTTCATCAAAAAGCTTTTTTATCTGTGCACGATAATCTTTTTCTGCCGCTTCTCGTTCTGCCTTGCGTTTTTTATAACTGTAATATCCCGACAAAGAAACGCCAAGCTTTTTGGCCCACTTCGCAGCGGCATACTCTGTATGTTCTGCGATAAAAGCATATTTGGTACTTGCCTTTACTTTTGGTTCTTGGCGAAGAAGGCCGCTGCTTTTTTTAACATGTCACGCTCCATCTTTAGTTCAACATTCTCAAGCTTCAAAGCCCGGCATTCCTCTTCAAGGGTAGCGTATTTTGTTTTATCTCCTTGGGCGGTGTAGCGTTTTCGCCATCGGTAAAGCAGGCTGACACTTATCCCTAAATCCTGAGCAACTTTATTGACGGTCTTGTTACTTGCATAGCTGAGTTTTACAGCATTTTTCTTGAATTCCTCATCGTATTGCTGTCGGATGTCTGACATAATTGTTTCGCTCCTTTTTGAGATTGATTTTATCTTATCAGACTATCCGAAATTTTAGCATAGACCCTCTTCTTTTTTGCAATATCGATAATAGGCACTGGCATAGGAGTTACCAGTGCTTCTGGACAATATTTTTTCAGGAAATCTTTTGCCGCCTCATCGTAATCTTCTTTATAAATTATAGGCACAAAAGAGGGTGTAAATTTATACTCCATAGTTATTACTCCTTGCTACTTTAATGATGCGAAAAGAGTAAAACGGGAGAATTGATTAATAGCCTCCTTTTTTTACGTCTGCTTATTTTTCTCCCCTAAGTATCCGATAAATTTCTTCCATGAAAACATTTGTTATCCGTTCCCGAATTTCTGCGTTTCCAAGCAACAGAGTGTAAAAATCTACATTCTGTTCATATCCATTTACCAGCGCATCAGAAACGCTGTCCTCATAGGCAAATCTAAAATCAGCTAGCGAATTGCTTTTTGCGCTTGCCTTAAGCCGTTCATCTTTGAGGAGAAGATCCCTGATTTGAAGAGCTGATTTTGTTGCTACATCCTTTTCATAATTGACGCCATACTGAGCATTTATTTCTTCGATTATTACAGACAGCATTTTCAATTGCTCAACTTCCGGCATAGCAGGTTTTGGTTTTTGAATTTTAACTTCGTACTTAGCCTCTATCTCGGCGACTTTATTTACAGATGTTTGTTTCTGAACAAAACTGCTTACTGTAATCTTGTCTGCAATATCAAAATCATTTCCACCGCCACTGACATCAATTTCTTTAATAAGATAAGACAGATAATTATATCTCTTATGTAGGCTTATATTCTCATAAGCAGTGGCTTGAATAATAAAGCAGTACACCTTTAGAAAACGACGAATTGTAGTTCGAATAGCTATTTGCTCCGCTAGAGGTTTCGTCTTTATTTTTTGCAGTGCATTATCAAGCAATGACCACATTTTGCTCTTATCTTTTGAAGAACGTTTAGTTAAATAGAGGTAATTGTTGAATGCTTCTATATCTTCTTCATTGAGTATGTCATAACCGTCAATAGCGGTATCCAGATCGCGTATATCATGAGGAGATATAGTTTCAAATAATTCTGTGCTTTCATAATAAGGAGCAAAAGCCTTCTTGATATCTTCATATTCATTCTTAAAATCAAGGACAAATGTCCGCTTGTCGTAAGGTGGATAAATCCGGTTCAAGCGCGAAAGCGTTTGTACAGCGGCAACGCCTTTCAGCTTTTTATCAATATACATAGCCACCAGCTTTGGTTGATCAAAGCCTGTTTGATATTTATTGGCTACTAAAAGGACCTGATAATAACTGCGGTCAAACTCTTTGCGTAGTTCTTCTTCGCTGATATTATTCATCGACTCCTCTGAATACGTATCACCGTCAATAGTAATTTTACCTGAAAACGCCACTAGTGCATGGATATTTGTATAACCATGCGCTGCGATGTATCTTTCAAATTCTTTCTTATATTTTACAGCCGCCTCACGTGAAGAAGTTACCACCATTGCCTTAGCTTTTCCGTCAAGGCAATGTGCAACGTTATGTCTGAAATGTTCAATTATAATTTCGACTTTCTGCGATATATTAGTATCATGTAAATCGATAAAGCGAGCTATCTTACGTTTTGCAGTGATTGACTGCATTTCTGGATCTTCTTCGATTGCTTTGTTTAAATGAAAATAAGTTTTCCACGTTACATAATTATCTAATACATTCAGTATATATCCTTCTTCAATAGCCTGGCGCATGGAGTATAAATCGAAAGCACCCTTTTTGCCATTTTCATTCAGTACCCCAAAAAGCTGAATGGTGCTTGGTTTAGGTGTGGCGGTAAACGCAATCATTGAAACATTCGGCTGTTTGCCGCTTTTTTGAATTTCCTCTGAAATTTTATCTTCAATAGTTCTATCTTCCTCATCGTCTTCATTGCTTCCGGATAAAACCGTAGTAACGGCCTGCATCAACGTTCCCTCGGTTGAGGAGTGTGCTTCATCAATAAGGACAGCAAATGTTTTATCTTTCAATCTACCAAGTAGATTATTCTCAAGTATATAGAAAAACTTATGTATAGTGGTTACAATAATTTTGGTATTGCCGCGTAAGGCATTAGCCAAATCTTCAGACTTACAGTCATCGTCCATAACTTTAAGTTGGCCACTTTTGTGTTCAATCTGTGTTACGGCGTCTTGCAATTGGCGATCAACGATTATGCGATCAGTTACAATAATAATGTTACTAAAGATATTCCTGTTTGCATCATCGTGAAGGGATGCCAAAATATGAGCAAGCCATGCTATAGTGTTTGTTTTTCCTGAACCAGCAGAATGCTCAATCAAATAATTGCAGTTTGTGTGATTTTTCCTTATATCAGCAGTCAGTTTCTCAATAGCCCTAAGTTGATGAAATCGCGGAAAAATAAGTGTTTCCGTTTTTGTTTTTTTATTAGTATCCGGATCAGTTTTAATTTTAGTTTCAATAAATATGAACCGCTCTATTAGCAAAATAATCTTCTCTTTTGTCCAGATATCTTCCCACATATAAGAAACATTAATACCATCTTCATTATGCGGATTACCTTTGCCATTATTATTACCGCGGTTAAAGGGCATAAAGAAAGAAGATAGTCTTTTCAGCCGGGTGCAGAAGTATACTTCGTTCAAGTCCATTGCAAATGCAGCAAACACACCCGCTTTAAATCTAAATAAACGGGTATCAGGGTCACGATACCTTTTATACTGATTGATTGCATCTTCATATGTCTGGCCGGAAGTATTACATTTGAGTTCAACTGCGAAAATTGCCAATCCGTTAAGAAAAATCACCAGGTCAATCCGCTCACCGTCTTTGTGATAAACTTCCTCCATCACAGATAGAATATTGTTGTTATACAGTTCTGTTAGTTTCGGGTTGAAATCGGTTGCTGGTTTACGGTACATAAGTTGTAGTGTTATGCCGTTATCGAATTCAACACCATGTTTAAAAACATAGACAAGACTCTGGTTCTTTTTGTTAATTTCATTATTAATGTAATTAAGAACGGTTTTTTCCGTCTTTTCTCCATAGATTCCTCGTAGTTTATCCATTGTTTTTGGCTGCGTGTTTTCCAGAAATGTAAACAGCATCTCTGTATCCATCGCATAAGCTGGATTATATGCAGTTGCCGGTCGGATTATATAGCCATTATCCTCATGAAGACGTTCCAAGATCAGCTTTTGAAAATCTTCTTTTTCTCTTAATTGGTCAGCTCGTATCGGCATTGTAAGTACCTCCCGAATTTCTTTTTAGTGTATTACGCGCTTTTTGCCAGTAACATATTCATAAATTAATGAATTTTTATACTGCTGCATTGTTTCGATAGATCGCATCTTCTCAGTAATGATATTATCAATTTTTGTACACTTTGAATCAAGATAATTTACTATGTTGTGTTGTTCCTCTAGTGGAGATTGAATATATACTGCATTTTTAATTTTTATCTGACTTATGTTGGGTTGTCCACCTCCAAAGGATTGTCGAATCAAATCATCTTTGCAGGCGACAAACCAATAGAACATATACTTTAAGCAATTTTCTTTGTCTGGCTTTAAACAACAACAAGCTTGATTTACATATGCATCAATCTTTGATATTGCTACATTACCGACAGATGCACCGTACATTGCGATAACAATAAAATCTTTTTCATATAACTTTAATGCTTGATTAGTTTTAACAGCAAGAGGAGTTATACGCTTTTCAGTTTCAGTTATTTCTTCACGTCCATATAAATCTCCGCTTTGTATCCAATTCAAATCTCCATCATAATATGCAGTATTACCAGATTCAGGTGTTGTACCACTGCCGATCAGACTGATGCAGTGTTTTATCCTTTTTACTTTCCAATGATTCGGTATTTTACCAATCCATTCAATTCCGCTATCTTTCATCGCAACTGACTTATTGAGACCCTTAGTCACCGTTTCCGTGATTAGGGATTTTTTATATTTTTGTAAAATTTCTATTTGCCGTTCCATATCGGTAATAATGGATTCAATTTGTGAACATTTATTATCAAGATAATCGGCGATTGCGCGCTGTTCTGCCAAAGGTGGTATAGGATACTCAAATTCTGCAAAGTCATTTTGGTATAGATGTATAATCGTACTATTTCCTGCATTCCTATATGAGAACCAAGTCCAAAAAACATCGGATTGCAAGACCCAAAACAAAAACCGTCTGTCATATCCTTCAAAGGTTGAGATTCGTAACACACCACTATTCAAAGATGCTGGGCCGTTTAAACCGTCAACAATTGCGACTTTACCGACCGTACCATCTTTGGTTATTAGTAAATCACCATTTTCGATTTGGATGTCTTTGGCTTGTTCCCAACGCTTCATTGGTACATGAACACATGTATCCCAATTAATACGACCATTATTAAAATCTGTACCAGTTATCAGAAACGCACCTTCATCGGTATATTCATCCGATGTTAACCCTTGCCAACCAATTCTCCCTTTAAGTTTTGAGATATATTTAATTTTTTTTATAGACCATTCTTCTGGAATATCACCAATCCAAGCAATTTTGCTGTGCTTTACTTTCTCAATCATTTTATCGCCTCGTTTCCAAGCAGGGCTGATACCTTTTCCGATAGTCCGCGTTCAATTTCCATAAACTGTGCTAGTAGTTCATCAGCCTTTTCCGGTTCCTTGTATTCGTAAAAATAACGTGTAAATGGGAACTCAGCACCGATCTTCTCTCTGTTACTTGAGGTTGTTTTCTTGTTAGGATCATACTCGTAAACATAAATGGCGTCCGGTACATGAGGGTAAACTTCACGTTTGAAGTATTCTTCTACGTCTTCATTCAGCGGGACAATTTCAGTGTCTTTGGTAGTGGGATCTGGGATGATATTCCCTTTTTTATCCTTCTGCACTACAGCAGTTTTATCCATCACTGATAATTCCATAGCAATAGCTGTTAATCGGCTAGGAGTCATTCCTTCTATATTGCCAATTAGATTTTTGAGCATTCCCTCAAACTCCGAATAATCTTTGTATTCTTTGTCACTGATGTTTTGCTCTAAAACTGAAATTACAGCTTCAATGAATTCTTTACCTTTTTGATACTTTCTAAATTTTTTCTCTTCTTCAGGCCTGCGTGGACTGGTTTCAAGCAGCTCTTCATATTCAGCCTCGTTAAAAAGATTTCCGTTTGCAGTAAAAAGTGTACTGGTTTTCAAAGATGCAATGTTTGCTGCAGAGAGAGAGCCTGTCCGCTGCAGAGGTTGGTACACTGCATATTCTTTATACATGAAGTCTTTATTGTTAAATATTTTGCAATACTTACCGGGCTTAAATTCAGAATAAATTTCAGTAATGCGACGTATATCTTCTCGTGATATCTCCTTGCGCTTTTTACCGAGAGATTTTTTCAATGGTTTCCAAAAATCTACGGCATTAATTAGCTGAACCTTTCCTTTTCGTTCTGGAGATTTGTTTTTTGAGAGAATAAAAGCATAAATACCTATACTTGTGTTGTAAAACAAATCAGTCGGAAGTGCGATAATTGCTTCTATTAAATCATTCTCCAACATATAACGACGGATCTGGCTTTCTCCACTTGTTGTATTACCTGAGAAAAGCGGGGAGCCGTTTGTTATTATAGCTGCACGTCCGAGTTTTTCATCCATTTTATAAATAGCATGCTGCATAAATAGCAGCTGCATATCGGTGGATGCTGGAAGTCCTGCGGGAAAACGTCCTTTTTTTCCTTTTTTATGCTCGTCTTTGACAGCTTTCTCTACGCCATCTGCAGCATCTTTACCACCCCATGATGCGCCGAAAGGAGGATTGGAAATAACAATTCGCATGGATTGATCTTCAAAACAATCCTTTTTCATCGTATCCTGTAGGCGAATGTTATTTGAATTCTCACCTTTAATTAACATATCTGCCAAACAAATTGCATAAGACTCGGGATTAATTTCCTGACCGAATAAACGAACATCAGCGTCAGGATTCATACGTACAATAAAATCATGAGTGGTAGACAACATACCACCCGAACCGCAGGCCATATCTAGCACGGTTACCACTTTACCCTCAGCATATAGGTCGTCACATCCTTCGGCTAAAAGAATATTAACTAGTAAACGTATGACCTCGCGCGGAGTATAGTGGTCGCCAGCCTCTGCATTTTCAGAGAACCTTCTGATAATTTCTTCAAACATATATCCGGCTTTGATCCCATCAATGGTGTTAGGGTTCAAATCTAATTCTGAGAATTTTCTAACTACGCTGAGGAGACGGTTATTTTTATCCAATTTCAGAATTTCTTTTTCAAAATCTAGACTCCTGATAATAGTCTGCACATTAGCTGAAAATCCCTCTATATAACTAATGAAGTTAGCTGCTATGTTATCGGCGTCATTTAGCAACTCACTTAGAGTGAATCGGCTGGTATTATAAAATGGATATCCAGATATCCTTTCAAGTATTTGAGGTGGTGTATCCTTTTTCTTTTCATAAGCAGCAATAACCGCTTCTTTGGTTTGTGCGAGAGCGCATTCGAAACGGCGAATAATAATCATCGGTATTATTACATCTTTATATTTATCCGGTTTATAGGCACCTCTCAAGCTGTTAGCAATTGAGAAAACCAGATCTACTTCTTTACTAACGTTTATGCTGGTATCATCCATCATAACTTCGGTTATTCTTGCCCTAGCCATAGCATAAAGCCCCCTGATCAATAATCATTAATGTCTATACCGGCCTTTAATAGCCTTTCATAACGTTCGTTTGACATTACTACTGCTATAGGTTTACCGTTCTTGAGAACAAAAGCAGTCTTGTCTGATTCTGCCAAGGAAGTAAGAATCTTTGATGACTGCCCACGAAGGAAGTCTCCTATATTGTGATGCTCCATTGGCATTTTTTCTTTTTGCTTGTTTTCAGGCATCGCTATTACCTCCTTCCAAGACAAAAATATACATGTTTAATTATAGCACAAACCAATTACAATTACAATCTACTTTTACCAATCTTTTTACATTATAAAATAAATTAGCTTCTTTAAATCATTCTTTTATAAAAATTCTTTAACACATTATGTTAAACATAAGTTAGAGCAAAACCACTGAAATAGGCGGTATTGCTCCGTTTTATTTATGTAATGTTTTCTTGCTTAAGCCAAAAAACCAGTATTTACGCGGTTTTTTCATTAACATATCATGATAAGACTTTAGCTTTTTTTATGATTAATCTTTATCTCAGAGAGTTGGCCAACCCTCAAAATTGAAGGATGGAGGATATAAGATGCAAGACTCAATGAGCAATGCAAAAACGCTGTCAATAATTTCAATGCCCATAAAGGGCAGACCATACAAGCATCAGA
>LFRM01281531.1_pt1 | contig 10157 bp, 10 predicted proteins | sample 618341 | NCBI WGS metagenome assembly LFRM01 (sample SAMN03654438, study PRJNA283298) | anaerobic digester metagenome | isolation source: pool of bioreactors CSTR01a, CSTR02a, and CSTR03a thermophilic anaerobic... | place: Denmark: Kgs. Lyngby | collected 2014-05-21 | reverse complement strand
ACGCCTAAAGACTCACCGGAGCTTGTTGCAGCACTCAATGACATCATCAAAATCATCACAGAACAGGGTCTATACCTTGAGTGGATGGAAGAGGCTATACAACTGAGTAAAAGCTTGAGTCAGTAAAAAATCCAGCTATAATCGAAAATTAATTCATAGTAATAACTCTCATATTTAAGCGTAGCCTTGGCTGCGCTTATTTTTATCGAATCTAGATTTTAAATCATCATTAATACAAAAAACGCCTCACCGCTTTCGCTGCATGAGACGAACTATAACCATTTTTTCGGATTTCAATTAGATTAATCCATAATATTGTAACACATACTGCACGATTGCCAATTGGTTGGCGATACGCACTTCCATCGGATCTGCGCGGTAGGTTTCAACTGTGATAACCGGAAGATTGAGCAGCTCACTGATAGTTCGATTGACACTGCCTTTGGGGCCGGGGGAGAAAAAGGTGAAAGGAACACTGGTCAGCATCCCCAACTGCGACTCAAGTAGTATATCCAGATAAAGGTCGTTCATCTTATCAAGAGAAGTATAGATTAGAGAATTACCAAGAAAGTCACGATTTTCGATATTGGTAGCCGCCTCATGAAGATCAAACACGAATACCGGATTCACTTGAGTGATGTCAGTAAAAATTGCGTCGGCGATACGCTGGGCAGCGTCTCCATTGGGGTCACCCGGGAAGCTGCGGTTTAGGTCTTCCTTTCCGGTCACATAGCGTGTACGCGGGCTTCGGCTAGCGCCCCAAGGATTTGCGGGAGACAATATGTGCAGGACACCGGCCTTGATACCAATTTTTTTTACTAAGTTCCCTGTCATCCAGGCAGCTATCTCTCCGCCATGAACTCCGGCCACAATGTAAAGAGTGGGACCTTCTTCCTGACCCTTCATGACCAATACCTGGTTTTCCCATTCAGTGTCCTGCAACAGAGGATATTGAGAGGTTTCCGTCAGGTAGTCCTGAGTAAAGTATTCGCCAAAATCCCGAGGCAGCATCTCATCTGGGTCAAAGTCATAAGGAGGATCGAGCACTGCTTCAATATTAGGATCGGGTCGGGTAGCAATTTTGACCTCAGCAAATGAAACCGCTGATCCAAACAGCACAGACAATGCGATGAACAGACAAAAAATCCGATGCAATATTCTCACTCTTCTTTCACTTCTTTGTTCCTGGAATCAGGTAAGGACCTAGGCCTTCCTGCATCTGCGCAAAAGATGGCACGCCGTCGATCTGGATGTTTCCCAAGCCCAGATCATTATACGCCTGAGCAAATTGCATGATTCCCGTCGTGTGACGCGCTACACGCTCGCTCATGGGATGTCCATTTTCATCAAAAGGCACATACAAACGGTCATATCCTGCAGCGCGAACATAAAACTTGTCCATTCCATCTACAATAAGGCGCTCGTCAGTTTTACCGCGCAGGCGGCCTTGAGAGGCATTAGCGCTTTCCATCAACACAGCCAAAGTATCGGTGTAATCACCCAGTTCGCGATGGGTAAGACCATGCAGGTTTTTAGGAGAGGGCTCAAGAGAGATGTTCATGTCTTCCAACTGCATGCCCAACAAAGCCCAGCTGGCAAGCTCCATAGCATCTTCGTGTGCCACAACAGCATTGATGGTGGGGTATTCAGGAGAGGCCTCATGAAGGTCAACGGTGATGTCCACGCCTTCTAGGCGAATGAGTTGGGTAATTGCATAACTGATAGATTCAGTAAAGTTACCATCTGTACGCCCCGGATAGGAGCGGTTGATATTACGGGTCTCAGACCCTGACAGCTTCTGCCCAGAGGTGGAATGAACATAAATCTCCGGGTCCGGCCACTGGTGAATGGGGTTGGTGGCTCTGGAACCGAAACGAAACCAGCGCTGCCCTTGCGGTGTATCGATATGAAAGCGCATAGGCGCTCCTTCCTGCGGGTCAGTGCAGGTATAAGCGCTGTTGTTGGTGCGTGGAATGACGTATAAAGTTCCTTCATCAACTTTTGCATTCTCAATGAGCAGCACGGCACTCACCAGACCAGCCGGCTCATTGGGGTGGGTACCGCCCAATACCAGCATACTGTCGCCATTTTTATTGCCATCAAGAACATAAACTTCCGTATCTCCGGCGGTATTACGGATGTCCGGATACCATTCCGAAAGCATACGAATATCTGTGACACCCGGGCCAGGGTAAATTGGTTCCTCTTCGCGCATTGACAAAAACTGCGATGACAACATTAAGCAAATAATAGTTGCCAATGTAAGAAGAATCAGTGCGGAAACGCGATTATGTTTTGTGATAATCTGCATAGCATATCCTCCTTATTTGATGAGCAGCAAACGTAAGATCAGTGGAACGAGAACAAGTGCTGCGTCAAGCTGCTTGAGGATATCTTTCTCATGGAACATATTCCAAACGATACTGCTTATCAGCAGCAGCACCAAACTTAAATATATGTACAGCATTAGCGCCTCCTTATACTAAAAAACCAAAGAAGTCTGGCTTCAGCAGCAAGGCCAAACCAAACAAGACACAAAAGAGGAAAGGAATCACACAGTAGCGCAAGACCTTGGAGTACTTGAGCTCTACAATTTTGGCGGCATAGTTACCGGCCAGCGCTGTTGGGGGCATCAGGTCTCCAAGCGAGCAGATAAAGGACAGCGCAGCTGCGATAACAATCTGATTGCCCGTGGACAGCAGCGCTAACAGAAAAGGTACACCCAAAACAGAGGCTGCCCCATAGCTTGATACAGCGCCAAAAGCGGGCATCACTGTGCATATGGCCAGGTATAAGAAGGCCGGCCCCAAGCCCAGGCAGTTGATTACGATATAGCCTCGGACGCCAGTTAAAGTCATCACCTGAATAAACATTCCTACGCCCATCAGCTTGCCCAAAACAGGGATGGTGGTATTGATGGCTTCTGAAGCTGCCTTGAGAGGGTTAAAACGCTTGCCTGTGAAAATACCAATCACGCTGCTAATTAAAAAGATCAGCGGCATCCCCAAATTGGGGATTACGGTGGGGAACAGTCGGGTCGCTACCATCAGCAGCACCAAAGCAATCAACGGCAGGTAAATGCGTATTCCGTACTGTTTACCTATTTCCAGGTTGAGAGATTTTTTAATCTCCTCATAATTTATATTCCTCGCGTAACGATAGCCAATAAACAGCACAACGAGGATTGCTGAAGGAATGGTCAGAAAAAACAGGGGCCCCTCAAAGCCAATGTATGGCATGTCTACACCGCCTGCGATCAGCATAGCGGGAATATTGACCGGGGGCGCTGCCATGCCCATGATGGCGCCCATGGCAATGATGGCGCCTGTTTTAGCCTTGGGAATACCCAACAGCAAAAACACGGGTGCTACCAGTGCGCCCGAAGATAGTACCGCCGCCGTTGATGAGCCCGTTACCATGCCAGGAAACATCACCATCAGCATCAGTGAAATCAGCATCAGCGCCGGCATCTTATGGAACTTGGATACAATCAGAGCATTGAGGGCCTCCAATGCGCCGGATTCCTGGATGATAGACATAAATATCATCGCTGCGGCGATGATAAGCAAAGTATCCATATAAACAAAAGTGCCTTCAAACAGGTGCCGAAGGGGCACACCCTCTCCGGCTACCAAAGCACCAATTACAGCTCCGGAGATCATGGACAGACTTACCGGCAGCTTAAATAAAAAGTTACCTATCAGGAATACGCCCAGCATAGTGAGAAAGATAATCAGTTCAGTCTCCAAAGATACGGTCCTCCTCAAAGCAGCTGCATGTCCAACAAACCATCGCAGCAAAGATTTGCTCCCCGCGCGCATTAAGTATCGCCCGGGGAGCGATGGAGTTTATTTAAGTCGCTTCAGCTGGGGTGAACAGATCTTTCAATACGTTTATGGCGTCCGCGATGGTTGACATTAAGGTAATGGGTATTTCCTTTTCAAGTGCAAAATCTGCGAACTTGTTGTCCTGATTGCCATCTTCCACCATCACGATGTATGCGGCTTTTTCCAGCACCATATCGCTGAAACGATCGGACAGCGGTCCACGGCGGGATGCTCCGCCCAGGTGCATTAATATTACGGTGATTGCATTATCATCAACCATCTTCATCATGGCCTCAGCGCGAGCAATCTCATCCTCTTGGGATATACCCGCAGCCCCCAATCCCTTGGAGGAGGCACCCGCCGCGATAATCACGGTTTTGTAGTTGGACATCTCCTCAGCAGAAGCCGTTGGATTGAAAGTATAGGTAGCACCAACCTTCTTCAGCAATGCATCAAGCATCGACACATCAGCGCTTTGGCCGATGGAAGTTACTAACACCGGCTCCAGGATGAGAGCCTTATCAAATTCGCCGTTTTCGGTGATAACGCGATTTTCCTTGTCAGTTCGAAAAAGATAGTCGCTGTTGGGTTGAGATGCGAATGCCGTCAAGGTGCATAGCACCAGCACAACAGCCAGAATACGGATTCTTGTTTTCATAATTTCCTCCTAAATTGTTTACAGTTTAGTTGATTATTTCAGCGGCTTGAGCGTTGATTCCAAGCCGTCTGATACCATGTCGGTAAAGCTGGGGAGGCCAGAGACAGTGATGGTTTTTTCCGGGTCAAGTTCACCCATCGCATGGATGAGCTGACGGCTCATCTCCATGTGGTAGCCAGTGCGCTGCTCTATGGGGCTTCCTTCCGGGGTAAGTTCACCGGAGCTTAGCAAGCCCAAGTCAGTAATTTTAACATAGTTTTCAGACTTGCCATCCTTGACCAGAGCTTCATCAACCTTGCCGTGGCAGAAGCCCATTACCGGGTTGAGAGATTCAAACAAGGTTGCCAAAGCATCGGTGGTATCGCCCAATGCGCGGTGAGACAATCCCAAGGAAGTCGCGCCCGAGAGGTCTACCTTGAAGGGGTAGCCATCCAAATTGCCTTCCATCATAGCGTCCAGTGATGCATTGAGAATGGCGGTAGAGCCTAAATTCATGGCCCGATTGTGTGCAATAAGGTAGTTTACCCGCAGGAATTCAGAACTGGCCTCATGTCCATCATATATTAGATCGATACCCTCTGTATCAATCAGGTTTCGCATACCATAGCAGATCATCTCAGTCAGATAGCCTTCCTGCATGCCGGGATGGTTACGGTTAAGGTTGCGGATTTCGGCAATCTCATTTTGTTTGAGCACACGTCCGCTGGAATTAAGACGGTAATTGGGGTCGGGCCACTGGTGTACAGGGTTGGTTAGCCGACTGCCCATACGCACCTTGCGAATGGAACCGTCGGGCAGATCAAACTGCATGTATGCCATTTGACCGCGCAGCGGCAGCGTGGCGCTAAACGCGCTTTGATTGGCCGCAAAGATAACATAAAGCGTGCCCTGCTTCACCTCGGCATTCTCGATGTAGGTGATGGCATTGAGTACAGCAGCCGTTTCGTTGGAGTGTGTGCCGCCGTAAATCAAAGCCTTCCCTCCGGGCACCCCGCTGTCCAAAACATAAATGTCTGTGTCGCCGGGTGTGTCGAGCAAGTTTTTGTTATAATCGCTCAGCTTTTTGATTGAAGTAAGGGCTGGATTGCCTGTATAAATCTCATCAGGCTGCTGCATGGCCTTGAAGTCGGAACCTGCGCCAAAAGCAACCGCTGCCGCAACCACAAGCACAATGATGTTAATCCATAATTGATTTAATTTCATCTTATCCTCCTTTTATTTAATCCTCAGTGCCCTGAGGACAAGAGGAATCAGCAGTATAGCAAGGTTGATTGCCTTGTCAGTCCGCTTGCTTCTGATGATGTGCACCAAAGCCAACAGCGCTAAAACTGCTGCGATGACCAGATAGATGACATATAATGCATTGAACATGCTCTTCCTCCTATACCATCAGCCAGTCGAGGCTGTTGCCGGTCAAACCGAAGACAAGTGCCAGCATAACGACAATTATTGCGGGGATACAGGCGGCAAGCGGCACCTTGATTGAGACTGTGTCAGTAGGATCCATCAGGTTGTTCACTGAGGCCCAAATGCTTCCTGCTGATAGTGTGCGATAACTTGCGGCCGCCAAGATGGCAGCTGCAGCCACCAGCCTCAATGGTGAAGCGCTATAACCAGAACCATTTATCAGGTTAGGCAGCAATGCGCTCAGTGCCCAGGCAAAAGGAATACCGACTGCTCTGCCTCCGATGAACAGCAGAGCAACGGGGAGAATAAACAGCAGCAGCTGCGATGTTTGAATAAATTGTGTATTAAGGTTACCTGTCACACCAGTCAGCCAAAAGACCTCGTTGAGCGAGCCTGCGGCTAACAGAAGTGCCAGTGGATAAAGCACCAGATCCAAGCCTTTGAAAGCGCTAGTCAGCGGGTTGACGCGTTTGGCAGGGAACATAAGAGCCAGCAAGAATCCAATCATATAAATAAGAGGATATCCCAGAAAGGGCACAAAACTGTACAAGAAGTTGTGTGCAATCAGCAGCAAACCTACAACTGCCAGAGGGATCAGGCACAGCGCGCTGCTATCAGTTTGGTTTTGATCAGGTATAAGCGCAGTTTCACCAAGCAGTCGCCTAGCAGACAAGACAACATAGATTAACAGTGCCGGCAGGCCAAGAACAAGCAGGGGGATAAAGTATCCTTCAAAAGACGGATTATAACTGGCTGCTCGGCCAATCACCATCAGGATGGCCGGCATACACAGCGGTGGCAGAATCATACCAAGAAAGGAACCCGCAGCGACGATTTCGTAAGCTTTTATTTTTTCCATACCGCGATCAATCAGCCGCTTGCCCACCAGAAGTCCGGTGGTCATAATACTTGCCAGAGCGCTGCCTGTCAGCATCCCTGGAATGGCGATTATTAGCAAAAGACCTACTAAAGTAACGAAGCGGCTTCTCTTCTTTGCCATCCACTTATCCAACAAAAAAGCAAAGGTACCATTATCATACAGCAGAGCACTGAACATCGCGCCGCAGAGGATCCACATCAACTGATCCAAGTAGGCGAAAGAGCCCTCTACCGGTTCACGCAGGCGCAGGCCCATGCCCGCGATCAGCGGTGCTATGAAGGCTGCCAGAATAATAATGATGGGCAAATATGTTTCCTTCTTTTTAAGCGCAATATTTGCGGCGCCTATGAGTACAAATACCACACCCAATATGATATATGTTTGGGTCATTACATGCTCCCTTCGCTAATGCCTTTGGGGATATTGGCCTCCTCCGGTATCCCGGAGGAGGCCGGGGTCTCATCAGTAGGCCATAGCCTGGTAGTTGCGGCGGGGATCGGCGCCCGCGTAGAACGTATCGTTTTCTTTATCAAGGTAAATGGCTGCAATGCCGCCTACTGCAGAGTTGTACTCGCCTACATCTTTGATGATATAACCGTAGTCTTCCAATGCTTGAACAGTCTCTTTATCAAATCGAGGAGCCTCGATGGTCAGCGTTGAATCAAAACGGGATATTCCAAAAGCGCGCGGAGCATTAATGGCTTGCTGAATATTCATATCAAACAGCAATACATTATTAATTACAGCTGCTACTGCAGGAGGGATGGCCAAACTTCCGGGAGATCCAATGGCCATGATGGGTTCACCATTTTCCAATACTAATGTGGGAGAGATGGTGGAGCGCACACGTTTGCCAGGCATCACATAGTCCGGGCTGTCCGACTTGGCAGGGTCGTGCTCTAAGTTGCTGATGTGGCTGTTAAAGAAGAACCCCAGGCCTTCGACCATGAACTTGCTGCCCCAGCCAAGACCAAGCGTATTGGTGGTGGAAACGATATTGCCAAACTGATCGATGACAGCTATATGGCTGGTGTGCTGACTTTCAACGCCTGTAGGGACAAGCTTTTCGATTGGAAGATCGCCAGAGGGGGGGGCATCCTGATAGGCCTTGTCCGTAGGCATCAGCTTAACGCGATCAAGTGCGTACTCCTTGGAAATCATCTGAGTGATTGGCAGATCATAAAATGCCGGATCACCGATAAAGGCATAGGAGTCAGAGAGGCCCAAGCGAGATGCTTCGTTAAAAGTGAATAGATATTCCGGGGTATTGAAGCCCATGGCCTTGAGGTCATAGTTCTCCATTATGTTGAGCATTTCAAGCAGCCAATCACCGCCGTTGGAGGGTGGCGGCACTGTTACTACCTCATACCCATGATATGTGGTGCTGATGGGTTCACGCTCAGCTGTGGTATACATAGCCATATCTTCCATGGAAATCAGGCTGCCGCCGGCTTGCAGACCGGCTACGATTTCTTCTGCGAGTTTTCCCTCATAGAATTCTTCGATGCCCCCATCAGAAATGCGCTGAAGCACGTCGGCCAGCTGCTCATTTTTGAACAGATCGCCTTCAGCATAGGGGATACCGTCGTTTGTGTAGAGATCCAGGAATCCAGCCACATTTGATAGCAAATCATAGTTATCTGTGACCGCGGCGGCCAGTCGGGAATCCAGGTTCCAGCCTTCGCGAGCCAGCTTGATCGCAGGCGCCATAACATCCTGTCTGCTCATTGTTCCGTACATTTCAAGAGAGGTTAGCAAACCGTGAATTTGGCTGGGCACCGCTGCGTTCTTGGCAGTAGCGCTGTCGGTATCGTAATTGAACCAGCCGGGCTCGACAGCCTGAGGCACTGTTTCCATGTACTCCAGAACTTTATATTGGCTACCCTCTTTGATATAAATGTTCATCATGCCGCAGCCGCCCATACCGCTCAGGTTGGGTTCCACCACGCCAATGGCGAATGCAGTGGCTACCGCAGCATCTACAGCGTTACCTCCTGCTTTGAGGATGTCGATGCCAATTTGAGAAGAATAGGGGCTGGAGCTGGATACACCGCCATTCGTCCCTATAGCGCCGTTGCCGAATTCATCGCCTTCCATAAGGGCAGGAGCTGAGGCCATCGACGGCGCAAAAGCCGAAAAAGCCATCAGCAATGCCATAATCAAGGCCAAGGTAATTTTTGAACGTTTCATAGTTTCCTCCTACTTTGATTCTAAATACTTAGTTTTTTAGGTAGTCATCAGCAAGTAAATCGAAGACTCTTCTGATCATGATGGTAGTGACAAGTTATTAGTCATCACAAAATTCCAAACGATTTGCATAAGTCTTTCGAAACCCCATTGTGTCTGGTTGTTTTACGGGATTTTACACAACATCTAAAGAACTGTCAGCTGTAAATCACTCCTCCCACTTGATTAAAACCAATAGAAAATCAATATTTTTTTATCTATTACTATTGTAACAGCTTCCTTACCCTTGTCAACTTCTGAACGATTGAAATAAACAATAGATTTATCACACGTGTTATATAGGGAAATAAAAACATGCGGACTTCAGATAGGAAAAACCCATATGTTGAATAATCCGAAGAATAGATTAAACGATGCTGTCTGCCAATGCGATTAAGTGCGCATCAAAATCGATGTGCTGATATTCTGTCTCTGGTCTGAGCCCTGCTTTTTCAGCTAGGTCACCCTCATCATAACGCTCAGCATTGACCGTGTTAATCAGAGCCTCTGCTGCGAGCGGACTGAGTTTTTTACCAATGGTATGCACTATGGTTTCGTAGCCTCCAGCCAGTGCGCCATAAGCGTTATACATTGCGATAACTCGCTGTCTGTCACTTTTGGCCAATAAGGCCTGACAAAACCAAATGGCAAGCAAAACCTGACTATCTTCTTGTCTTGGAATGTCCAGGAGATCCATCGAGACAAACTCTCCTTCATCAGAAAGAAGCTGTCGGGCGCGGGAAAGACCAAGCTGTTTGGCAGCGTAAATAGCCACATAGGCCTGAAAGACTCTGGTTTGACGCAAGGCAAGCTCCTGGGTGAGCCCTGTTATTTTTAAAATGATTCCTTCCTCGCTTTGCTGTACAAGCAGTCCAAAATAGTCAGTTTGCTGCGCTATCGTCAAACATCGATAATTCAATTTTCTCATGTTCAAACCTCCTGTCTGTGTGCTGTTGTAGGCCATCACAACGTAACGTGGCCGGTTGTTTTCATGATGACGACTGGACCATCCCTCTCTACCTTTCGGGCAACCTGAGAGAAATTACGGTTTGCATCACTGATAGAAACAATGTTGTCCAAATTGATTAGCATATGGAACCCTCCTATAAAATCAATCATAGGACATATTTATCTATAAATCAATAGACTTATATGCTCA
>LFRM01256779.1_pt1 | contig 10160 bp, 14 predicted proteins | sample 618341 | NCBI WGS metagenome assembly LFRM01 (sample SAMN03654438, study PRJNA283298) | anaerobic digester metagenome | isolation source: pool of bioreactors CSTR01a, CSTR02a, and CSTR03a thermophilic anaerobic... | place: Denmark: Kgs. Lyngby | collected 2014-05-21 | reverse complement strand
GACGAAGAACGCAAGGGCGTTCATATGAGATGTGACATTTATCAGTTCTTCATAAACTGATTTCAAAAACGCACTATTCATAAAATGATGGTGCCTAACAGCATCATATAGTTGTTTTTTACTATAACCTTGCTGTTTGACAAGCCATAAAATACTGCTGTTTTCATGGATTTGCTCATTCGTGGTGGCATTATAAGAAGCAAAATTATTTAGAGTAAAGTCATAGTTTCCATCGCCAGTGTCAACTATAATATCTACATTAACTGTTTTATTTAGATAGTGCAAATATGGTATCTCAAACCAAACATTCTCATAGACCCAATCCCTTATAAAATCAGTAGGAAATTCATCAAGGTTCCAATTTTCTTCTATTAATTTGAGAACACTGTCATATTCGTAGATATCATCTACATAAAAATTTGACATGGTATCATAAAATGCGTCTAAAGGATGTTTTGAGTTTAAAATTCTTATTATCGTTTTCTTATCAAGTTCATCAGTATAATCTACATAAAATTTTCCTTTATAAGTACCATCATATTGTTTTTCAAGAAACAGTGCATATTTATCGAGAATGTTTTTAATGTTATCAATAAGTTCTTTCATCTTATCCCTCCTAAAATCGATTTATTCAAATTTCTTCATCAAAATTAAGGCGCGGAGACCCCCCAACTTAAAGAAGTTGGGGTGGTTTAAAAGGTATGGTGGAGGTCTGATAATACTCCACCATACAGTTATTTATACGAGGTTAAACTTGTAGAAGTTAAATGTTAAGAAAAAATAGGTTTCTGACTTAGATAACTTTTAAGAACACTTCTTCAGAAGCGTTCTCTGCTATTATATAGACATTTTCGTCTACATCCATCGCAACATAAGTCAAATTATACATTCCGTTCTCATCTACAAAGTAGAGAGTATTTGTATTGCTTATTAAAGCAAAGCTGGATGCTGACGTGTAGGGGAAACCAAAAAAGTCATTGAGATTATCAATATTGTGGATAATTGAACGTTCCCCACGATGATTTGTTAGGATTTTATTTTTAAATATTTTCATAAGTGCATTGTAAACTTTTTTCTGCTGTTCTTCATTCCACTCCAACAAAAAAGTAGTTGGCTTACCAACTACTTCAACCTTACCTGACAATATATTATTTAATTTCATTAGGCACCACCTCTCTGCTTATTCACCAATATTAAATTTCCTTTGTTCTTTATGAAATCCTACTGAAGAGCCTCATCATCTGAACACTCCTTGAGTAATTCATTGATATTATCAGCAATATATTTTGTTACATTTTTATATCCATCACTGTTCGTGTCTTGGTCAAAGCCCCTGAATTTTGTCCTTGCTGGAAAAGCCGTTTTAACTTCATTTGTTTCGGTATCAATTATTAATGTAATGGCCCAACCAAACAGATGTAAAATGGAATTAATAAACCATAAAAGTCCTGCGTCCTTAAATTCCTTCCAGGTTTTTATTCGCAACAAATCATTTGAATAGGCTTCAGATCATACCGGTCTATCTTTATTTTCTGCAGCATGTTCTACTGTGCTGTTCTTTGGGTACAAATCATTAGCAACTTCTTCAATTACATACCAGTTTACGCCGATAGTGCAATCATGCCGCCGTTCTATTTCCTTTAAAACATTAAAAGCCTGTTCTTCTGTTAAATCAGAACGTAGACCCAATATATCTTCAATTGACCATATGATTGCAATCTGTCTGTTAGGATTGAAATTTTTATTTACATCTAACATTATATATTCTCCTTTCGACTATTACTAGCATTAATCTCCCCAACAGTCACATCCTGGAACACGTTCTCTTGCAAATAATTCTATCCTTGGCAAATCTCCCATTCTTTAGAAAATGTCTGCCAATCGCAATATGACTGTTTATGTCCACAAGTTTTAGAATTGTAAATACAATATTTGCATTCCTGCTCTTCTTCTGTTATATTTAACTCTTTACTTGTACCAGGATAAATGATAATCTGATTATCTGTTATTGTATAAAACTTATTTAATTTTTTCATTTTAAACCCTCCTTAAATTTATAATATGTTGAGCGGAAGGCTGTTGTTATACAGCCCGCCGGGATTCTCGGCTTCCTCCCTAGCCCTATTTTTGTTATTTTATATTAATATACTACTTCTCTTTTATACTTATTTTATGTTTTTGTTATGGTCGCAAAATCGTCATTTTATTTTAAGTATGATCATAAGCTTGCTTTACACAATCTTCTATACTGCTACTACCTGTCAAATGCTTTTCTCTCCATATATAAGTATTACCCATAGATATTCCCATGTTTTCACATCTTATAAGATCATACGCCCCTTCAAAGTTTTCACTGTTTATTATTTTATATATGGCTTTTCTTTTACCTTTTACAACTTCAAATTTTTCACCAAGTTTTGGCAAATTAGATTTAATTTTACTATAATCATTAATTGTTATCATGTTTAAACCTCCTTAAAATTTAAACCAAAGCAAAATTTTATTTAATCTTTTTTATGATATAAATAGCTTTATATGGGTAATATTCTGTTCTCTTATTGATAGTATATTGGGGATATTTATATAGTCTTGCAATGTCCATTTCTAAGGCTGTTTTTGTTGANNGTTTTAGGCTTATATAATTTTGCCTTAATCTCGCTAATTGTCAACATATTACTAACCTCCTGCTTTTTAATTTTAGCCGATTCCATAAGTGGATATAAATATATATTCTATTCTTTCGCTCAAACAACAAGCTTTATGGGGGGGGTGAACATTTACATCACCCCCCTTTCTTTGAGGGAGACATATCCATCATCTCCGACTATAATATGGTCCAAAATTTCTATTCCCATAATCTTACCGGCCTCAACCAACCGTTTAGTTATTTCAATGTCATCTTTGCTGGGCTTCGGATCACCGCTGGGGTGGTTGTGAAAACATATAATAGCCGCTGCGTTATGAAGCACAGCCAGCTTAAACACTTCCCGTGGATGGACCATAGAAGCATTCAAAGTCCCTCTGCTAACTTCATGCACTGCGACTATTTTGTTTTTAGTGTTCAGGACAAGAATCCCAAACACTTCTTGCGCTTCTTCTTGCACATTTGTTATAGTCTTAATTGCGTTGTACGCTTCCTCTGGGTTTTTAGTTTCCCTCGGTAGTTCATACCTCCCCGCTTTTTCTTTTACTAAAACTACCTTTTCGAATACAACCTGAATTCTTGACATTTTATCAACTCCCTTGCAAGTTATCTACCAATCCATTCGGTATATGCTGGCGATATAGCCTGCGCCAACTCTTTGCGTGTCATCCAGTCAATGCCCATAGCCATACTTCAATATTCAAGGCCTAATGTATATCTTTTGCATCTATGAATACCTTCTTTCCTTTAAGTATTTCATGAAGTCTATCATAGATGGGCTTCCATAAAGCTTCTCTGACGATGTCGAAAAGTTCGTTATTTCCTATTTGGTTTGCCATTTCTTCGGCAACTACTTCATATGCATAAGCATCCACTACATCAGAAAATTTAGGGTCTGTTAAACCTGTTTTTTGCTTGGCCGCCTCCCATAAGTCTGGATTTTCTTCTTTGATGTTATCTTCAATAATGTGGGTGATTTCATGGGCAAAAACATGTTTTAAGTATTCTCTGACTTCATGAGATTTAAAAGGTTTGAGTAGTTTTTTAGCAAGTTCATAGCATACTGTTATTTTATAACTTCCTGTGACAGCATACACCATTGGGGATTTATCAATTGTATAAACAGTCACAAAATTTGGGTACTCATTGTTAAAGTCCTTTATTGCACCCAATCTTACTAGTTGTTTAACAATGGTGTCATGTTTTACATCTTCAAGAAACTTATCAGGACTTATATATTTTAATGAAATTATAGGTAATTTCCTGATATATCTTGAATACTCAATAAGTGTTTCTTTAAGTGTCTGTTCAAGAAATCGTTTTGTTAATTTCATTTTAACCTCCAAAATAAATCCTGTACTGCACAACCTCCCATAATTATATCAAACATCCTCAAAAAAATAATCTAAAATTCTACACTAGAAGTCTAACCAGTCTGGAAGTGGTATAGTATTATAAAATACATTTTTCCAATTAATGTAATAGGAAGTCTTACCTCTGACTTGAGGTAAGACTTTTGCAGAATCTTTTGTTATTTTTAATTCTTCTCTTAAACCGTTAACAAAACTACTTAAATTATTTATGGGCATCTGTGCGTAATTAAGCCAATACAGTTTCACTGCATTATGGCGGGTGTATATTTCACAAAACAATGAAGCTACTATTGTATCATTAATAGAAAAATCTTTTACTGGTATGTGAAGCCTGCCTACAACAAACTTAACCCCAGTAAATAATCCATGAGTATTATAAAGTGACGCAACCTCACTTTTCATATCAAGAGGTACAAATACCAGGCTAGGAATCTTTTTGCCAGATTCTCTTCTGTAACTTTCCATGCTTTCTTTATCTATTAAAACATGTTTATTGCGGAGTTCATTTATTTTTCTTTTTACCAAACGTTTCACTCTTTTCAGTTGAATGTCAATAAACTGATCCATCCTCGAAGTTTCTACTATTCTGCTTCTGAATATCATCTCGCCACATGAAGGACATTTATAATTACCTGCATTAGCCAGTTGGATTGGTTTCAAGGACTTATAAGGAACTCTGGAAGCATAAGCGGTATGTTCGTTCCAGATAACAGCAGAATGTTCATTATTACAGTTTGGACACTTAAACACGTTCATTCAAATTACCTCCTGGCTTCTGTGATACAAATCAAACCAACCTTTATGTGTAATTATTCCTTCAGCATTACGCTTTATAGGAATCATTTCTGAGCGACAAACAATCTTATTGCAAGATGGACAACATAGTACAGCTTCACGATGATAAATTGTGATACGACGTGAAAGTTTAGCACGAGTTTGTTCATGCCATTTAGCTACTGTATGTTCTTTATTACAATAAGGACATACGAAGCTGATACGAGAATTTCCAAAGAGTCTTTTATTACACACTATTACTCACCACCTTATTAAGTTCGGATTTTTACCTGAACTGGTTCCTTACCCTCGATAACTATGACTGGATTGCTATTAGATGAATTAGAAGTGCTTTCTTCTTTAGTGATTTCATCATCTTCTTCGTTAAGTTTTACTTCGTTAAGAAGCACATCAAACGTATTATCATAAAGAGCATCTTCAATTTCAAGATAACTATAACCCCAGTCCTGAACAAGATCAACTTCTTCTTTTGTGAATCCAAGTCTTTCTGCAAAAGAGTAAAGCATATCCATATACAAATTATCATCAGGGTCATCTTTTTTTGAAGAAGCGTAACCGTAGTCGTAATCATAGTAGTCATAATAATCATCATAGTAATAGCTTCTTCCATAGGTGTTCGAAGCGGTATTTCTCTGATAAAGATATTCGTAGTAATATTCTTTCGGTCTGAATTTAAAATATGAAATCATTCCATTACTATCGATTTTCCAAATGTCTCCCTTTTTGAGTTCGAGTAGCTCAATGGATTGCATGTGTGCTTTCTTTTTTCCTTTCTTAATTGTGAATTCCTGCATTAGGAGATTCTCAAGAAAAGAATTCATGATGGCATTCATAAGGATTGCTCTGGTAGAGGCATATACATATAACCCAATATCTTTAAAGTGGAAAATCGAAAATGGACTATCATTTTTTACAATATAGAGATTGTTGTTTTTATCTAATACTGTAAAGGTGAACATGCCTTCCACCTGTTCGCCCATAAATTTCATGGCTTCCATGTTAATCTTTTTATCTTCCCCCCACAATTCAAGAAGCTGAACAGCCACATAGCTGTCAGTTTCAATTTCAGTGAAAGGAAGATTAAATTTTCTTAATAACTCAACATCGTTATGAATAACTCCATTATGAGCGAGTGCAAAAACATCGCCTCTTTTCGTCTCCCCTTTAAACGGGTGATTATTATAATTCTTCTTTTCTGTACCTTGAGTTGTAAATCGTGTATGGCCCATTAGTACGTTGGTATTTTCAGGAATGTCTATCTTAAAATCGTAAGCACTCTTTGGTTCCTTGTGGATGATTAATTTATCTTCCAAGTTATATGCAATGCCTGTTGCATGTGTGCCTCTGACGGCGGAAGCAACAGCCAATGCTTTAGCTATTGTATTTAGACCTTTAATCTCCTGCTTTTTATAGTTAACAAAACCAAACAATCCGCACATATTATGATATCCCTCCTTAAACACATTTCTTATGCAAGCAATTCTTCAACGTGATACACAATATCATCGTCTTGCTCAGGTGCTACATATCCCATGAAATTATCTGGAATATAATCTTCATTATATTCCTCTCTGGAAGCATCTTCATATGAAGTGACGATAGGCGGGTCTATCGAGCAATCAAGACCACGCTGCTTCAGATAAGCATCAAGTTCTTTATATTTATTCATTATTCTCTGTATGAAGCTGTCCCATGTCATATTCATCAGATCATCTAAGTCGATAGACTTCATAACTTCAACAAGTTCGTGTACAAATTGAAGAGTGGCTATGAATGAAACATAGTTCAGAGTCCCTCTAAACATACGGAATTCTATCGTATGCCCGTTGTTAAGATTAACAGCATAATACCTCCCTGAGTTTTTAGCTCTATCAAGGAGTTCTTTAGGCTCGCCCTTGATGCCATACCTTCTTGCATACTGATTCAATTGACTTAATGTCCTTCTACTGAATTTTACAATCTGTGTCCAGAACCTTTCAATAAAGAACAGGATTTTCATAATAGTAACGTCCTGTTCTTCCTGGGTTATCCCTAATGCCTTGCGGTTATAATGAATATGCAGACCACAAGTACCTGCATCATGGGAAGTAAAACCATAATCTTTTGCAATTTTCATCAGTTTTTTCCATGGCATATGTGTCATATGATATGCCAGGGTCATTGGGTGTGATACAATTTCAAAACCTTCATTGAGAGAGCCATCGTATTTACAATAAACTCTCTCTGCATCACTATTGATGACTGACAGAATTTCTTCTGCACAGTCATCACGGTCATCACCTGAATCAATTTCAAGCTCTACCCCCATGAAATGGTCATATTCATCTTTTCCACCATAATAACGAGGGGTTGGTTTGTGAGAATAGTCTCTGATACATGTCTCAGGGACGCAATCAGAGCAATAAGGATCATCATAGTGCCAATTGACATAGTTACTGTTAACAAAATTGCCACATTCGGTGCATCGATAATATGCTGACCTGAAACAGTCATCGCAGAGATCAATATATTCATCTGGATGGGCATTATCTCTTAGTATTGCTGAACCACAGTGGTCACATGTGGTGGCATCCGAATCATAGCAGTAAGGGCATAAAGAGTAGCCTTCAACATAGTATACATCATTGCCGTGTACAAGCTCATCACATATATAGCAGTATGTGTATTCCGATGCTTTACAATTTTCACAAATAAATCTGTCATAAATAGATTCTGCATCCGACTTCCTGATGTAGTCTCCACATTCGATGCATTCTACAAAGTGTTCTTCGAAGCAATCTTTGCAGTAAAAATAACCGTAATACTCATACATATTGTCTGCAACGTCAAGGCAACCACATTCAGCACATTTCTCTGTTAAAGAATCATAGCAGTCATGGCAGTAATAATTACCATTGATTTCTGTGATATTTTCAGATTTACCACAGATAGAGCAAATAATCATAACATAAATGCCTCCTTATCAAAAAATAAAAGGGAGTCTTAAACTCCCTAATATTACTAACATTTCTTGTTTTTTTACTCGAATAGCATAACAATTGCACGAAGTGCATCTGCTAATACATTCTTCAAGTCAGAAGCATAACAGTCTACTGAGATGTGATCATCACTTTTTATACTGCCCCATAAATCAGAGCGAATAAGGTTTTGAATTATTCGATTCAACCCATAAGTATTGTTGCATTGAATCCGTACTCTGAACGTCCCATCAACTTCTCGGTAACAGAGAATGATGTCACTAATTTTAGTGATAATTTTATATATACTACCTGTTTGTGGAGATGTGAATGTTCTTCTTATAGGAAGCATACTATACCCCCCTTACTTTAATAAAATCATTGCAAGGATATTCATACTTTGAAATTGTTTTACCAATGATGGGACAATGGCCATAGTACGAGTAAGTACTGTATTGTTCGAAATATTCGCAATCACAGCAACAATTCAGATAGTGATTAACTGAACTCCTAAAGTCGTCATAGTAGTAGTCATACAAACTGAAACCGATAGTGGACTGTACTTTGTATTTTGATTCAAGCTCAGGCTTTCCTAGGAATTCAGCTATTGCTCTGACCTGATCTTGTGCTTCTACTGCTTTACTGCAATAGTTGTTTCGTAGATGCCATATTGGGTCATCTACTCCTAATTTTCCTAGTATGAGTGAAGTGAAGTAACCTGTTCTTCCGTGCCCACCGACACAGAATATGGCTATACATTTCCCATTATTGTATAAGTCGATGGTTTTTTCAACGAAACGTTTTTCAACGTCTTTAGGCAGTACTGAGTAATCACGAATAGGAATGTAAAGGATTCCGCCTCTCCACCCAGTGTCCCATATAGTACCATCAACATGGTCAAGCGGAATAAGGATATCTACATTCTGCAGAAGTTTTGAGTCAACATCATATGCCTTCCCAACATAAATGCGGGGATATACCTCAGTAAACCCTTCATGACACCGCCGCCAAGTTGTTTTCTGTGTTGTATTCTTCGGATACATATTCTTCTTTTTCCTCTTCTTCCGACTCATAATAATCCTCCTCTTCCAAATTGTAAGTTTCATAAAGTTTTTGAGATAAAATCTTTTCACCCCATTTGATGGGGGTGTAATTGAGAATAAAACTCTCGGCTATATCAGTATATTCATTCGAAAAACCTACCCAATAATTAGGTAGGAATCCCAGATTGACAGCACGGAAAATTAACTTTTTCAAACGATACCCAATCCCAGGATATCTGGAGAAGTACATAACGACTTCATCAGGTGCATACTCGAATTTATAATCCAGATAGTCTTTATATCTTNNCCAGAGACAGCCCCCATATGAGGTGGCCCACCTCACACGGGCGGGGTCAAACAATATAATGGCGGTTTCCAATATGTTACTCGGATCGTAATCTTTTGCCAATTCAAAGGCATCAGCACGACCCATATCAGAAGTAGGGATATCATCAATACAGTGAGAGGCATGATATTTAGAATGCCTTATTTCTCCAAATACAACCATCACAGTGTAGTCATACAAGGCGTCTGCCAATTTTGGTATGAAATCATTTCGATACTCTATGATATCATCATAGAGTCTTTCATGACTTTTCATACCAAATTGCATATTGTTGCCGACTATTGTGTAAAGAGCTTCTAACGTATAGAAGCTTGAGACAGCGAATGTGGCATCGACACATTTTTTAACCATTCCATTTCACCCTTTCCAAGCTTTCTTCGAATAAACAGAAAAGCATTTTCAATTTCAGGGACAGAATACCCAATAGTTGCCCTTGCTGCTTGTATAAAGCCTGTTAGGAATAGCACCTTTTCAATGGAGGGGGCGGGTTTTCTAAGTTCTTCCTGTAAGATGCTATAAATATTGTTGATAGCTTCATTACTCAAGACATTTGCCTCCTTTCAGATACCCTACACAGTCTGAATTTGTGTGCAGGTGAAAATTATTACTAATAAATTTTCAGAACAAAAATAAAAGCGTTTTACCTTACAACAATCGGTGTAATTTTTATTATTTATGAACTACAATACACCGATCATCTAAGATCGGGAGTAACAAAGGTCGGATATCCGTCCAGTTCAAACGTCCATTCCCGCAACCTGGACGAGGGATCGCAATTTCAGAGATTCCGAACTTATCTAGACGTTGCATCAGCAATTGTGCTGAAGTAACGATCAGTTCAGGATCAGCTTGTTCCCACCAATTATGCTTAACAGGAAAACTGAAGATATGGTGAGTTCCCCAACGACCTAGATTGAACGGGATATTACCATACTGCCTAATATACCGTCCTAGTTTAGCCGGGAGCTGTGGGTATAACTGCTTGGCAGTTAAAGCGCAACC
>LFRM01087885.1_pt1 | contig 10162 bp, 6 predicted proteins | sample 618341 | NCBI WGS metagenome assembly LFRM01 (sample SAMN03654438, study PRJNA283298) | anaerobic digester metagenome | isolation source: pool of bioreactors CSTR01a, CSTR02a, and CSTR03a thermophilic anaerobic... | place: Denmark: Kgs. Lyngby | collected 2014-05-21 | reverse complement strand
CCGGTTATACGTTCAAAAGCCTGGTTTAAGCGGATAGTATTTCCCTGCCAATCGGTTATGTACAGACCGTCATATGAAGATTCAAATATAGCAGCCAGTTCTTTTTGACGTAGTCCTTCAACTCTCTCCAACTTTTCTTCCAGGTCCAACAACTCAGTCATATCGCGGACATTGGTAACCACTAAAGCGATATTCCCTTCGCTATCAAAAATGGGGGTACTGGTAACTAGTGCATTTTTACCGGTTCTAGCCTGAAGAGGAACAGTTACCGCACATCTCTTCTCCAGCGCCAGTAAGGTACCAGAGCGGGAGAAATAGCCCTCTGCTACCAAGTCGCGCATATTTCTGCCGACACACTCTTGGGCAGTTATTCCAGTTATTCGTTCAAAAGCCTCATTTAAGCGTAGAGTGTTCCCGTGGCCATCAGTAATATACAATCCGTCATAGGACGAGTCGAAAATAGCATCTAATTCCTTCTGACGCAGGCCCTCAACCTGCTCCAGTCTTTGCTCCAACTCCACCAGTTCTGTCATATCACGTACATTAGTAACCACCAGGACAGTATTACCTTGGTCATCAAAAATGGGAGTACTTGTGACTAGAGCGTTCTTACCCGTTTTAGCTTGTAGGGGTACTGTTACCCTGGCACGTTTTTCTAAGGCTAGCAAGGTGCCCGAACGAGAAAAATATCCCTCTGCCACTAATTCTCGCACGTTTCGGCCTAAACATTCTGGGGCGGTTACCCCGGTTATCCGTTCAAAAGCCTTGTTTAAGCGCAGGGTTACGCCTTTTCCGTCAGTAATATATAAGCCATCAAAGGAAGCGTTGATAATGCGATCTAATTGCTTATTTAATCCCTTGACATGGGCCAATTCCAGGAAAATTCTTTCTACCTGGCTCATATCGCGCAGCATTAGTATGTAGCCAAGTTTTTCGCCGTTGTGACTGATACCAATGTCAATTACGCGCGACCAATATACTTTACCCTTATAAACCACCTTAAAATCTTCGTTGCGTTGAGGTATAGCCGCAGATCGGACTTGATTAATGAAAGAATGGATATTGTCATTGCCGTCCTGAGGAAATTTGTTCTGAAAAGAAGTATTAGATCCGAGAACATTTCCTTCTGCATCCAGCAGTATGGCTGGATAGGGCAAAGCATTAAACAAAGTTGACCCAGTAATGCCTAGTCTCATAAATATACTATTACCGGGATTTTTAGGCAGGAGAGAATCAGGCGTGGAGTCGATTCCTTTGCCCATAATTGAGTGAATAATATTATCTTCAGCCATGACCTGGTTTTCCCCCCAAGTGGATACTTAATTCAATTATAACACTCCCAGGTCTTTATAGCTTATTTTAGCAAATCTTCTGCTAAGTCTGATAATGAAAAGTTTTTCATAGAAGCTTACTATCGCAAGCCCTTTTCAAGTAACTTCAAAGTCTTAACCATCTCATCATAATGTCCCTCAAAAAAAATTGCATAACCCTTAACATTGGGATATTCCAGTGACAGCATCTTGATAAACGTAAACCCCTCTTCTTCTAAGCGATGTCTGGGTATACTGCGGATTACTCTTATTTGCTGGTCGGTAACTTTACGAGCTGTGCAAAAAATATCTTTACCCTTGGCGTTGGAAAGGGCTGTAGCCACTAGAGTACGCATATCTTCACTCCTATTCCTAAAAACAGCTAATCTTCTTGATGATAGCACATTCCATACTGCTATATATAGTTTTTTCTCATAAGGTGCAGCCAAATATCAGTTTGGATTCCTAATGCTGGGCAGATGTTTAAAGATATACCAGTTTGCGTGAATCACTTTAGTCCTAAACGTTTTTTCAAATACTCCTGGTTTTGTATGACGCTGGAATGATTAGGAACATACTTGGCAGCCATTTCATTGTGATGGTAAGCTAGTTCGTATTGTCCCAGGCGATCATAGCATACACACAGCTGCAGATGGGGAAGCCAGGTCCAGGCAGCATGATTAACAAATCCCTGGTTTTCAGGAGGCCTTTGCAGTTTTGTGGCCAGATCATACCAGAAGGCTGCCTGCTTATATTGATGGTTTGACAGGAAATGATAGCCCAGCCTGCAGCAAAACTCTGCGCGAGGAGTATCGTACAAAAAGGATTTGATAATATACGCTTCAACCTTTTCCAGGTCGCCCAAGTGGTAATAGCAGTCCACCAGTTTGTTGCAGGCAGAAAGATTATCTTCTACCCATCCTTTTTTTCCCGCCAGGAATTTTTCATACCATTCGATAGCTTGTTCATATTTCTGATGATCATACAACTCATTGGCATAATAGAATTGATCCCGGGGAGAAAATTCTTCTCCGGCAGCTAATCGCTTCTCGTAAATCTTGATATTGCGGTCTGAATCATGCCATTCGCTTTTATGAGCAACGGCAATATCACTGTGAAATACCTGGCCATAGACTGCCAAGTATTCGTGGACAGCACCTATCCACTGAAAGCGTTTGGAGCGCTTGACCAGGCGATTTCTCCGCAGGCTGTTGGTAACATTGCCATGTTCGTCAAACCCCAGATTATAAATCATGGTGACTGAGTCAACTGACCAATCCAGGCTGGATTTAAGTTTGAGTATTTTTTCGATGTCTTCAGGATAAATCACATCATCGGCATCCAACCAGAAAATATAGTCCTTGGTAGCGTGACTAAAAGAGAAGTTACGTGCTGCGGCGAAATCATCAATCCAGGGGAAGTCATAAACATGGCTGGTATAATTTTGAGCAATTTCCTTGGTGCGGTCGGTTGAGCCTGTATCGACAATAATTATCTCATCTGCAAATTGCTTTACACAGTCAAGGCAGCGCGCTAACACTTCTTCTTCGTTTTTTACAATCATACATGCACTGATAGTTATCGGTGCTTTCATATTTAATAGGTAACTGGCAATATCAAAACCCCATTTATCAATAGCTTTTTGCTTATTTTCCCTTAACCGATTAAAGAAACTGACAGCATCTGCCTCAGGAAGTACTAGTGGATTTATATAATAAACAAAAGCATCCAAGGCAACATAAAGCGTATAGCTGTGATTTATCAGCTGCAGACAGAGATCATCATCTTCATAAGTTCCCAGGCCGAATCTTTCATCAAAGCCTCCGATCTGCTCCAGTACCTCTTTCTTAATCAGCATACAGTGGCTTAGAAGACGAAAAACTCTTCTGCTTGCTCCTGAGTTATATTCCCGGTTTTGAACAATAAAATCGTTTAGTTTATTTATATCTTGATGAGGTATTTGAATATTTTGATGTCCGCTCACATTATTGCTGACCGGCCCTACCAGTGCGCAATTTTTCTCTTTTTTTAGGCAAGCCAGCATGCTGCTTAAGCTTTTCTTCGTTAACAAGCTATAACAGGTCATAAATAAGATGTAATTTCCCCGGGCAATCTTAGCTCCCTCATTATAGCTTCGTGCAATCCCCATATTTTCAGTAATGGAAATAAGCTTGATATCCTTTTGGGATTGCAAGTACTTTAATTGTTCAGAGTCCGAGCCATTATCTACTACAATTAATTCATAAGGAACATCAGCATATTTTCTGATATGGTCCAGACATAATCTTACAACCGATGGGTAATTGAAAGTGCAAAGAACAATACTAATTTCCATAAATTTCACCTGCCCCATGACACTTCACTTACTAGTTTATTGACGAGATTAAAATTTGGTCACTTGATTCAATAGCAAACTTATGAACCTTTCGGTACTGAAGCTATGCGCAAAAAAAGGCGCTTAGACATTTTGAGTCTAAGCGTCAGACTGTCAAAGAAGTCTATTAATGGTTAGAAGTTCGAGATTGCCACGCCCCTCCGGGGCTCGCAATGACACATAAGATGGCCTTCTGGTATGTCATCGCGAGGAGCGTAGCGACGTGGCGATCTCTTTTTAGCAACTTTTTTGACACTCTCGCGCTTAGACATTTTGAGTCTAAGCGTCTTTTCCTGATTATTTTTCTGATTAAATCTTTTGGAATGAATCTATACTAACTAATTGCCACACCGGCACTAGCATAACCTGTTATCTCAGCTGCAACACTTAACTCTGGGGGCACAACATAAAACACTAACAACAAGCGGTCGCCTGCGGCTACAGCAATGCTTAACCCCTCAAGTACGCCTGTGGCAGTATCACCTAGCACAATTAAACCTGATAAAGCTGGAGTCAAAGTAACATCTGTGCTGGCAATAGCATCAAAGATGTTACTATCTGGGGATTGAGAAATATATAATTGAGCATGAATGGTATAATCACCAACTCCAATTCCTACAGCAGTTGTAACACTGAAGAAGGCTCTTATCGAGGAAATTATACCGTCCCGTGGTACAGTAAAGGCATAGTTTAAATCAAGTAACGGAGCACCGGTCAGATTGATAGTCGCATCTAGAACATCCACACCGGGAGCATTAGAACCAAATCCTACAAAAGCAGGTAATCCTACTAATCCATCAGCTACAGAGGTTAGTGTGACCGGAGTTCCTGATGAGAATGGAATAATAGCCCCTGGCCCCGGTTCACCTGTAGGTCCCGTAGCACCAGTTGTGCCTGTGGCACCCGTAGCTCCGGTAGCCCCTGTCTCCCCAGTAGCGCCGGTCTCACCCGTAGCGCCGGTTTCTCCAGTCTCGCCGGTAGCTCCTGTTTCACCAGTTGCGCCGGTTTCGCCAGTCTCTCCAGTAGCTCCCGTTACACCAGTTGCCCCAGTCTCACCAGTGGCTCCCGTTCCACCGGTAGCACCTGTTTCTCCAGTCTCTCCAGTGGGGCCAGTCGGACCAGTAGGTCCAGTTTCGGTTGCCCCAGTTGCCCCGGTATTGCCGGTAGCGCCTGTGTTTCCTGTAGCACCAGTGGATCCAGTGGTCCCAGTTCCAGTAGCCCCAGTAGCTCCAGTATTACCTGTATTTCCTGTAGCACCGGTATTGCCGGTAGCTCCAGTGGTTCCAGTTCCGGTTGCCCCAGTTGCCCCGGTATTGCCGGTAGCGCCTGTGTTTCCTGTAGCACCAGTAGATCCGGTGGTTCCGGTTCCAGTGGCACCGGTAGCTCCAGTATTCCCAGTATTACCCGTTGCTCCAGTTGGGCCAGTAGGTCCGGTTGCACCGGTGTTTCCAGTTGTTCCGGTGCCATAAGGACCAGTAGGTCCAGTAGGACCAGTAGCTCCAGCAGGACCTCTTCGAGGTGGTATTAGTGGAGGGGGCGGTGGCCATGGGGGGAAAGGATAGCAATGATGGCCATGAATACAATGATAATGCCCTGGAGGTCCGCCCTTCTTCACTTTTATTAAGGGCTTATGATGCATGTGAAATTCATCGTGCAATTTAATCTAAACCTCCTTATCTATGGTTATATAGCAATATATGGAATGCGGGGGAAAGCTGTGATACTATTCGACCAGTTTTTTCATGGCCAGTCTATACTGCAGCCTGCTTTTTATGCCCTGAACTTAATCTGATCAATAGAAACTATTTTTGACGCTGAGACATATTGTAACAACAAATATCTGCATGACTGTGCAGATACAAAGTAGCTATCTGCTGACTTAGAAGCTATTCAGGGACAGAAAGGATAGATGGCATGGGATTATGTAAAGTTTTGATTCTTGGCGGCAGCGGAATGTTAGGACATAAACTCTTCCTGCATCTTTCCAAGCAGGCACATTTAGAGGTATTTACTACCGTACGCAGCAATGATTTAGCCAAATATATACCCGAATCCCTGGTAACTGCCATGATATGGGGTGTTGATGCTGGTAATTTCCCAAAGATAGTCGAAGTTTTGGATACCATTAAACCTCATGTGGTGATCAATTGCATAGGTTTAGTAAAACAGAGTCCCCTGGCCAATGACGCAGTACTAAATATATCCGTTAATGCCCTCTTGCCTCATCTCATTGCCCAGGCATGCGGAGAAAGAGGCATTCGTTTTATTCATATCAGCACTGATTGTGTTTTTGCAGGTACCAAGGGTTACTATACCGAGGATGATGTAGCTGACGCAGTGGATCTTTACGGAAGAACTAAGTTGTTGGGTGAAGTGAATTACCCCCATACCTTGACTTTGCGCACGTCAATTATCGGTCATGAACTCCATACTAAACAAGGTCTGGTAGAATGGTTTCTTGCCCAGACAGAATGGGTACAGGGCTATTGCCGTCACATCTTTTCAGGATTTCCAACTATAGAGCTAGCCAAAGTATTAGCCGATTGTATCATTCCTAATACCAGTTTAAGCGGTGTATACCATTTATCTTCACAGCCTATTTCCAAATACGAACTTCTGAACTTAATAGCCAGGCAATATGGCAAATCCATTGTAATTGAACCTTATTACGATACTGCTTGTGATCGTTCTCTGAATTCTCAGCGCCTGCGCAGTTTAATCAACTATTCTGCTCCTAGCTGGGCGGATATGGTGGCTGCTATGTATCAGGACTACCTGGATTCACCCTATTACCAACATGGGGAGGCTTAATAATGTCACTGGTTAAAGATAAAACTGTGCTGATCAGCGGAGGAACCGGGTCACTGGGGAAAGTATTAACCCGCCGGCTGCTGAATGACCAGTCTAATCTGCCCCGGAAGATCATTATTTTTTCCCGGGACGAAGCTAAACAGCATTTTATGAGAGTGGATTACCAGCAGAAAACCAGGGTTACTGATGAAATCATTTATGAGGATTTTCGCCGTTTAGTAGAATTCCGCATAGGCGATATACGGAATTACCATTCCGTGTGTTCAGCCTTGGATGGTGTAGACGTGGTTATCAATGCGGCCGCCCTGAAACAGGTACCTTCTTGCGAATACTTCCCTTATGAGGCAGTACAGACCAATATTGTTGGAGCCTATAACATCGTTCAGGCTATTAAACAACATAAGTTTCCCATTCATACAGTGGTAGGGGTATCTACCGATAAGGCATGTAAACCTATAAATGTAATGGGCATGACCAAAGCCATCCAAGAACGAATTTTTATTGCGGCTAATATTGCTGTTCCTTCGACACGCTTCGTATGTGTTCGCTACGGCAATGTGCTGGCTTCACGGGGATCAGTTATACCCCTCTTTCATGAACAGATCAAAAATGGGGGACCAGTTACTATTACTACACCTGATATGACCCGTTTCCTGCTGTCCCTTGATCGGGCAGTTGATACAGTGTTAACTGCTTTGGAAGATGCTGCTCCGGGAGAAGTATATGTTCCCAAAGTACCTTCTGCACGCATAGTAGACGTAGCCAAAGCTTTAATCGGCTCTCGTCCTGTTGAAACTGTATTTACAGGTATTAGACCTGGAGAAAAGGTGCATGAAATACTAGTTTCCGAAGAAGAGGCATGGCATTCCTATCCAAGGAGGGACTATTACGTAATAAAACCCATGCTGCCTGAACTCTGGCAGTCAATTTCTAAGGAGACACCCCTGACGAAAGAATACAGTTCAAGAGACAACGTGCTTAACCTTGAGCAAATCAGCGAGTTGCTAAGGTTTCATAATCTGGATATTGATTCGGAATTAAAATACGATGGAGAGTTTTTGCGATGAAAATAATGACCATACTGGGGACACGGCCGGAAATAATCAGGTTAAGCCGGGTGATTCCTCTGTTAGATCAATTATGCCAGCATGTTCTGGTTCATACTGGTCAAAACTTCGATTCCCGCCTCAAGGATGTTTTTTTCAGTGAATTGGGGCTGCGTTCACCTGATTATGAATTTGACTGCCCGTTGATAAGCAATATGGAACAGATAGGTACCATCTTAAAGGCTTGTGAAAAGGTTATTTCCATTGAACAACCCGACAGGGTACTCATATTGGGCGATACCAACAGCGCTTTGGCAGCTATCGCTGCCAAACGAGCAGGTGTTCCGGTATTTCATATGGAGGCGGGCAACCGCTGCTACGATGATCAGGTACCGGAAGAGGTCAACCGGCGTATTGTAGACCATTGCAGCGATATACTTCTACCCTATACAGAAAGAAGCCGGGCGAATTTACTAAGAGAGGGAATCGCCTCTGAGCGTATTTTCGTTATAGGCAATCCCATTTTTGAAGTCTTGCAGTTTTATTCTGCTCAGATCCAAGCCAGCCCTGTATTACAAGACTTACAGCTGGAACCCCATAAATATTTCCTGGTAACCCTGCACCGGTCAGAAAATGTAGATAATGTGGAGCGGCTGAGCCAGCTAATGGAGGCTTTACAGCTGCTTAATCTTGAATATGAAGTTCCAGTAATCTGCAGCCTGCATCCCCGTACCCGTTCCCAACTTCTAAAAAGGGGAATTACCGTTGCGGGTGACGGAGTCAAAATGCTTGAACCCTTGGGATTGTTTAATTTTGTTCGTTTGGAACAACAGGCATTGTGTGTATTAAGTGACAGTGGAACCGTTCAGGAGGAATGCTGTATCATGCAAATTCCCAATGTTACTCTTCGCCATGTTACTGAAAGACCAGAAACAGTTGAATGCGGCAGCAGTATCTTAGCTGGATGGGATCCTGGCATTATTTTACAAGCAGTAGATGCGGTTATAAATTTGGACTCAAAATGGGCAATGCCCTTTGAATATCTAAGAGACTCGGTCAGCACCACGGTCGCCAAAATTATAATGGGAAAATATCCGGAATAGACTAAGAGGTGATATCATGAGCATTTCGCACTTAATTGATATAAGCAGTCACCGGGGATTGATCTGGCATGAAGATTTTATTGTGCACTTAGCCAGCATTATTCGGCCCCGGGTATATGTTGAACTGGGAATATCCAAATGTGCAGTATTCAACCGTATCATACCCTTTGCGGAAAAACTAATTGGAGTAGATGTAGACCCCCGGGCAGAAACATTCATGCAAAAAAGTGAAAAAACCAGTTTTGTCCTGGCTACCACCCAAGAGTTTGCCAAGCAGTTAGCCCAGGAACCCTTGATGATTGATATGCTGTTCATAGACGCTGATCACGATCAGGAAGCCGTTTTGAATGATTTTCGCAGCTTTTTTCCTTTTGTATCTCCCCATGGAATCATCCTGCTTCATGATGTTCACCCCGGCAGTCAGGCATTTATCAGGCCAGAGTGGTGCGGCACGGCTTATCTGGCGGCTGAAGAACTGTCCCGGCAAACCGACGAGTATGAAATGGTAACTATTCCTGTATCTCCAGGCTTGGCTATCTGCCGGAAACGACGGAGTCAATTATCCTGGAAAGAACCGCATCTTCCTGTTCCCTCCAGAAGATACTCTATCGTCTGCATTTGCCAAGTATACAACGAACTCAGCAAAGGAAACCTGGAGCGCTTTGTAAAGTACGTCAAGCCCCTGGTAAATGCGCTGGTGGTTTACGATGACGGCAGTACAGACGGCAGTTACGAATACATGCTGCAGCAAACTCCTTATGTAATTCGAGGTATTAAAAACGATTTTGTTAACGAAAGAAGTCATAAGCAGCGGCTGTTGGAAGAAGCTTTGCAACTATCTCCCGATTTCATTTTGTGGCTGGATGCTGATGAAGTGCTTACTGCCCATGCGGCCGAATACCTGCAAGCGTTATGCGCCATGTGTGAAGAAGAACAGGTGGATGGGGTAGTATTTCACGAGATAAACCTGTGGCGGAGTAACAACTGGAGACGGGTAGACAGTTTATATGATGCGGGCTGGTTTGTGCGTTTATGGCGGGTTACTCCGGGAATGCGTTATGAAGAGACCCTGCCGGGATTACACCAGCGTCCCTATCCTGACAACATCAAACGTATACAGTGGACAGATGCAGTGAAGGTATTGCATTATGGTTTTTCTACCAAGCAGCGACTGGCTCATAAGTATCTAACTTATCAAGCCCACGGGCAAAGGGGATATGAAATGCTGGACCGGTTAATAAGTGAAGAACAATTGGTGCTGGAGAAAGTGCCCCGCTCTTTGTTTCCGCCCGGGTTGTATCAGGATGATGAAAAACCGGTTCCCCTTACCTGGGAAGAGTCCCTGGCCTATGTGGAAGAATACCGGTCCGAAGTATTCCGGCCTCATTTCTCCATTATCTGTTTGATTTACAAAAGTGTTAAATGGCTAAAGTTTGTTTATGAACAGGTATTAAAGTACACGGAAATGGACGATAAGGAATTTTTCTTTGTGGCCAATGATGCCACGGAAGAAGTGCT
>LFRM01055600.1_pt1 | contig 10165 bp, 8 predicted proteins | sample 618341 | NCBI WGS metagenome assembly LFRM01 (sample SAMN03654438, study PRJNA283298) | anaerobic digester metagenome | isolation source: pool of bioreactors CSTR01a, CSTR02a, and CSTR03a thermophilic anaerobic... | place: Denmark: Kgs. Lyngby | collected 2014-05-21 | reverse complement strand
GAATGGCTGCGGAAGTCGCCGTCTATGCTGACAAAAGTGCTGTTGATGAGGAATTGGTCCGTTTAAAAAGCCATCTGCAGCAATTAAAAAGCATTGTTAGTCTTGACGAGCCGGTCGGTAAGAAACTGGATTTTATCGTTCAGGAAATCAACCGTGAAATCAATACCATCGGATCAAAAGCCAATGACCTTTCTATGGTACAAACCGTTGTTTCCATGAAAAGTGAATTGGAAAAAATACGCGAACAAATCCAGAACCTCGAATGAGGAAATGTGCTGACGGACTGTCGGGAGAATCTATGGAAAGTGTTTTTTTCTTAAAAATCGGTTTTCAAAATCTCGTTTCAATCAATCGTATTATCGCGATTGTCAGTCCCGATTCTTCACCTGTCAAACGCATTATCCAGGATGCACGTGATCGTTCCAGCTTGATTGACGCAACATCCGGACGAAAAACGCGCGCTGTATTGATCATGGACAGTGATCACGTGATTCTGTCTTCCATGACCGTCGATGAACTGAGCCATCATTCATCGCTGCACATTCAGGAGGACCTGCCATGATTCAGGAAATACAGGACAAACCGGGTCAGCAGCGTGGGCTGGCAATCTGTGTATCGGGTCCTTCAGGCGTCGGGAAAGGAACCATTATCCGGTCGGTTCTGGCCAGACGCCCGGCAATCAGACATTCAGTCAGTATTACGACGCGCCGGCCGAGACCCGGTGAGAAGAACGGTATCGATTACTATTTCGTCGATCATCCGACTTTTGAGCGCATGATCGCTGACGATGAAATCCTTGAGCATGACTGCTATTGTGATCAGTATTATGGAACACCCCGAAAACCGCTGGCCGAAGCGATCGGAAGCGGCCTTGACGTCATCCTGGATATAACGGTTCCCGGTTCGCTATCCATCATGCAAAAAATCCCGGAATGTGTTACAATATTTCTCCTGCCGCCTTCGTTTTCAGAGCTTGAAAACCGATTGCTGAAACGGGGAACGGAAACAGATGATATCGTACGAAAACGACTCGAAAAGGCTCGGCATGAAGTAACCATGGCGGACCGTTTTCAATACCTTGTGGTCAATGATGATCTGGCAGAAACAGCCCAGCGCATTCTGGCCATCATTGATGCAGAGCATTGCCGGTATCCGTATCAGGCAGGCATTGAACAGGTTGTACTGGCTCGCTGAGCCATAAATCAAGGAGGAACATACATGCTGGTTAACCCGCCAATTGAAAAATTACTGCCAAAGACCGAAAACAGATATACTCTGGCCATTCTGGTCGCAAAACGTGCTCGTCAGCTAGTCGACGGAGCACTGCCTCTCTTTCCGTCTGAATCAAAAAATCTGGTGACTGTCGCCTGTGAGGAGCTTGGTGCTGACCGGATTTGCTGTGTGCAAGGCCAGGTAACGCCTTATATCCCGCTCAGGCCAGAGGTGGAAGCGGCACGTCTGGCAGCTAAACATGCAGCTGCGCAGGCAGACATGGCAGATGCGGTTCGCGAAGAACTCGAGCGAACAAATGCGATGCTGGCTGAACCTGCGGATGCATCGGATGTACAGATCATATCCGATATGCTGCTTGATGAAGCTGTTTTAGAAAATGACAATCTGGAGTTGACCGAAGAACAGACGGATTTAGAAACAGATGATTCCGATTCAACAATGGATCCAGCAGCCGGATCCGAAGAAGACCCGGATGCTGCTCAACTGTCATCCGATCCTGAATCAACGCAGGAGGATGACGATTGATGCCTCTCGAAAAGACGATGGAGAAAATAGTTGCCCTGGCCAAGAACCGCGGGTTCATCTTTCCAGGTTCCGAAATATATGGCGGCCTGGCAAATTCCTGGGATTATGGGCCGCTGGGTGTTTTGCTGAAAAACAATGTCAAGCAGGCCTGGTGGCGGAAATTTGTTCAGGAAAATCCACTGAATGTCGGCGTTGATTGTGCGATTCTGATGAATCCACAAGTCTGGGTTGCCTCAGGTCATGCCGAGGGGTTCAATGATCCGCTGATCGACTGCCGCGACTGCAAGGCGCGCTTTCGTGCTGACCAGCTGATCGAAGATGAAGCAACGGCCAGAGGTGAATCTGAATCCGTCAGCGGCTGGACGAATGATCAGTTGCTCGAAGCCATCCATGATCGCGGGATTAACTGCCCAAGTTGCGGTGCCCACAATTTTACGGATATCCGTCAGTTTAATCTGATGTTTAAAACATTTCAGGGTGTAACGGAGGATCGGCAGTCCGAATTATATCTTCGTCCGGAAACTGCACAGGGCATATTTGTTAATTTCAAAAATGTTCAGCGCACCACCCGAAAAAAGATACCCTTTGGCATTTGTCAGATCGGTAAATCATTCCGTAATGAAATAACACCCGGTAATTTCGTGTTCAGAACAAGAGAATTTGAACAGATGGAACTCGAATTTTTCTGTGAGCCGGGAACAGATCTCGAATGGTTTGATTACTGGCGCGATTTCTGTTATCGGTGGCTGACTGACCTGGGTTTGAAGGAAGCGGAATTGCGGACGCGCGACCACTCAGCTGACGAACTGGCTTTCTACGCGCGTGCGACGACTGACTTCGAGTTCAAGTTTCCATTCGGTTGGGGTGAACTATGGGGTATAGCCGACCGTACCGATTATGATCTCAAACAACATATGGCGTTCTCGCGTGAGGACCTCAGCTATTTCGACCCGCAGACAAACTCGAAATATGTACCGTATGTGATCGAACCTTCACTCGGAGCGGATCGTGTCACACTGGCATTCCTGTGCAGTGCGTATGATGAAGAACTGCTCGAGAATAATGAAACGCGAGTTGTCCTTCGCCTGTCGACGGCACTTGCGCCATACAAGATGGCTGTACTGCCGCTGTCTGCAAAACTGTCGGATGAAGCGGCTAAGATATACCAGTCGCTCAGCACCCGGTGGATGTGTGATTTTGATGATCGCCAATCCATTGGCAAGCGATATCGCAGGCAGGATGAAATCGGCACACCCTATTGTGTGACATTTGATTTTGACAGTCTCGATGACCAGTGTGTTACCGTTCGTGAAAGAGACAGTATGGCACAGGTTCGCCTGCCCATAGCTGACCTTGAGCAATATTTTCAAGAACAATTATAATTTAGAAGGTCGATTAAGTAATCGACAGAATAAAGGAGGAAACAAAAATGCCCAAATATGTTTATAAGTTTTCCGAAGGCAATGCGTCAATGCGCAATCTGCTGGGCGGAAAAGGAGCCAACCTTGCAGAAATGACAGGACTTGGCCTGCCGGTCCCGAGAGGATTTATAGTCACAACAGAGGCGTGTACCCGTTATTACGAAGACAAAGAGAGCATAGCACCGGAAATCGCTGATGAGATTTTCACGATGCTTGCTGACTTTGAAAAGACGGTCGGTAAAACATTTGGTGATCCGACAAATCCACTGCTCGTATCCGTTCGCTCAGGATCTCGCGCTTCGATGCCCGGGATGATGGACACCATTCTCAACCTTGGTCTGAATGATGTCGTCGTTGAAGGCCTGGCTGAACTGACTGAGAATAAACGGTTTGCATATGACAGCTACCGTCGTTTTATTGCGATGTTCAGTGATGTTGTTATGGAAGTTCCCAAATCCAGTTTTGAAGATGAACTGGATGCCGTTAAGGCTTCAAGGGATGTGAAACTGGACACTGACCTGGACGCAGAAGCAATGAAAGAAGTTGTGGAGCGGTACAAAGCGCTGTATTTAGACGTTAAAGGACATTCGTTCCCGCAGGATCCGCGCGAACAGCTCATCGAATCGATTATAGCAGTTTTCCGTTCATGGAATAATGAGCGTGCGATCATCTACCGCCGGATGAATGACATCCCCGGCAGTTGGGGTACTGCAGTTAACGTTCAGGAAATGGTCTACGGCAATATGGGCGACACATCCGGAACGGGTGTTGCTTTTACACGTAATCCTTCAACGGGTGAGAGCAAGCTCTATGGGGAATTCCTGATCAATGCTCAAGGCGAAGATGTTGTGGCCGGTATCCGTACACCTCAGACCATTGACCAGCTTCAGGAAGTCATGCCGGACGTCTACAAACAGTTCAATGACATAGCACATAAGCTCGAAGCGCATTATCGTGACATGCAGGACATGGAATTCACGATAGAGCGTGGTAAGCTGTTCATGCTTCAGACAAGAAACGGCAAGCGGACTGCTGCTGCCGCCATGAAAATCGCGGTTGATCTGGTTAATGAGGGAATGATCAACAAAGAAGAAGCGCTGTTGAAAATTGATCCCAAACAACTGGATGCGCTGCTTCACCCGACATTTGAACCAAAAGCCCTGAAACAGGCCAAGCCGATCGCCCGCGGGCTGCCGGCTTCTCCGGGTGCAGCGTTCGGCCGCGTCTACTTTGATGCCAACGAAGCGACACGTGCCAGTGAGCGTGGCGAAAAAGTCATCCTTGTTCGACTTGAAACATCACCGGAAGACATTCAGGGCATGAATGTCGCACAGGGCATCCTGACTGGCCGTGGCGGCATGACGTCGCATGCGGCTGTAGTTGCACGCGGTATGGGTAAATGCTGTGTATCCGGCTGTTCAGAACTGAACATACAGGAAAAAAACAAATATTTCGTGACGGCTGACGGCACCAAGTACCTGGAAGGTGATGATATTTCACTGGATGGCACCACCGGATATGTCTACAGCGGTCAGGTACCAACAATGGAAGCGACATTGTCGGGAGATTTTGCGACCATTATGGCGTGGGCTGATGAATTTCGGACCTTAAAAATCAGAACCAACGCAGACACCGTCCGGGATGCTGCAAAAGCAGTTGAACTCGGTGCAGAGGGCATCGGCCTTTGCCGGACTGAGCACATGTTCTTCGAACCCGATCGGATTTTTGCATTCAGGCAAATGATTGTTGCCAAAGAAGAAAAGGCACGCAGAGCAGCGCTCGAAAAGATTCTGCCGATGCAAAGGCAAGATTTTATCGGCCTCTTTGAAGTGATGCGCGGCATGCCGGTGACCATTCGCCTGCTGGATCCCCCGCTGCATGAATTCCTGCCACAGGAAGACAACGAAATCAAAGAGCTGGCAGATGCGTTGAATTTATCGGCGAAAGAGTTAACTGAAATCATTCGCAGCCTGCATGAAATCAACCCGATGATGGGACATCGTGGCTGCCGTCTGGCAGTGACCTATCCGGAAATCGCGGAAATGCAGACGCGTGCGATTATCGAAGCGGCTGTTGCTGTTAACAACAACGGAATGTCGGTCATACCGGAAATCATGATTCCACTGACCTGTGATGCCGCTGAACTTAAATATGTCAAATCGCTTATCGTGGAAACCGCGGACACAATCCTGCGCGAGACAGGTGCGAAACTGACCTACAAAGTGGGGACGATGATCGAAATCCCACGTGCAGCGCTGACAGCAGATGAAATTGCTCGTGATGCTGATTTCTTCAGCTTTGGAACCAATGATCTGACACAGATGACATACGGTTTATCGCGTGACGATGCGGGCAAAATCCTTGACACATACTACAGCAAGAAAATATTCGAGAGTGATCCGACGGCTCGCCTGGATCTCGTGGGTGTTGGAAAACTGATGCAGATCGCTACTGACCTGGGCCGTCAGGCCCGGCCGGATATCAAACTGGGCATCTGCGGCGAACATGGCGGGGATCCTTCATCGATAGCCTTTTGCCACCAGCTGGGCTTTGATTATGTTTCCTGCTCACCGTTCAGAGTGCCGATCGCACGTCTGGCAGCAGCCCAATCAGCGATCAATTCAAAATAAGTTGACCGGAATATCCAATAATCATGAAAAGACCCTGCAGCTGAGTGTTTACCAGCTGCAGGGCTTTTTATCGACATAGAATGTGCATGCAGAATTTTTCGTTTTATATCAGTTGCGAATAAAAGTCTTTCTGAAATCACCCGGTGTTGCGTGCTCGATTCTCTTGAAGATATAACAGAAATAACTGACATCTTCAAAACCGTTGGCGTGTGCGACATCGCGAATTGGCAGCTCTGCATTCTCCAGCAGATACTCCTTGCTTTTCTTGATGCGGACACGATTGATGTATTCAAAAATACGGGTGTTCATTATTTTCCGGAACAATGTGCAGAGATGCTGCGGTGTCACACCGAGTAGATCGGACAGATCTTTAAGCGTGATCGCCTCATTGTAGTGGTTGTCAATGTATTCGAGAACAGGAATCAGGCGGGCATATTTCTGGCTCATGGTGTTTGTACTGGTTGCAGAAACATTTTGATACCATTGGATCAGAAAAGAGTAGACCAGTGACGAAATGTTAAGGTTGCGCAAGGGATCTTCGCTCTGTTCTGTCTGAACGAGCTGCTCAATAATGGCTCTTGTTTTTTCAGGTTCACTGATAAAGTAGACTCCTGATCGGTCCAGACCGGCTTTATTAGTCATAAAATCGATGGCTTCCGTACCGGAAACGCTGATCCAGTCGACAATCCACTCATCAGAATCTGGATAGTATTCATGCGGCTCATCCGGCAACAGGAACAACCCCTGGCCTTCTGCCACAAGATATTCTTCCTCGCCAAGAACCAGTCTTCCCGAACCGCTCTGGGTCTGCAGCCATAAATGTGTCGGGAAACCGTTCGTGCGGATGATATGTTCCTGTTTATAGGACGATGCCATGCCGTTCGCAAAATAAGGTAGTTTTACTTCATTTTCAGTGCGAATGGGAAAGACAGTGTTTTTCATAAAAATTCCTCTCTTTTCTGTATAATTTAGGTCATGACATCCCGCTGGAGCCACAATCAAATAATTTAACATTATAACTATATTCAACCACAATGCAAGAGAATGTCAATATGGGTGCTAAAAATGTTAACACGCCATTAACAGACTGATCACGCTTTTGTTGAATCTGCTCAACTTTACTGAGTCCCAATCAAAAAAATTAGTAAAAGTTTGTTACGAAATTGAAGATGACATTTTATGACTTGTCAGGGATGAACTGTTTTGTAACAATGTCAAGTAATTAAGACAGACAATTGACAGACAGCGACGAATCGGTAAATTGAGAAACGGTGATCTCCTGTTGGTTTTTCGTCAACCTGCCTGACGACGGTTGTTTGTTTGAACAATAGCAACAGATCTGTCTGGACATAATTCTTTAAATGATGTCCCTTCTTCCCCTTTCCTCTTGCAAAACTTGTGCTACAATCTAAAGTGGCTTCATTTGGCAGGCTTTGAACAACTGCTGCCCAGAGCCGTCAATGCAATCTGACAAGAGAAGGAGAACGCATCGTGTTTACAGGTTTTTTAGTCGCTGTTGCTATCGCTATTATCATCACCATCGGATTTGCCGCTTTTAACTATTACAAGGTCAAGCGGATGAATCCCGGAACACCCCAGATGCAGGAAATCGCATCTGCTATTCAGGAAGGTGCTCAGGCGTTTATCAGGCATGAGTATAAGATCATCATCATTGCTGCGATATCGATCGCAGTCTTACTCGCTGTTCTTCTTGACTGGTATGTAGGATTCACTTTTTTACTGGGTACTGCTCTCAGCGGACTTGCTGGTTTTATAGGGATGAAAATCGCCACGATTGCCAATGTCCGGGTTTCCAATGAAGCGCGTGAAACGAAAGATCTGGGCATGACCCTGAAGGTGGCTTTCCGGGGCGGAAGCGTAATGGGGCTGTGCGTCGCTGGTTTCGGACTGGCTGGCCTGCTCATTGTTTATCTGCTTTTTGGCGTTTGGCTCAGGCAGGCAAATCCCGAATCAATCATCGTTGTTGAAAACTGGCTCGGTATTTCATACATTCCGTTCACGATGTCGATTACCGGATACTCGCTGGGTTGTTCGATTGTTGCCCTGTTTAACCGGGTCGGTGGTGGTATTTATACCAAAGCAGCCGATATGGGTGCAGATCTAGTTGGAAAAACGGAAGCGCATATACCGGAAGACGATCCACGTAATCCGGCAACGATAGCCGACAACGTCGGTGATAATGTCGGCGATGTGGCTGGCCTTGGCAGTGATCTGCTTGAAAGCTATATCGGTGCAATTATCTCATGTATCATCCTGGCAGCTTATACATTCTACATTGAAATGCATTCGGCTCATCCGATGGGCCAGGAGCTTCTCAGCCGGCTGATGATCTATCCGATTATTTTTTCAGCTATCGGACTTGTCGCCTGTGTAATCGGGATTGCCTATGTGTTGCTCAGGAAAAATTCAGACAAACCGCATCGTGAGCTTAACATCTCATTGTGGACCAGTGCGTCGCTGATCATTGTCGGCGGCGGGCTGTTTACTTTTTTATTCTTCAGAGACCTTGACCTGACAGCAATTGAGTTTAAGCTTGGCGCTCTGTCACCATGGGTCGCAGCGGTAGTCGGCATTGTATCCGGCATGATGATCGGTCTTTTGGCCGAACGCTACACCAGCTATGATTTTAAGCCGACGAAGAAAATTGCAGAGGCATCATTACAGGGAACAGCGTTGACGATCACCAACGGTCTGGCTGTCGGAATGAAATCCTGTTTCTTCCCCGTTCTTGTTCTGGCTGTTGCGATTCTTGCATCAAATGCAGTCGCCGGTATTTATGGAGTCGCCATGGCTGCTATCGGTATGCTCTCGTTTGTTGGCGCAACCGTTTCGGTTGATACATATGGCCCGATCGCTGACAATGCAGGCGGAATTGCTGAAATGAGTGAACTGGATCCGGTCGTTCGCCGGATAACTGATAAGCTGGATTCAGTCGGCAACACGACAGCTGCTATCGGAAAAGGTTTCGCGATCGGTTCAGCTGCGCTGGCAACGTTATCCCTTCTGGTGTCGTTCATGCATGCACAGATGGGTATCGATGAGACCACCGTCGAAGCAGTGCTGAACATCATCAATGCACGTGTTCTGATCGGAGCATTCATCGGAAGTGCGCTGCCCTACCTGTTTTCGAGTCTTCTGATCGATGCCGTTGCAGCCAGTGCAGGCGATATGGTACTGGAAGTTCGTCGTCAGTTCAAAGAACATCCAGGTATTCTGACGCGGGATGAGAAACCTGATTATACGCGGTGTATTACAATATCTGCGGCCGGTGCTCTGCGGGAAATGAAAATGCCCGTCGTGATTGCGGTTGTTATTCCGGTCGTGTCAGGATTTCTGCTCGGGCCTCAGTTTGTCGGCGGGATTCTGATCGGATCCACCCTGTCAGCAGTCATGCTCGCCCTGTTCACAGCAAACAGTGGCGGTGCCTGGGACAATGCCAAGAAGTATATTGAATCCGGCGGTGTTGAAGGTGCGGAAAAAGGTTCTGAAGCACACAGTTCAGCTGTTGTCGGAGATACGGTCGGTGATCCGCTTAAGGATACTGTCGGACCGTCTCTGGACATCCTGATTAAGATTATGGCAACGATATCGCTGATCGCTGTTTCCATCTACAGCCGCTACAATCTGCTGAGTCTCTTCATTGACAAATGAGTGCTCATGCTATATCATTAATAGTTGCCGCTTCTAATTAATTATTCTATCGTTGAGCGGATATCAAAGGATGGCTGACACTGATTCTGACAAGGCTGAAAACCGTGCTGAAAAGGTGTTGACAAAGGCCAGACCCGATGATAAGATAGCAAAGCGCCTCGAACGGAAACGAGGTACGGACCTTGAAAATTGAACAGTGAAACAAACAAAGACGAGCCAAAGTTCAATTCAAAATGAGTTGAGAAAAAAGAGTAAACAAAGAGCCAAACGGTTCTCAGATAAACATTATTTGAGAGTTTGATCCTGGCTCAGGATGAACGCTGGCGGCGTGCCTAACACATGCAAGTCGAGCGGGGATATTGGAAGATATTCGTATCGGAAGATATTCTAGCGGCGGACGGGTGAGTAACACGTGAGCAACCTACCTTTTGCAGGGGAATAACAGTGGGAAACCACTGCTAATACCGCATAACATCACGAGGGGACATCCTCTTGTGATCAAAGGAGAAATCCGGCAGAAGATGGGCTCGCGTCCGATTAGTTAGTTGGCGGGGTAACGGCCCACCAAGACCGCGATCGGTAGCCGAACTGAGAGGTTGATCGGCCACATTGGGACTGAGACACGGCCCAGACTCCTACGGGAGGCAGCAGTGGGGAATATTGGGCAATGGGGGAAACCCTGAC
>LFRM01020212.1_pt1 | contig 10165 bp, 9 predicted proteins | sample 618341 | NCBI WGS metagenome assembly LFRM01 (sample SAMN03654438, study PRJNA283298) | anaerobic digester metagenome | isolation source: pool of bioreactors CSTR01a, CSTR02a, and CSTR03a thermophilic anaerobic... | place: Denmark: Kgs. Lyngby | collected 2014-05-21 | reverse complement strand
AATATTGATTTTCCCCTGGATTTTGAGTCTGATGGAACAAAAAAACTTATTCATCTACTCGGCCCTATCTATGACTCAATCCAAAACAAACGCATTTTAATCATTGATGAGGTTGAAGCAAAATTTCATACGTTACTAACGCGTCACCTTTTTCAAATCTACCACAAAAAAAATACAACAGGCAGTCAGATTATTGCTGCAGCACATGATACAAGCCTCATGGATACCCGTTATTTTCGGCGTGATCAAATTTGGTTTATTAATAAAAATGCACAAGGCAGTAGTGAGATTTATTCATTAGTTGAGTTTAAAGAAAAGGCAAGACAACTTAAACAAGAGTACGGTTCTGATTACCTGGCAGGTGCCTTTGGTGCTATTTCTTTATTTGAAAATTTCCGTCAAATTGAAGAGGTTATGTAGCATATGGTTCGCAAGAGAAAGCCAGTAGCACAAATAAAGCGCTCAGTTGAAACTCTTGAGCCTAACATAACAACAGAAATCCACATTGTTTTTAGCTTAAAATATTTGTGTAATATAGATGATATTGGACAATCATTAACAACATGGGCAGAAGATAACAAAAAACCACTTCTTGGGTTAATGCAAAAAGTACTACATATCAGTAAATTAACAATAGCACAGGCTTCACAAGATCAATCAATTAAAATTTACGGAGATTTCCCTACTTCACATGATAGTGACTTTAGATGCCCACCAAATTTAACAAATGAAAAACAATGGGGGGTAATACGCAATATTGGAGGACAGAAAGCCCGTGTAGCCGGCTTCCTGAAAGGAAACACGTTTTATGTGGTTTATCTGGATAAAGAACATCGTTTTTGGAAAAGCGCCAAGCGCTAAACTATTGGTAATACAACCTCCCCCTGTGTCAACAAAAGCATAAAAAGGCAACACCCAATAATGAGAACTCTAAAAACAAGGAAAACGTAATGAGCATTGTGTGTTTAAGAGGTGATACTTCGTTAAATGAGCAGGATTTGCGAGCACATCTAGCAGCCATGCTACGCTTGGAAAATATTGCTGTGTTACTGGGAGCAGGCGCATCCGTAGGGGCAGGTGGCATGACCATGATGCAGTTATGGAAAGACTTCATTCATCATCACCATGATACGGCCCAACGATTTGCAAATGATGCTTTTATCGAACAAGAAGACACAGTCACTGCCAATTTTGAAGGCGATACCCCCAGAGAGCTACCAAATATTGAAGTCTTGCTTGATAAGCTGGAGATGGCACAGATTGATTGGTCTCGTCGTAAACCAGCAAGCAGAAACTTAAAGACCTTCAAAACAGATATTAGGTTATTACTTAAAAGTGTAGTTAAGGCTGCTATTCTGGATGAGCATGCATGGAAAAAGACCCCTTCTCTTGATCGTCTCCCCTATCACGTTAAATTGCTACAGCGATTGGTTGGTGCTAGACAACCTGGCCAAGCCAGCCCATGGATTTTCACTACAAATTATGACTTGGCCGTTGAGTGGGCCGCAGAGTCAGTAGGTATTCATACTCACACTGGCTTTGTAGGCATTCATAACCGCATTTTCTCTCCACAATCCTTTGATTTAGGGTATCGGAATATTAATGCTAAGGGCGAAGCTCGTTTTGGTTGTAATGATGTGTACTTGGCAAAGTTACATGGTTCGCTAACATGGGAAAATACTGATGGTGAATATCGAGAATTGGCAGCATCTGAAGCTTGGCCAAACCTGAGTGACATTATCAATGGAAAAAAAGCGGTTGATGAATCGCTGATGGTTTTCCCTCGAGCGGCTAAATATTTGCAAACGGTAGGGTTTCTATCTGGTGAATTATTCCGTCGGTTTTCCGATTTCCTTGCTAGACCTCAAAGCAGCATTATCCTGACTGGCTATTCTTTCGGAGATGATCATATCAACCGCCTGTTGCGTTCTGCATTACTCAACCCAACGCTACAAATAGTGGCATTTTTACCCGAATTTTCAGGAGCCGAGGCAGAACAGCTTAAACCTGAAGTCAAGCGTTTACTCGCATTGAAGTCACCAAGACTGACCTTTGTTGGTGGTGGGAAGAACGCTTACTTTAATAATATGGTCGAGTTTCTACCAGACCCTATGCTTTATGATCTGAAAGAGCAGGAGTTTCGGGAAAAAATAAAGGCACTAAGCGGTGATAATGATGATGGCGCAAAGTAGAACCGCTATTGGTTATGTGGTACAAATTGATGGTGGCCAGATAACATTAAACTTGCTTGACCATCATCGTGGGCAAATGGCTAGCCACTACCAAGGTGTCACCCCTGTAGGAGAAGTGGGTGGTCTGCTCGTTATAGACGGAGGTTACCGACTTTTCGTCTTGAAAATTTCCGGCCTTAATTTCTCAGAACCCAAAGAAATACATCGTCCAACGAATGGTAAACAAAGTGAGAATGGACAGCCATTACGCCATTTGCATGGCTCGTTAATCGGCTGGATAGAGGCAGGAAAGTTTGTTGCCGACAATTTAGCATCACCACCATTAGGAGCTGAAGTCTTTCCGCTAACTGTTGACGAATTGCAAATCGTTTTAGGTGGACCAGAACCTGACGGACCAATCACGCTTGGCACCGAATATAAAACTGGGAATAGCGTTAAAACTGGCTTAAACCGACTATTGGCCCAACACATTGCGGTTTTGGGTAGCTCCGGTCAAGGCAAAAGTTGTTTCACTGCGGCCGTATTACAGCAGCTTGCCGATATGCCTAACTCTCGTATTGTTATATTCGACATTAATGGAGAATATGATCGAGCATTCAGAAAATCCGAAAACGCAATTTATGAAGGAAATTTAGCTTGCCGACTTCCAGAGGGAGCCTATCAACATACCATTATTGGCGAAGACGCTGATGGCGCACAAGGTTATCGCATTCCCTATTATGCACTGGGACGACAAGGGCTAAACCGACTACTATTGCCAAGTGAAAAAACACAACGACCTGCCCTTACATTTGCCATTGATAACCTGAAATATGTGCATTGGCATCAGGCTGAACAAGGTGCATCCATAGATGGCAAAAACCCAGTGCTTTTTGATGATTGTCGGCAAGATGGAGCATTGGATGCGAACCGTGCGATTAGTACTCTTAGAGATAGAAAAGGTCAAGAAGCTCAAAACTGGCCACATATGTCTGCTCTTGCAGCATTAGTTGCAGAAAGCCATAGTTTAGCTCCTAACAATAAAGGGGCAATTGAACGTAATGGCTTTCAATATGGAAACGTCTCTCCGTTAATCACCCGAATCCATCGTCTAGTTGACGATGAAATGCTTCGCGCAGTTGTCGATGTGTCTGGTAAACCACCTGTCAAGGCAGGTAGCTTGGATATGCGTGCAGAAGGAGAACATCTTGTAGACAGGATATTTGGCAGCGTTAATACTCAATGGCGAGTGCATGTCGTGAATTTGCGCCAAGTACCTCAGGATTTAATGCCACTTGTACTTGGCTCAATGTTAGAGCTTTATTCTCAAGTGCTTTTTCGTCGTGGTCAAGGCAAAAACCCTGCGACCTTGCTGGTGCTTGAAGAAGCTCACCATTACCTTCGTCCCGTTCCTGATGGTGACTCTGGTGCTTCATCACTCGCTTATGAACGTCTTGCAAAGGAAGGACGAAAATTTGGTTTGGCATTATGGCTCAGTACACAGAGGCCATCCGAAGTATCACCAACCGTGCTTTCCCAATGCAACACATGGGTTTCGTTTCGGCTTACCTCAGAGCAAGACCTGCGTGTCATTTCATCTGCATGTGAATGGGCCGATAAGCGGGAAGTATCCAGAATAGCGGGGCTCCCCAGACAGCACGCGATTGTAATGGGGGGAACCGTTGCTTTACCTACATGTATTAGAGCTAAATACGCAGACCCAACACCGAAATCTGAAGATGGCAGATTCGATTCTTGGAATCTAGGTGAAGAGCCACCAATCAATTCTCCTCTAACAAAAAACAAGAATTTGATATGATCGAATTTACGGATAACGATATTCTGAAACTTGATGAACGTTTTGCACAAGAAGGCATTCCATTTCATGCCCGTCCACTCCGGGCTGCCTGGGAAATTCTTGGTGAACAAATTCCTCTCGGTTTCGATAAAAATCCACGAGTAGATGCAATTCAACGTGCCTATGCGCGACTCATTCCTGAGGTTGATTTTACTTGGCCAGGAATGGGAACCGGGTTAGTGGCCTCAATAGATCGTATCAGGAAAGTAACCATTGGCATTGTTTTTGGAGAGGTAAATATAACCCTCTATGAAGGCTTAGGCTTTCCAAACCAACAGGAATGGGTTATATGGTGTCGTGGTAACCAAAAAATTGCAGAAAGATCAGCCTTTGCTTTTGCAGATATGCATGACCTTGTCTATGGCATTAATAGTAGTCCCAAACAAGGAAACGTCGAGACATTTTGGGGGCTTGCAGCCGAACAACTGAAATTAGTAGCGGAGAACCTCTCACAGACAGGCGCAGTCAGCAGTGCCGTATTGCAACCAATTTGCCTAACCGCAGAGTTGGCGATGAAAGGTACCCTTTTACACCTAGGTATACCAGAGAACGAATTAAAAAATCCGAAACTCTTTGGTCATGACTTAATCAAACTAAGTCAAAAAATGACGCAAAAGAGTAAGCATAGAGATGATCCATTGCTCTTAAAAGCCTTGGAAAAATTTCCTGATTATGTAGGTGATCGTTATCGAGCAACACAGTTGACGCGGCTGGCGGTTATAGACCTCGCTCTAGACGCACAGTTTGTGGCAGCTTCTGCTGTAAGACGTATTTCTGGAGAAGATTTGGCTAATCAGATGGAAACAGGGTATCCTGGCCCACGCAGCAATTTTTTTCCGTATATGTAGCTGCACATGAATATCCCCCAACCTTGTAAACACAGGATATTCATGTACTTTCCTATAACAAGAATACTTGGTTTGGTGTTGCCCTATAAATAGGTATGAATAAATGAACATTGATACTAATGACGAAGAAATTAAGCAAGAGCTCTCTGAAACAGGCAAAGAAACCGGTATTGAGCTGGATTCAGAAGATGATGTTATTCTTGAACCTTTTGACCCCAAAAAAATCAGCATAGAATCACGCGTTGTTATCGTTGATACTATTATAAGAAGGCTAAAACAAGGCAGTATTTTATTATCACCCTCTTTTCAACGCAACGAAGTATGGAACACCGCAAAAAAAAGCCGTTTGATTGAATCAATCATGCTAAGTATTCCATTGCCAATGTTTTATGTTGCAGAAGATGAATTAGGCCGCTGGGAGGTGGTGGATGGTCTTCAGCGTTTATCCGCTATTCGTGATTTCCTGCATGGAAATAAAAATGGTGAACTATTAAAACTGGATAACCTGGAGTTTTTAGGATCAAGATTTAATGGTAAGTCATATAGAGCAATTGAAAACAATCCTGAAGATCAGCAAATTTTAAACACCCTACTTGAGACCGAGTTACGTTTTACTGTTATTAAGCCCGGCACCCCGGAAGCGGTAAAGCGTAATATTTTCAAGCGAATTAACACCGGCGGTATGCCACTTACCGCGCAAGAAATACGTCATGCCCTTTATGAAGGGCAGTCTACGGCATTGTTAAGGGATCTTGTTAATTCGGAAGCCTTTAAACGTGCTATTGCTCGGAAAATTGACAACAGCCGCATGGCATCTACAGAACTGGTATTGCGTATGGTGTCGTTTATGATGCTAGAGAGAACTGATTATAAATCCAGCATGGATACCTGGCTTAGCAATGCCATGCGGGTGTTAAATCACTTTCCACAGCCAACAGCCAAGCAGCTAAGCAAAATATTTGAAGAAAATGAGCTGGCCCAGCTTAAAATAAATACACAGGAACAGATCAAACAAAAATTCAGTTTGGCCATGAACAGGGCCGCTGAACTTTTTGATGGGCATGCATTTCGTAAGTCACTACCACATGAAGCACGTAAGTCGCCTGTGAATAAGTCTCTATTTGAGATATGGGGCAATGTATTGGCTGAGTTGAGTGAGACACAATTTACCAAACTTAATGATAATAAAGCCGCACTATTCGAAGAATATGCAAAATACATGGCTGATATTGATTTTGTAAATTTGATTAGTCGCCACTCCTCTTCACAAAATGGTGTATTGCAAGGGTATCAAAAAATACATCAATTAGTAATGAATGTTATAGGCAAATAATATGATTACCAACATTAATATTTCTGGTTTTAAATCATTCGTTAATAAAGACATTTCGCTAGAAAAACTCACGCTATTAACAGGCTTAAATAGCAGCGGTAAAAGTTCGGTCATTCAGGCAGTCCGCATGTATCACCTTTCTTATCAAGGTAAATCTCCGTTACTGCTTGGGCACGGTGGCGTTCATGAACTTCGTTCCAAGCATGTGAGCCCAAAGGAAAATATTCGTATTACCCTGGAAGACAAAAATGGGCAAAAAAGTATATTTTTACTGGGTGATAATGAGTCAACCAAGCCAACTTATGCGCCAGAACTTATGTACGTAGGTGCTGACAGATTGGGTCCTCAACCTAATTTGCCAACCGAGCAGGCTGTAAATACCAGTCCGCACGTGGGTGACAAGGGCGAGTATGTACTTGATTTTATCAGCAGACTAACAGACCAGGAATATATTCTTCCCGACGCATTGCGCCATGCAAATTCACAAAGCGCCCTTTTTGCCGATGTGTTGAAAGATTGGCTTTCAGAAGTGACGCCTGGGGTTAAATTCAGCTATCAGCGAAATACAAAAGCAGATATTTCACATGCGGAAATTGACACTTACCGTCCCACTAACGTTGGTTTTGGACTGAGCTACACGTTGCCAATTATTGCCGCTGCGTTAGGTAGTGTTGCAGTGCCGCTTAACAAGGAAGGGAATAACGCATGGGTACAAGCCTGGGAATTAAATAAGGCCCACAATGGCATGCTGTTAATGGTTGAAAACCCAGAAGCGCATTTACACCCTAAAGGCCAAACCGCAATGGGAAAACTGTTGGCTTTGTGTGCGCAGCAAGGCATACAAGTAATCGTTGAAACCCATAGCGAGCATGTTATGGATGGCATTCGCATCGCCATTAAACAAGGCCAAATTAACCATGATTTGGTTAGGTTTCATTATTTTACGAAAGATGAACAAGGTAAAACAGACCTTATAAGCCCAAAGATTGATGAAAATGCCAAGCTCGATGCCTGGCCTGAAGGTTTTTTTGACCAAACCTTAAAAAATCGTGCCTTACTTGCAAAAAGGAACTAACTGATGGATTTGTCTATTTGCATTAATACCAATAGCTTCCCTGCTGAGACGGCAGAAATTGGTAAGCTGCTATTAAAAGATGCTATTGATGGTGTTTTGCAATTAATAACAGATGAAGGTGAACGAGTCATTTTTTATCATGATTCGAATGATCAAGGTTTGTTTGATCTTGAAGTGGCAGAAGGTTACCGTTATGAAGATTTTGTTAACGACTGCGGTGATGTTGACATGCAAGCATTTTTATATGAAGTAGAAGACAAAAGCCCTGCTGTAGATGCGTTAACTCCTGAAAAACTTGAGGAAATTGCTGCCTATAGTCTATACATTCCAAATCAGCCTTTGGATTCAAGTCGTGATATTTTTGCTTTTGCATGGGTACTGGATGGCTATCTTTTAAGCTTGGCCACAGCAGAACGTTGGGCAAGCCGTGAAATTCGGGCCAGCAACCTAGGTAACCAAGGCCAATATATTGATGATTTTTTCATCTTAAAAAACATAGCCAATACTGAACATGGCAAGCAGCATTTTCAAATTAATACAACGATTAGTCCTGAAAGCATTGTCTCTCCACACCTTGTTAGCGAAGAGTTAAAATCCTGGTTTGGTCAACAAAACAAAGAAAATCAACGAATCATAGCCAATAAACTAAAGCTCGCTAAAGAGAGGATGTTCCAAGGTGGTGAGCCATTGTTTAAGCCACTTACCAACAGTAATGCCCTACGGGAAATCCGCTTTTCAGCTTTCGCAGGTGGTGCCATAAGAATTTTGTTTCGTAACTACAAAAATACAATTTATTTTCTGCTGACAGGTTTCATCAAGCACGGCGATAATGAGGGTTACGATCAACAAATCCCATTAGCAGAAGAAATTTTTGATACCTACCAAAAGACGCATCAAAACGGTCAAGATCTTAATTAAAAAACATCAAACACGTTAAATCTGTCGTTATAAATCACCCAAACATATAATTCATGCTTAAACGAATACTCGATATTCTTGCTTCGGCAATTGCCTTGTTTCTATTATCACCAGTAATAGCTCTCGTCGCATGGCAAATCAGCCGTAAACTAGGCTCCCCCGTTCTCTTCCGCCAGATTCGCCCTGGCCTGAACGGCAAGCCCTTTACCATGATTAAATTCCGAACCATGCGTGATGCCATAGATAAAAACGGCAACCCCCTGCCCGATTCAGAACGCATGACACCCTTTGGCAATTTTCTGCGCTCTACCAGCCTGGATGAACTGCCCGAATTATGGAATGTATTAAAAGGCGATATGAGCCTGGTAGGGCCACGTCCTTTATTAATGGAATACCTGCCCCTGTACAGCAAAGAACAGGCTCGCCGTCATGAGGTACGCCCTGGTGTGACCGGTTGGGCACAAATCAATGGTCGAAACGCCATCAGCTGGGAAGAAAAGTTCAAGCTGGATGTATGGTATGTGGATAACCAATCTTTCTGGCTGGATGTAAAAATCCTGTTCCTGACTGTCAAAAAAGTATTTATCCGTGACGGGATCAGTGCAGAAGGTGAAGCCACCATGTCCAAATTCACAGGTTCCTCTTCAGAAAAAAACCAATACTAATTATTCCTTTCCTAAAATGAAAAATCCTATATATGCTGTCTATGGAGCAAGTGGCTATGGACGTGAAGTCATGCCGCTTTTGCGAGAACAATTACAAGCTAAAAAAATTGATGCAAGTAGACTTGTATTTGTTGATGATAACCCAGAGACTGACTCAATCAATGGTCATTCAATTTATACATTTGATGATTTCATGCAAATTGAAGCAAGCGAACGCTTTGTAACTCTGGCGATTGCCAACAGCGTTATTCGTGAAAAACTGGAACAGCTTTGCCAGGAAAATAACATTCAATTCTTGGATATTTCCGCATCAAATATCTGTGTTATGGACAACGTCAATATAGATGAAGGTTCCATTCTAAGCCCTTTCGTAACACTAACATCCAACATACAAATTGGTCGGCAATTTCACTGCAACCTATACAGCTATATTGCACACGACTGCATCATTGGCGATTACGTTACCTTCGCTCCCGGGGTAAAGTGCAACGGCAATATTGTTATAGAAGACCACGCCTATATTGGTACTGGTGCCATTATTAAACAGGGCAAACCCGGCGAACCGCTGGTTATTGGTCGCGGTGCCGTAGTTGGCATGGGTGCCGTGGTGACAAAGAATGTTCCTGCTGGTGCCACGGTTGTGGGCAATCCGGCCAAACCCTTGGTTAAAAATTAGTTAAAAGTCAAATCATCATGCTAAATACCCCCTTCTCTCCCTGGCCCTCTTTCACTGTTGAAGAGGCCGATGCCGTTCGTGATGTTATTTTATCCAANNAAGGTTAATTACTGGACGGGTACCAAATGCCGGGATTTTGAAAAAGCCTTTGCCGCCTGGACTCATACTGCCCTTGCGGTGGCCGTGGCAAACGGCACGCTGGCGCTGGACCTGGCTTTCAAGGCGCTGGATATTGGCCAGGGTGATGAGGTTATCGTGACTTCCCGCACCTTCCTGGCTTCGGTGTCCAGCATTATCAATACCGGTGCCAAACCGGTGTTTGCCGATGTTAGCCGTGATTCGCAAAACATTACCGCGGAAACCATCAAGGCGGTATTAACGCCCAACACCAAGGCCATTGTATGCGTGCACCTGGCGGGCTGGCCCTGCGATATGGACCCGATTATGGCCTTGGCCCGGGAGCATGGCCTGTATGTGGTGGAAGATTGCGCCCAGGCGCATGGGGCCATTTACAAAGGCCAACCAGTGGGCAGCATTGGGGATATTGGTGCCTGGTCTTTCTGCCAGGACAAGATCATGACCACCGGGGGTGAAGGCGGCATGGTTACCACCAATAACCGG
>LFRM01219307.1_pt1 | contig 10166 bp, 9 predicted proteins | sample 618341 | NCBI WGS metagenome assembly LFRM01 (sample SAMN03654438, study PRJNA283298) | anaerobic digester metagenome | isolation source: pool of bioreactors CSTR01a, CSTR02a, and CSTR03a thermophilic anaerobic... | place: Denmark: Kgs. Lyngby | collected 2014-05-21 | reverse complement strand
CCCGGCAAGGCGTACCGCTATTTCATTCCCGTGGAATTAAGAAGCGACGGGAGCTTTGCCCTGGCCACCAACCGGGTCCGGTTGAAGAAGGGCGCGATACTGACGCTGCTCACCGACATCCTGGATGAACCCCCGGCCATTGAATACGATACCGAAGTTTTGGGTATAAAAAGCAATCGGACCGGCGGGGTCTCAAGCTCTTCCATAGACTTCGAAGCAAAAAAAGAGGGCACCGCAAGCCTGAAGATAGGAAAAAAACCCGGTACCGACAACGCCAATGAGCTCTTTATTGAAGTGGTGGGGCCTTAGCTCCCTTCAGCTGCTGTGCCAGTATGACAGCCAGTATTACAAACCCTATTATATCCTGGGTAACATCGGCGGTAATAAGCAGCAGGGCTCCTGCAAAGGCGGCTATCCTGAGAAGTACGGGGACTTCCTTCCTCAGGTATCCCTCTATCGCAATGCCGAGCATAGCAACACCGATTACGGACGTTGCCGCAACCCTGACCGCCACCGGCAGCGTGGCATTAAGCAGAAGAAGTTCGTTATTGAACATAAACATGTAGGGCACGATGAACCCCGCCAGGGCCAATTTTACCGACGCAAAACCGGTCTTCATCGGGTCACCGCCGGATAACCCCGCCGCGGCAAAGGCAGCCAGCGCCACCGGGGGCGTGAGATTTGCAAACATTGCAAAGTAAAACACGAACAGGTGGGCCGCCACCACCGGTATGCCCAGTTTTACCAGTGCCGGCGCGGCAATTGTGGCGGTTATAAGATAGGACGGTATGCTGGGAAGACCCATGCCCAGAATCATGCAGGTTACCATTGTAAGCACAAGGGTTGCTATTATGCTGGTACCCCCGAGCAGTATTATCGCATTTGCCATATTAAGTCCAAAGCCGGTGATGCTGGTTCCCGCTATTATTATGCCTACGATGGCACAGGCCATGGCCACCGAAACGGTGCCCCTGGCACCGGCGGCAAAGGCGTCCATAAGGTCCCCAAGGGTCATCCTGGTATTCTTTTTAAACATGCTTACAATTATGGTGGCGACTATTGTCAGGAAGGCCGAATAAATAACCGTCCTGCCGCTGAATAAAAGCATATACAAAAGGAAGGCAATAGGGAGCAGCAGGTGTCCCTTCTCCCTCATAATATCCCTCGCCCTTGGCAGTTCCTCCTTTGGTATACCGTGCAGGTCCTTTTTAAGCGCCCTTAAATGGACCTGGATTATTATTCCCACGTAGTACAGTACTGCCGGAATGGCTGCGTAAACAATAATCCTGCCGTAGCTTATGCCAATCATCTCTGCCATTATGAAGGCCGCTGCCCCCATGACCGGCGGCAGTATCTGTCCCCCCACCGAAGCGGTGGCCTCGACGGCACCGGCAAACTCTTTGGAGTAACCGGTCTTTTTCATCAAGGGTATTGTAAAGGTGCCGGTGGTAACAACGTTGGCAATGGCAGACCCGTTTATGCTGCCCAGGAAACCGCTGGCTATAACCGCCACCTTGGCGGGCCCTCCCATGGAACCGCCGGCCAGCGCCAGGGCAATATCGTTAAAAAACTTCCCCATGCCACACCTGTTCATTACCTCGCCGAAGAGTATGAAAAGGAATATGTAGCTTGCCGCAACTCCCACCGATGTGCCGTATATGCCGTCGGTGCTTATAAAAAACTGGTTGACAAGGGAATCCCAGTGATATCCCCGGTGGGCGAACATGCCGGGTATGTTCTTGCCGAACAGCCCGTACAGGATGAATGTAGTAGCCAGCAGGGTGAGCGGCCAGCCGGATATTCGCCTTGACGCCTCCATCACCAGGAGGACAAGAACGGTCCCTACAACCAGGTCCATGGTGTTAATAATGCCGGCCCGTGCTATTATGTTGGGATAGTCAACCCACACATAAAGGGGAACGCAAAGGGACAACAGGGCGAGAACCGCATCATAGAACGGCAGTTTTTTCCTGTCCGTCCTGCCGCTTACCGGGTAAAGAATAAAGGATAGAAAAAGCATCATGCCGACGTGCAGCGACCTGTGTTTCAGGGTTGCGGGTGCCCCCACGTAGGAAGTAATAAAGTGGTACAGGGAAATGGCTATACATACCCAGTAGAGCAGGCGGACCATCCCTTTACCGTCGAAGGACCTGGTCTTTTGTTCCCTGTCGTATTTTTCTATAATATCCGCCTGCTGCAGTGCTAATTTTTCCTCCATCTTCATTTCGGCCATAGCTTCAACCCCTTTTCAATTTCAAGAGTTAAAGGCACATGATGCGGCAAGTCCTCACCATGCAGCACAATTTCGCCATTTAGCATTATATAATCCAACGCGCTCCGGGAATGTATCCAGTCAATCCGTTCAAACTCCTCATGGATTTCATCCATTACAATAATGCCATTTTCTATCCTGGTTACTTTCCCTTTATCATGCGGTATCCCGGCACCGAAGGCGGGTATTGTTATCCTTTTCAGCAGGAGCCTGCCGCTGCCAAGTATTATGTAGTCTTCGGTCCAGGGGAGGCGCTCCAGCGAATGGACCCAGCCATAAGTTAGCACATCCTTATCCTTAACCGGGGCGGCAAAGTACTCCTTGCCTGTTATTTGGCCGGTTATCCTTAGAACTTTCACGCTGCCCGCCTTAAGAGCGATAAGGAGCAGCGCCGCCAGCAGTAATGCCGGCAGCATACCGGTAAATCTTGTCGGAGAAGAAGCAGTAGACTGCTTCTTCTCCCCGCTGCATGCCTTTTCCATTTACTTGATTATTCCCACTTCCCTGAAATACTTTTCCGCGCCGGGATGGAATGGAATGCTCACCCCTATCTGGGAATTCTCAAGGGATATGTGTTTGTCTGCGGTATTGTGCGAAGCCTTTATATCCGCTATGTTTTCGTAAATACCCTTGGTGAGGTCATACACCACCTCTTCCGGCAGCTCCTCCCTTACTATCATTATGTTCCTTACCGTTACGGTATTGGCATCGGCATCGGTATTGTAAGTCTCCTTGGGAATAGCTTCCCTCACGAAAAAGGGGTACTTTTCTATCAGCCTATCGGCCCCTTCCCCTTCTATCGGCACAATCACTATCTTGTTTGTCACTCCCAGCTCCATGACCGTGGCATTGGGTATGCCGCTGGTCACAAAGGCGGCGTCTATAAGGCCGTTCTTCATCTGGTCAATAGCCTCACCGTAGTTTAGGTAGTCGACCTTGCTGTCCTCGTAAGTCATGCCGTGGGCCTCGTACATCATCCGTGCATTCAGCTCGACACCCGAGTTGGGCGCGCCTATCCCAACCCTTTTGCCCTTTAAGTCCTCGAACTTTGTAATACCCGTTTTATCGGTGGTGACTATCTGGACATAGTTTGGGTAAAGACCCATCATTGCCCTTAGGTTTTTCATGGGCTGCTTGCCCTCAAAGGCGCCGGTGCCGTCATAGGCCTGGGCAATGGCATCCGCCATGGTGATTGCCATATCCGCCTTGCCCTCCATTATCAGGTTTATGTTTTCCACCGATGCGCCGGTGGACTGGGCCGATGACTTGTACCCCAGTTTATTCTTTATTACGCTTGAGAAAGCCCCTCCTATCGGGTAGTAAAGGCCACTGGTGGGACCGGTTGCCACCGTAATGAAATAATCATCCTTATTGATTTGGACCTCTTCGGTTTCGCTATCGACTCCGGCTTCGGCGCTTTCCTGCACCGGAGCAGGGCTGCTGCAAGATGTCATTACCAGTGACAGCGCTATAAGAAGCATTAAGAGAAACACTAGCTTTCTTTTCATTCACATTACCCCCTATATTTTTAAATTGACCGACCCGGGCTTAACTCCTGGAATGAACGCGTATTCACCCGGCAGTTTGTCTATAATTAAATCTTTATTAATAGATATGTATTTTATTCCAATAATATAATCTTAACCTCCGCGCCAATGTACAAAAACTGTGGCCGGCAGCCGCTGGCAAAACAGTTGGGTACTGCAAACTAAAAAAGACCCCTTCCATGAGGTCTTTGATACAGTTTTTTTCACTGCCATATTATATCCATCACAAAGTTTCGTTAATAAGGGAGCACCGCCCCCCGCCAAGCCGGGTTCTGCGATGCTCCCTTTAAGTTTATTCCACGGGTTTCAGTTTAGCCGTAAAGTGTCTCAGCACCTTTGGCTCGTAAACCACTTCAACACCCTTTATGGTATCCGCCTTCTTGTTTATTTCTATAAGTGCATCGGCTATATAGTCCATGTGTCTGTCGGTGTACACCCTGCGGGGTATCGTGAGCCTTAACAGCTCCATCGGCGATTCAAGCTGTTCGCCGGTTTCAACGTCCCTGCCCAACAGGAAGGAACCAATCTCCACTCCCCTTACCCCCGCTTCAAGGTAAAGAGCATTGGCAAGGGCCGCTGCCGGGAACTGGTAGTATGGAATATGCGGCAGCATCTTCTTGGCGTCAACGAATACCGCATGGCCGCCGGTGGGCGTCTGGATCGGCACCCCGCCTTCGATAAGCCTCTGTCCCAGGTAAGCAACCTGGCCAATCCTGTATTCGAGATATGCCTCTTCAATTCCCTCCTGCAGTCCTACCGCAAGGGCTTCCAGGTCCCTGCCGGATAAGCCGCCGTAGGTGGGGAAACCTTCATAGGGCACCACCATAGACCGGCAGGCTATATAAAGGTCCTCATCGTCCTTGATGCCGATAAGCCCGCCTATGTTGACAAGGCCGTCCTTCTTGGCGCTCATTGTAAAGCCTTCAGCATAGGAGAACATCTCCCTGACAATCTCCCTGATGGACTTGTTTTCATACCCTGCTTCCCTGGTTTTGATGAAATACGCGTTTTCCGCATACCTTGCGGCATCCAGGAACACCCTGATACCGTACTTTTTACATATCTCGCTGGTAGCCCTTATGTTGGCCATGCTTACGGGCTGACCGCCGGCACTGTTGCAGGTTACTGTAATGATCATGAATGCTATGTTCTCTGCGCCTCTTTCCTTAATATAGCTCTCCAGCTTCTCAAGGTCCGTATCGCCTTTGAAGGGGTGCGGCGTCTGCGTGTCATAGGCCCTCTCATGGACAAGGTTTACCGCCCTGCCCCCGTTTAACTCGATATGAGCCATAGTGGTGTCAAAATGCATATTGCCTAATACGTCCTGTCCTTTTTTAATGAGCGTCTGGAATAGTACCTGCTCGGCGCCTCTTCCCTGGTGCGCCGGGACTATGTACTTGTAACCGAAGATGTCCTTTGCGGACTGCTCCAGCCTGTAGAAACTCCTGCTGCCCGCATAGGTCTCGTCCCCCATCATGATGCCCGCCCACTGCCTGTCACTCATTGCGCCGGTTCCGCTGTCGGTCAAAAGGTCGATATAGATCTCCTCAGCCTTCAGCGAGAATACGTTGTACCCCGCCCTAACCAGGGCCTTTCCCCTTTCCTCTCTTGGAAGTAGACTAATCGGTTCCACCATCTTAATCTTGAAAGGTTCTGCTTTTCGCATGGTACCCCCCCTATTATTAGAATATTAGGCTGTCATGCTTCCTGCCCGGATGTACCTGGACGGAAGCCGCTCCAATGTCTCAATTAATATAGGACTAACTATATTATACACTTGCATATTGCTGTAATGCAACAGCATGGTCAAAAGGACCCTGTGCCGGTATATCGCATCTTAACTTCGGTACGGAAATACAAGGAAAAGGATATAAATTTTTTATTAACCAAAACCCTGGCCAGTTAATATATTGAATAATAGAAAATCATCATGGACGGGAACTTTACACAAACGTCCGGCTATTTAGTTTAGGGGGTGAACCGGGTGTCCGGATTTGGAGGTTTCTTTGGCAAGGACGAGGATATTCTTTTCCTGCTTTTGGTGATAATAATAATATTCTTTGCCGCTGGAGCAGTAAATAAGAAATAGCATGATAATCACCTTATCCGAATATCACAAAAGGCAGCATACTTCAGGCGGACCTCTACAGTCCGCCTGAAGTATTGTTATTCCGCTTTTTAGTTACCGCTTCGCAGACCGTGTCGTACATCTTTGCAATCCCCGCTTTGGTAACCTTGAAACTGTATGCATCATCACGGCAAATGCCTAGGCTGTCCGCTTCCTTTGCGACATCTATGTTCGCGCCGAGGAACACAAACTCCCAGCCATGCCTTTCCTGCTGATGCCTAATCAGTTCTTTTACTTTTCCATACGAAAACTCCCTGCTGGCGTTTTCCAGCCCGTCGGTGGTGATGACAAATATCACCTTTCCCGGCCGCTGTCCCACCGGCTGCAGCGAAAGCCTCCTCCCCACGTCCAGAATGGTCTTGCCCACCGCATCAAGAAGGGCGGTGCAACCCCTTACATAGTACTCCCTGCTTGTCAGCCTGGCTTTTCCGGCGTCTATCCCGTTCCATAAAAGCTCATACTCGTGGTCGAATAAAACAGCCGTTACTAACACCTTCCCATCCATTTTCATTTGGTTTTCAATGAAAGCATTGAACCCCCCTATTACATCGTTTTCCAAGCCTGCCATCGAACCACTTCGGTCAAGCACAAAGACGATTTCAGTAAGATTGAAACCCATTTATACCATCCTTTCACTTTTTATTTATGGTACAATTGTAATAATAAAGTGACTGCTGATGGTCGCCCCTACGGCGACATTTACGTAAAGGGGGAAACTATACGATGCTCTCAAGGGAATTCTTATATGACCTGCAAAAATACATACGCGAACACCTCGTCGACTATGGCCTCGCTATAGAAGAATGCTTTCCCAAGAGGATAACCGCCAGAGAAGTCCTGCATGAAAAAATAGCACCTACAGAAATAAAAAGCTTTGTTGAAAACAACAAAAAGCCTTCCTTTTCCGAGGTGCTGTTTGGCTATATAGATAAAACAGGTTTAAGCGATGCACAAGTTTACAAGAAAGCCGGGATTGACCGCCGCCATTTTTCGAAGATACGCTCAAACCCAAACTATCATCCAGGCAAGAACACGGTAATTGCCCTTGCCCTGGCGCTTAAGCTGGACTTGAAAGAAGCGGCCGGCCTTTTGAATGCCGCGGGCTATACGCTGTCCGACAGCGAGTTACCGGACCTTATTATCAAGTTCTGTTTTGAACGCAAAATCTATGACATAAACGATGTCAACCTTGCCCTTGATTATTTCAGCCTGAAACCCCTTGCGGGGGCTGTTGAATAGATCATGCTCACTTAATAAAAACTGCACCCCGGCGGAAGTGAAGCGTCCGGCCGAGGCACAGCGATGCTTTAATTATTATATTGTTTTAGTCTTCATAGGGCTCAAAATCATCCTTGCTGGCAAAGCATACGGGACAATTCCAGTCATCCGGCAAATCTTCAAATGCGGTTCCCGGTGCTATACCCCCGTCGGGGTCACCGACTTCGGGGTCATAGATATAGCCGCACGGGATACAACTGTATTTCTTCATTATGAATTCCTCCCTTATTATATGTATTTTATAGCATGTGCCTTTAAGACACTAAACTCCTACTTAGTCATCGGCCGTGTCCTTTATGCCATTGCAATCTTTTTGCCAAAATCCACGGCGGCGTTTTGCGAATCCCCGTCGGGATTCCACTGGTTTCTATAGCCCTCATTTATAACCTCAAAGCCGGCATCCGCCATCAGCTCGTTTATTACTTTCACCGATTCGCCGCTCCAACCGTAACAGCCAAACGCAGCCGCCTTTTTGCCCTTAAATCTCATCTCTTTCATCAGGTGTATAAACCCGGCTACGGAATGCAGGATACTATTTGACATGGTGGGTGACCCCATGACAACGGTTTTGGATTTAAACACCTCTGTTATTAAGTCGTTGTCGTCACTCTTGGCTAGGCTGAAAACCTTAACAACCACGTCCGGGTCTGCCAGCCTGATGCCTTCGGCTATTTTCTCTGCCAGCAACTTGGTGCCGTTCCACATTGTGTCGTAAATAACAGTGATCTGGTTTTCCTGGTAGTCGTTTGCCCACTGCGAGTATTTTTCTACAATCTGCATGGGATTCTCTCTCCAGACAACCCCGTGGCTTGTTGCAATAATATCAATGGGCAAACCTAGGGAAATTACTTCATCAAGCTTCTTCCTGAGTATGTGGCTAAAAGGCGTCAAGATATTGGCATAATACTTTATGGACTCGTTAAACAGGTCACACTGGTCCACCAGGTCATTAAAAAGCTCTTCGTTAGCATAGTGCTGTCCGAAAGCATCNNCTCATTTCGACAAACACCAGCTCTTTTCCGTTTCCGATATCCAACTTGTCCCCGGTCTTAACAACCTGGAAATTCCAGTCCTCATGATACTGTCCTTTCAGGGATTTTACAGCGTTTTCTGTACAATATATGGGTTTACCGGGTATGCGCTTCATTAAGGCCGGAAGTGCTCCGCTGTGGTCAACTTCCCCGTGATTTGCCACAATGTAGTCAATTTTGTCCAGGTCAATTTCTTTGGACAGGTTCTCAACAAACTCCTCGGCAAAAGGTGTCCATACCGTATCAATCAAAACGGTTTTCTCTTCCTGTATCAAGTAAGAGTTGTAGGATGACCCCTTATGCGTCGAGTATTCATTCCCGTGGAACTTCCTAAGCTCCCAGTCCACCTTGCCTACCCAGAACACGTTGTTTTTTACTTTCTTTTTCATTTGTGGCAACACTCCTTATATCAATATCGTATTTTCATATTATACCCATATACTACATCGCTAAACAGTTAACCAGCCGACGCTGATTCAATCGCTCCGCTTGTACCCATTATCACGTTTAGTTTTTACCTTTTATTCTTTTTGGGTGCATAATCCCGCATTTCGGGAATTGCACCGCCTGCTATGGCCCAAAGGTACAGGCTTGCAACTGTACCGTAGGGCGAATACCGCCGCGCATATTTAGTAAAGAGTTTTTTATCAATCCTGCGATGATGGTAAAGCATCCGCATCCCACGGTGTATTGCAAGGTCCCCGTAGCTTACGATGTCCGGCCGCCGCATGCAAAAAATCATTATCATTTCAGCAGTCCATACGCCGACACCGTTTAGTGATGTTAACTTTCGAATTACATCCTCGTCCGGCATGTCGTAGATTGCTTCAATGTCAAATTGCCCGTTTTGTACTTTTTCCGCGAATTCTTTAATGTATTGGGCTTTCCTAAAGGTCATGCCGCAGCTTTGCAGTTCTTCATGGGGGCACAGGCAAATAGTGTCCGCGTTTACCTCCCCAAGTTTATCCAGCACCCGTTTCCAAACTGTTGCCTGGGCAGCGGATGAAATTTGCTGGCCGATTATATGACGCACAACGGAGGAAAACAGGTCACTGTCAACCTCCCGGTTGATATGGCCGATTTTTTCTATCGCTTCTCCGAGCTTCTTGTCCCTTTTTTTCAGGTATTCCGTTGCCTCCGTACTATATTCGAAATACAAAGAACCACCCCTTGTCGTTTTCACCTTTTGTTTTTCTTCTAACCTTTATTTTTTATGCCAATCTCCGTAACGGCCCGTTTCCTCTTTCGCCGCCAATGTTCTTTATTGTTATCAATTATTCCATTTGATATCTAATAGCAGCCCCCCTCAAGAACATAGACCCTATACCTCATATTACAGCATTCTCGGGTCTATGTCACCTATTCAGCAGGCTGCTGCCCGGCTATACTATATATTTGGAAGGCCGCATCGTTTTTCCCCCGTTATTTATTGGCGTTATAGCCATTCCTCAAGCAGCTGTTTTCCTTTTCTCTTGCGGCTGCATGAAACTTTCCCGCCGTCATGGGAAAATAGTATTGCTAAAGTGATAAATTCTAAACTTACAAAATATATGCGGGCAAACTTTTCGGTGAGATGGCTGTACTCTTTCCATCCACCGAAGCAATGCCCGCATGAAAGCTCACCATGATTCCGGCATCGGCGTTAAAGGGCCATTAAGCAGGTCAATATCGGATATTCATTGGGATAGTAATGCTTATGACCAACAACCGAAGTAACTGCGTTTTTACCTTTTCATTGTTTTATCTTTAACTTTTCGGCCAGTTTTTGCAGCATGTCGGCCGTCATGGATGAAAGGTCATATTTGGGGCACCATCCCCATTCCTCCCTAGCACAGCTATCATCCAGGCTGTTTGGCCAACTGTCTGCTATGGACTGCCTCACCGGGTCCACGTCGTATGACATTTCAAAT
>LFRM01138086.1_pt1 | contig 10169 bp, 8 predicted proteins | sample 618341 | NCBI WGS metagenome assembly LFRM01 (sample SAMN03654438, study PRJNA283298) | anaerobic digester metagenome | isolation source: pool of bioreactors CSTR01a, CSTR02a, and CSTR03a thermophilic anaerobic... | place: Denmark: Kgs. Lyngby | collected 2014-05-21 | reverse complement strand
TCTAAATCACGAGTACGCATCAAAGCTTCTTTCTTAGTCAGCTTTTCAAAGGTGCCATCTTCAGCTTGTGCTTCTAAATCACGCAGACGCTTGATTGAATCACGGATGGTTTTGTAGTTGGTCAACATACCACCTAACCAGCGGTGATTAACGTAAGGCATGTTGCAGCGAGTCGCTTGCTCAGCAATGATCTTGCTTGCAGAACGCTTAGTACCAACAAACAGAATTTTGTTCTTACCGTTTGATAATTTTTCAACAACAGACATAGCGTCGTTGAACATCGGTAAAGTTTTTTCTAAGTTGATAATGTGAATCTTGTTGCGCGCACCAAAAATGTATTTACCCATTTTTGGATTCCAGTAGCGAGTTTGGTGTCCAAAGTGCACACCAGCTTTTAACATTTCGCGCATTGTGACTTGTTGAGTCATGATCATTCCTAAATTTTAATAAGGGTTAAGCCTCCACATATCCCGATTTCCAACCCGAAGGCACCCAGGAACTCGTGTCGATATGTGTGTGGATTTTAAAGCTCTCTTGAATAATCAAGTAAAGCGGCGCGTTTTATATCATGGATTAGCACAATAACCAAATCTAAAATCAAAAAGACCTGCACTTAGCATTGCTATGCAGCACTGACAAGACTCGCAAATGCCGCAGGCTTGCTTTAATATTGACCTATGTTTACTGATCCCTTTCAGCGTCTTGGCCTCGATCGTGAAGTTTTAACCGTCAGCCAACTTAATCAACGCGCACGTTTACTTCTTGAAGATGTTTTCCCGCAAGTCTGGGTTGAAGGTGAATTATCCAATATCGCTAAACCCACCTCAGGGCATGTGTATTTCACTTTAAAAGACCGTAACGCCCAAGTGCGCTGTGCTATTTTTAGGCAACAAGCCAGTCGTGCACGTGAATTATTGCGTGATGGTTTATTGGTTCGAGTGCGCGGCCGTGTTTCTTTATATGAAGGCCGCGGCGATTATCAAATGATCCTTGATAGCGTCGAAGCAGCTGGTGACGGTGCATTACGCTTAGCCTTTGAAGCATTAAAATCAGCATTACAAGCTGAAGGGCTGTTTGCACAAGAACGCAAACGCGCCCTACCTAAATACCCCCAACGTATCGCTGTAGTGACCTCGCCTTCTGGCGCTGTGTTGCATGATATTGTCAGTGTCTTCGCTCGCCGCGCACCGCATGTACAACTCATTCTAGTCCCAACGGCAGTGCAAGGCCGCGAAGCCACCGCGCAAATTGTGCAAGCTTTAAACAGCGCCGACACACTGGGCTACGATGCAATTATTCTAGCGCGTGGCGGTGGCTCCTTAGAAGACCTATGGTGCTTTAACGAAGAAGCTGTGGCCCGTGCTATTGCCGCGTGTCAGACTCCTACTGTCAGCGCTATCGGTCATGAAACCGATGTGTCTATCAGTGACTTTGTCGCTGATCTACGCGCACCTACACCTTCAGCCGCGGCCGAACTTTTAGCACCAGATCGCACTGAACTGCTCAAGCAACTTAGCAATACTGAGCGCCAACTGACTGCGCGCATCGATGAGAGCTTGCAGCGCAAACGTATCCAACTGCAGCATTTACGCCAACGCCTGCGTCATCCGCGCGAACGTTTAGATCAGCACAACCAACGTTTAGATGACTTAAACTTGCGCATGCAACGCGCTATGCACGCGGCCTTACAGCAGCGCCAGCAACGCTTTACCTATGCACAAACACGTTTAAACGTGCAACATCCAAGCGAAACACTGCCTGCACACCAACAACAGCTCGCGGGTTTGCAGCGGCGCTTAATACGTGCCACTCAATTACGCACTCAGCATGCCAAGCAGCATCTACATAGTCTGCTGCAAACACTGCATGTGGTCAGCCCACTGGCCACCCTTGAGCGTGGCTACAGCATTATCAGCAACGACGATCAGCAGATTATTCGCAGTGTACAAACACTGCAACCTGCACAAACCCTGCAAGCACGCTTAGCCGATGGCTACTTAACTTTACGCGTAGAAAATATAACACCCAAGTCTGACATTTAAAGTCATAGCAACATATTTACCTTTTATTTTAGGTATACATTTTTCAAAAAAAAGGAACACATTATGCAAGAAGGTATGCAAGAAGAAGTATTGTCTTGGCTGGAGATACTCAACCAGCACCCACTACTGAAAACTTTGGCAGCACTGCTGGTTTTAATTACTGTGGCAGCACTGGCAAATTGGCTGGTGAAGCATATTTTAGTACGCGGCTTTTATAGCTTACTCAAGCGCGTTGGCGGCTCGCAACACAATGATTTTGGCGTAGTCAAACGACTCTCTAATATTGTGCCTGCCTTAATTATTTCGTCCAGTGTTGGTGTGGTCCCAGGCTTACCTGAAGCACTTGTAACTGTCACTAAAAACGTTGCCGGCGGCTTTATAATTCTCACCATCGCCTTGGCTTTAGGCGCTGTTTTAGAAATTATTAACCTTCTGTATATGCGCCGCCAAAGCGCGCATCTCAAGCCGATTAAAGGCTATATACAAATTATTAAGATCGTTATCTATGCACTGGCTACGATCCTGATTGTCGCCACTTTGATTGACCGCTCACCACTAATTCTGCTCTCTGGCTTAGGAGCCATGGCGGCAGTACTGATGTTGATTTTCCAAGACACTTTGCTGTCCTTGGTGGCCAGCGTACAAATCTCATCAGGTGATATGATCCGTGTCGGCGACTGGATCGAAATGCCGCAACTCAATGCTGACGGTGATGTGATCGATATTGCCCTGCATACAGTACGAATCCAAAACTGGGATAAAACCATCACGACAATCCCAACCAAGCGCTTTATCAGTGATTCATTTAAGAACTGGCGCGGCATGCAAGAAAGCGGTGGCCGTCGTATTAAGCGCAGCTTATTTATTGACCAACATAGCATTCACTTTTTAACTGCAGAAGAGCTTGAGCACATCAAAGGTTTTAAGCTATTAGATGGCTATTTTGACGACAAAATTAATGAGCTTAATAAGTGGAACGAGCAGCATGTTAAATCCAACTCAGGTCAAACACTCGACTCGCGCAAGCTGACCAATATCGGTACATTCCGTGCTTATATTGACAAATACATCCGTAACAACCCAGGTATTCACCAAAGCGGTATGACTCTGATGGTACGTCAGTTAAGTCCGACGCCTGAAGGTTTACCCTTGGAAATCTACTGTTTTACCAACACCACAGCCTGGACAGAGTACGAAGCCATTCAGTCCGATATTTTTGACCACCTGCTGGCCATCGCTCCTGAGTTTAATCTGCGCGTTTACCAAGCGCCAAGCGGCTCTGATATGCGTGCGCTCAGCCAGCAACACACGCCTCTCTAAGTCAATACTTAAGCCCTAAGCGCTATGCGGCCAAGGATGGCACCTGAACTGTAGAAAAAAAGGTACACTGAGCGCATTTAATGCACTGTTGGTGTAATCAAGGAGCATCGCAATGGGCTTACCTCGTTTTATATTATTGGCCATCATTATTGGTGGTAGTATCTGGTTGTGGCGACGATTGACCAGTCGTCCTAGCCGATCAGTCCAGCCCTCCCCTGTGCAGACCATGGTGTGCTGCGCGCATTGCCATGTGCATTTACCTGTAGATCGTGCACGTCAAGACCACAACCAAGATTGGTATTGCAGCGCTAAGCATCTCAAGCTAGGCCCAAAATCCCGTGACTGATGGGTTTCTCGCTGTTTCAGGGCAGCAAGGGCAGCGTATTTTACGCCTCTATCACGTCTACCGTTTAATGATTGGTTTTGTTTTGGTGGTACTCACCTCCAGTGACCTAGACGGCAAGATTCTCGATATAACACATGCTCAACTCTTCCAGTACGGCAGTTGGGCTTATTTGATTTTTAATATTTTAGTCAGCGCCAGCATTCACCGCACTGATCATTTGCTACCGATTCTAATATTAGCCTTGATCGATGTGGCACAACTGAGTCTACTGTTTTATGCGGCAGGAGGTACCACCAGCGGTATTGGCAATCTAATTATTGCTGCTGTCGCAGTGGCTAATATTCTATTGCGTGGACGTATCGGCGTACTCATTGCCGCCGTGGCTGCAGCAGGTATTATTTATCTAACCTTTTATTTAAGCCTGTCTAATGCTGCCGCTAATAATCAATTTATGCAGGCAGGTATTTTAGGCTCATTGTGCTTTGCTGCCGCATTATTTGTGCAAGGTATCAGCCGCCGCACACGTCTTAGTGAAAACTTAGCAGAACAACGGGCCGGCACTGTAGCCAATTTAGAAGAGCTGAACGCTTTAATTATTCAGCGAATGCGAACGGGTATTTTAGTACTCAACGCCGAACACTATGTTGTGCAAGCCAATCAAGCAGCCATGGTTATGACAGGCTACAAAACTCTGATCAATTGCAAACTCGAGCCTCTATTTCCAACCCTGATCAGCAGCCTAGAACAATGGCAAAAAAACCCGATGCTCTACAGTCCCCCCCTCCAGTCCCCAGTCAGCTCAACCCGTTTACAGGTTAATTTTGCTCAATTACAAAATCATCATAACTTGCAAACCTTAGTTTTTTTAGATGATATATCGCAATTAAATCAACAGGCTCAACAATTAAAGCTCGCTTCACTGGGTCGCCTCACAGCCGGTATTGCCCATGAGATCCGCAACCCCCTTGGCGCAATCAGCCATGCCGCGCAGTTGCTGCAAGAATCACCAGAGCTGAACACAGCAGATCTACGTCTAACCCAAATCATTCAAGACCAATCTCGGCGCATGAACACTGCCATTGAAAACGTTTTACAGCTGTCCAGACAGCGCCAAGCCGAGCCACAACAGCTTGATTTAAAAGACTGGCTGCAGCGCTTTACCGACAACTTTACAATGAATACAACTGCCCAGCGAACGCTGCACTTAAGTATTCAAGGTAAAGATTTACACACGCGCATGGACCCTGGCCAACTGGATCAAGTACTTAGCAACTTAGTCGAAAACGGCTTACGCTATAGCAGTAAAATTAATACACAGAGCCAAGTGTGGTTGAATTTATATCGACATCCACAAACAAAATTACCAACACTAGAAGTCCAAGATAACGGCCCCGGCGTCAACCCTGACGACCAGCAGAATCTATTTGAGCCTTTTTTTACCACAGAGAACAAAGGTACTGGACTGGGTTTATATATCTCCCGCGAACTTTGTGAAAGCAATCAAGCCCGCCTAGACTACATACACCGCAACAACGGCGGTGGCTGTTTTAGAATCTCTTTTGCCCACCCGAATATATCGAGCACATAAATCATGAATAAACATAGGGTCTTAATTATTGATGATGAGCCTGATATTCGCGAGCTACTAGAAATAACCCTGGGTCGTATGAACTTAGACACTCGCAGCGCGAGCAATGTCAAAGAAGCTTACCAGTGGCTGACTCGCGAATACTTTGATTTATGCTTGACCGATATGCGGCTACCCGATGGCACCGGCTTAGACATTATTGAGTTTGTGCAGAAAAACTACAGCAACACTCCCATTGCTATGATCACCGCTTACGGTTGTGTCGAAACAGCAACACAGGCACTGAAAGCTGGGGCCTTTGATTTTATTACCAAGCCCGTTGATTTAGTACGTCTACGTGAACTGGTCAATAGTGCGCTGCGTCTATCTGACACAGCTCATTCAACACAGATCACTGAAGGCCCCCTACTGGGCCAATCAAAGCCCATGCAAAGGTTACGCGAGCAAATTGCTAAACTGGCGCGCAGCCAAGCACCGGTATATATCAGCGGTGAATCGGGCAGTGGCAAAGAACTGGTAGCACGGCAAATTCACTTACAAGGTGTGCGTGCTAAGCAGCCCTTTATACCAGTCAACTGCGGGGCCATTCCCACTGAGTTGATGGAAAGTGAGTTTTTCGGCCATAAAAAAGGCAGTTTTACCGGCGCCAACGAAGACAAGCCCGGTTTATTTCAAGCAGCTCACGGCGGTACATTATTTTTAGATGAAGTGGCTGACTTACCCTTAGCTATGCAAGTTAAACTGCTACGTGCTTTGCAAGAAAAATCTATTCGTCCCGTAGGCAGCCAGCAAGAACACTTGGTTGATGTACGTATTTTAAGTGCCACTCATAAAAACCTAGCACATGAAGTTGCCGCTGGGCGCTTTCGCCAAGATTTATATTACCGCCTCAATGTGATCGAGCTGATGGTACCTCCGCTACGCGAACGCCCTGAGGATATTGAGCATTTAAGTCAAGTCATTCTCGCCCGCTTAAGTATTGATCAGCAGCCTATGCAATTGCATCCCGACGCCTTAAAAAAACTGCAGAGTTATGGCTTTTCTGGCAATGTGCGCGAACTGGAAAATATCCTTGAGCGCGCTTACACCTTAGCTGAAAGCGAGTTTATTCAGCCGCATGATTTGCGCATTGATAACACACCAGCACTCAGTACAACGTCAGCGCAACAGCAAGCACAGACTGAAAGCACAGCAACGCAGCCAGCCACCTCAGGAAATTTGACAGAGCACGAGCTTGAGCAAGTCAATAACCTAGAAACACACCTTGAAGATATTGAGCGCAAACTGATTACCCAAGCACTGGAAGAAACCCGCTGGAATCGCACCGCCGCAGCTGAACGTTTAGGCTTAAGTTTTCGCTCATTACGTTACCGCTTAAAAAAACTGGGTATTGATTAAACACCACGCATTATATTTTTTGATTTGGAGATCGGCATGGCCGAACATGACTTTCGCTACACCTTGCTTAACCCACAACACACCTTAACTGAGTGCCGAGCCTTAATGCCGGGACAATACCAAGTCACCGGACAAGGCGGCTCGATTCAAGCCGGCGATACTTTGCACGTCAGCCTCAAGGGCAGTAAATCACTGAGCATGAGTCTCAAAGTGAATAAAGTGCGCCACCTGATCAACCCGCCCGGCCAATGGACTGCCGTGGCTACAGGTCCAGTGTTTAAAGAGCTGGCCATTCATACCTGGCAGGTACAATGCGATGGTTGTAGCAGCCTTCTCGCACTGGAGTTTGCTGTGGATGCCAGCCTAGGCAACGCAGCTAAGCAACCGGCCGCTGAACTGCGCCTGCAAGAGCTCGGCTGGATCAACCGCGATGGTCGTCATCTGTGCCGTGCATGCCAACAATCTGAAGCTTAATCGTGTCACCCTTTAATTAACGAGTGAATTCATGATTAAAAAAAACTTACTTATTGGCTGTACAGTTGTCGCCCTAAGCGCTTGCACTCATCTACCCAATACTCAGTTACAAAGCGGACACAACTATCAGGTCGAGTGGATTGGCGAGCGCCCGCTGATCGATAACAGTATGTTGACACTCAAACTGCTGGATCAAACTCGCGCTGCAGGCTTGGCTGGCTGCAACAACTGGTCGGCAGAGTATCAATTGCAAGGCAAGCAATTCAGCCTGAGTAATATTGCCACAACACGCAAACTTTGCGCGCCAGCACTGATGGAACAAGAGCAGCGTTTTTTAGCAGCGCTCGCCATTGTGCAGCGCTGGGAGTTTGCCGAGCATCAGCAACTGTTGTTATGGCCTGCACAAGGCGCAGCCATAAAACTGTGGTCGCTAAAGCCGTAACGGCAACACCCATTAAAACAATCAGCGCTTTAGCTTAAGTGCTGGTTTTTAACCATCAACTTGCAGCGCACAGATATGACGAACATGACTACAAGTCGCCTCGTTACGTCAATAATGCTAAACTTTTGCCATTGTTTTAATTGCCGGAGTTACCATGGTCAACACGCCCAGTCAGGGTTTATTGGATTTTTTAAACAGCTCACCCAGCCCATTTCATGCGACACACAGTATGTCTACAGCACTGCAAAACGCAGGCTATCACGCCTTAGACGAGCGTGAAATATGGCAACTTAAACCACAAGGGCGCTATTATGTCACCCGCAACGACTCATCCATTGTTGCATTCAAACTCGGCCAACAAGACCCTATTGCCCAAGGCATTCGCATGGTTGGCGCGCACACCGACAGCCCTTGCCTAAAAGTGAAGCCCCAACCTGAACTTTCTCATCACAGTTACTGGCAACTGGGCGTTGAAGTCTATGGTGGCGTGTTACTCAGCCCGTGGTTTGACCGCGACTTGTCTTTAGCTGGACGCGTGACTTTTAAGCAAAATAAACAATTAAAAAGCTGTTTAATTGATTTTAAACAAGCCATCGCCACCATTCCAAGCTTAGCTATTCACCTCAATCGTGAAGCTAATAGTGGCTGGAGCATTAATCCGCAAACTGAATTACCGCCCATTTTAGCGCAGCTACAGGGCGATGAAAGCAAAGATTTTAGGGCAGTACTGGCTGAACAAATGCAACGTGAGCATGGCATCAGTGATGCTACTGTTTTGGATTATGAATTGTGTTTTTATGACACTCAGCCAGCGGCGGTGATTGGCCTGAATCAAGACTTTATCGCCAGTGCGCGTCTGGATAACTTACTGTCCTGCTATGCCGGCTTACAAGCATTGCTTCATAGCGATGATCAACAGATGCAAGTACTGGTCTGCACCGACCACGAAGAAGTCGGCTCGAATTCTGCTTGCGGTGCCGATGGCCCCTTCTTAGAGCAAGTACTGCGCCGCGTTCTCGGTTCAGAAGAAGCCTTTATCCGTTGCGTGCAGCATTCACTGCTGATTTCTGCTGATAACGCCCATGGTATCCACCCCAACTATGCAGATAAACATGATGGCAATCACGGCCCACTGCTCAATCAAGGCCCGGTGATTAAGGTCAATGCTAACCAGCGTTATGCCACCAACAGTGAAACATCAAGCTTCTTTAAAATACTCTGTGAACAAGCTCAAGTACCAGTGCAAACCTTTGTGACTCGCACTGACCTAGGTTGTGGCTCAACCATTGGTCCCATCACGGCAAGTCAACTGGGCATCCAGACCATTGATATTGGTGTACCCACTTTTGCCATGCACTCGATTCGCGAGTTGGCGGGCAGCCAAGATTTAAGCTACTTGATCCAAGTGTTACAGACCTTCTATAACAGCCCAACACTACCTTAAGCTGAACATCTACGCGGTGATAGGCAGCCTTCACCGCGTAGATTTAAGTGACCTGCTTTCATGCCAAGCCTCGCCTGCTATGGCCCGACCGCTCAGGCGAAGTTATCGCATGGCCCTGCTAGCAAAATCAACAACTGCAAACTGATCTGCGTACTGCGACAAAGCAAAGATTTTCAATGACGCATAAAAAAACCCAGCCGAAGCTGGGTTTTTGTGCAGGCTTAAACTTACTTACCGTAAACCGGGAAGTTTGCACACACTGCTTTCACTTTTTCACGTACAGCGTCAATCACGGACGTATCGCCCATATTGTCGAGGATGTCACACATCCAACCCGCTAGTGCTACACACTCAGCTTCTTTAAAGCCACGTGTGGTCACCGCAGGCGTACCTACACGCAGACCTGAAGTAACAAAAGGTGAACGTGGATCGTTAGGTACAGAGTTTTTGTTCACAGTGATAAAGGCGTCGCCTAATGCCGCATCAGCATCTTTACCAGTGATATCTTGCTTGATCAGTGATACGAGGAACAGGTGGTTAAACGTACCGCCTGACACCACATCAAAGCCACGCTCAATAAACACATTGGCCATAGCTTGTGCGTTTTTGATCACTTGTGTTTGGTACGTCTTAAACTCAGGCTGCAATGCTTCTTTAAAGCAAATCGCTTTACCCGCAATCACGTGCTCCAGTGGACCACCTTGAGTACCTGGGAACACTGCAGAGTTGAGCTTACGCTCAAGATCATTACTGCGTGACAGGATCAAACCACCACGTGGACCACGTAAAGTTTTGTGCGTGGTGGTGGTCACAACGTCAGCGTATGGTACTGGGTTCGGGTATACACCCGCAGCAACCAAGCCAGCCACGTGTGCCATATCGACAAACAGGTAAGCACCGACTTTGTCAGCGATTTCACGGAAACGAGGGAAATCTAGAACCTGTGAGTAAGCTGAGAAACCGGCAACGATCATTTTTGGCTTGTGCTCTAAGGCCAAACGCTCAACTTCGTCGTAGTCAATCAAGCCTGCATCATCAATGCCGTACTGGATAGCGTTGTACAATTTACCTGAAGAACTGACGCTAGCACCGTGAGTCAAGTGACCACCGTGCGC
>LFRM01032071.1_pt1 | contig 10170 bp, 6 predicted proteins | sample 618341 | NCBI WGS metagenome assembly LFRM01 (sample SAMN03654438, study PRJNA283298) | anaerobic digester metagenome | isolation source: pool of bioreactors CSTR01a, CSTR02a, and CSTR03a thermophilic anaerobic... | place: Denmark: Kgs. Lyngby | collected 2014-05-21 | reverse complement strand
GAAGTTGAAGTAGCGGTTAAGGAGGATTTGGATGATTAAGATTATTGCACCAAAAGTATCACAAAACATTATTTCTAAACAACTTTTAAAAGATAGGAATGTCTTAGGTAATGTTCAATTACTGCCCCTAGAAGCCTTTATAAACACCTTAGTTTCTGTTAGTGAGAGTACTTATAATGAAGACTTAGTAAGTAAGTTAAGTAAGCTAAAAGGTAGCTTAACTGTCTTAGACTGCTACTTAGATAATGAAAACTTTATTAAATCAATTAAAGACTTCCACATCGACATGCATCTTTACAGTATAAAACTTAGTGATTTAAGTGGTGAGACTAGTAAAGACAAAGATTTAAAATTAATTTTTTCAACTATTTTTGATTTAATTCCTCCACAAATAGAGACTTATAATAAACTTAAAAATATAGTCAATACTGAAAACTTTAAAGATGTCTATCTGGCAAAACAGCCCCTATATTCTAATTACAAAAAAGAAGTAGTTAATCTCTTAAAAAGCCATGGATTAAAATCATATGAGGAAGAACTTTATCCAATAGATAAAGTAAAACTTTACTATACTAATAATATGCGTAGTGAAGTAGAGGCTAGTGCACAAATGATTTTAGATAAAAATAGAGACGATATTAGCGTTATTGTTTTAAACAAAGATTACTTACCCTTAGTAAAACAAGTATATGCCCGCTATAACCTAGACTTTACGATTATTAATGATAGTAAAAACAATTCCTTATTTATTCAATTTATTAAGACTATTAAACTTTTAGAAGATAGAAGTAGTGATAGTGTTAAAGAGTTTTTAAGTGCCAATCCTTTAGATTTAAATAATATTATTAGTTTAATTAGTTTAAATAATCTGTTTGAATTTGACTTAGACTCCCTAATAAATTACACCTACACTTCTCTTGAAGATAGCATAGTCCACAAAAGTAGTCTTGACTACTACCAAGATATTGCGGACAAATCTTTAGATTCAATTGAAATAATTACTAAATTTTATAATAATACTCAAAACTTTAAAGATAACCTATCTTTACTGGAGTATGTCTTTAACTTATTTTTAGATAAAAAAGATAACATAAGTGACTTAAGAATTTTAAGACAAACAATTATTAATAATAAAAGTGAGCTCAGTATTACTGATTGTTTATGGGAAAGTTTAGAAAGTCTTTTACTCAAATCTAATAATTCTGCTAAAGATTCAAGTAAGATTATGGTGACAACAGTTAATAATCACTTTTACCATAATAAGGATTATGTAATTATCTTAGGTGCAAGTGCCAATAATTTTATAAAAATTTCTCAAAAATCTGGAGTTATTGATGAAAAATATGTTCAACACCTTACATATCCAACCAAGGCTAACCGATTTAGTGACCAAGTAAGCTTTCAAGAAAATATCCTTAATGCAAAAAATATTTTCATATTTTATCCCTTAAGTGACTACTCAGGCAAGAGTATCGAACCATCATTTAACCTTATAAATTTTGCAAAAAAACACAAGGCAGTCGCGAAAAGATACCCCTTAGTAGAAAATGATAATTCCGAGTATAAAACATATAACTTAAATAAAAATATTGCTCAAAAGCTGTTTTTTAAAGATGAGATGTTAGAAGGCTCTATTTCTGCCTTTGAACAATACAATTCTTGTAATTACTCATACTTTTTAAAACGCGGATTAAAATTATATACAAAAGAGTTACCAGACTTATCTTATGCCTATATTGGCAGTATTATCCATGAAGTAATGGAAGCTGTAACTAACCGCCAAATAAATGGTTTAAGTATCTTAGATAAAAGTGAAGTAGAAGCCATTGTTTATGAGCTAATGAGTCCAATAGAAGCCTTAAACCCAGGTGATAGCAAGACTAAGATAGTAAAGAGACTATTAATAAGACAAATAAATGATGTTTTAGAGCATATGCGCTCAATTGAAAGTGATACTAAGTTTAAACCTATTATGGCTGAACAAAAGTTTACATACACTATAAACAATAACATTAGACTTTATGGCTTTGTCGATCGTGTTGATTCTTACTTAGAAAATATTAGAGTCATTGACTTTAAAAGCAGTAAGCAAAATCTTAGTGAAAAAGAATTTAAACAAGGTCTACAACTACAACTAATAACCTACCTAATGGCTATTAGTAACTTTTATAACCAAAGACCTGCGGGCGCTTTTTATCATACAATGCGCTTAGATAATACAAATGTTATCGCAGGCACTGCCAAAAAGACTAAAGATATGTTTTATCCGCTTACTGAAGAAGAGGTAGAGACAAACTTTTTAAGTAATAACCGACTTGCGGGCTGGCATTTTAATGATGAGGCCGATACATTTTACTCTTCCCAAAACTATGTTGCTGGTTTAAATGAGGGTAAGTCAGGCTTAAGTGTAAGAGGAAAAGCTAAAAACTTTGATACGGTTGCAACCATTTTAGAAGCGATATACAAAGAAATTTACAATAACTTAAATGAGGGAATTATTGACTGTGTTCCTATTGATAATCCTTGTCAATACTGTGACTATCATAGTATTTGTTTATCAAAGACAACTAGTAATTTTAAAGAATCAATATATAAAGACCAAAAGATAAGTGAGGAAATAAATAATGAGGTGGACTAAGGATCAACTAGAGGCAATAAATACTACTGGTATTAACCTAACTGTGTCTGCAAGTGCTGGCGCCGGAAAAACGGCAGTTTTAGTCGAGCGCTTAATAAAGCGAATTATTGAGGATAGAGTAAGTGTTGATAAGATTGTAGCCCTAACCTTTACTGAGGCGGCTGCCGCAGAAATGAAAAACCGCCTAATGGCAGAACTTAGCAATCGCTACAGTCAAAATCCAGAAGATGACTATTTAAAAAATCAAATCTCCCTACTTCCTTCGGCTAAAATATCCACAATTCACTCTTTTTGCTTATCAATCTTAAAAGATTACTACTATGTTTTACAGCTAGAGCCAGCAGCCTTAAATAATATCTTAGATGAGGCAATTATAGCGAAAGTAAAAGATGAGGCCTTTGACTATGTCCTAAGTACTTTTGATGCTGACAAATTAGAGGCCAGTCTTTATCAACTTTCAGCCTCAGCAACAAATATTGATAGTTTAAAAAACATTGTACTAAAGGTTGCTGAAACTGCCACTTCTATGCCAGATTCAAATGCTTGGTTAGATAATAGTATTTTAATCTATGATAGCTTTGATAGTTTAGATGACCTGCCACCATTATTTTTAGAAAAGTTTTGGGAGTATAACTTAAATGTATTTTCTCAATTTAAAGATATTGTATACAATTTAGATAGAGTTATTGATAGTTTAAAAGATGAAGTGTCTATTGATAATCAACAAGCGTGGATGAAAGAAGTAATTAATAAGTTTAATTTAATTGACAAGGCGCTAAAAAATCGCGATTACAAAACATATAAGTTAATGATTGAAGATATTGCCGCTATAAAACATAAAAACATTACAAAACAACCAGACTTTAAAGAAGCTAGAGAAGATTACTTTAATATATTAAATGAAATGTTAAAAATGTTATACAGTGAAGATGTCTTATTAGCTGACTTAGCCCACAATAAAGATTTAGCAAATAGTATAATTGATATGGTGAAAATGTACATAAAAGAATATACTTTCTTAATTTCACAAGAAAAAGGAATTACTTTTAATGATATGGAAACTCTAACTTATAAACTATTAAAAAAGAATAATAATGAAGTAGCAAAAGAGTTACAAAAAGATATTGAAGATATATTAGTTGATGAGTTTCAAGATACAAACCTTTTACAAAATCAAATAATAGAGTTAATTGGGCGCAGTAATAACATTTTTAGAGTTGGTGACGTTAAACAATCCATATATCGATTTAGAGGTGCAAAACCCAGCTTAATGCAAGATTTAATAAATCAAGGCTCTAGTAATAATCATAAAACTATCTTTTTAAAAAATAATTTTCGCTCAAAAGCATCAATTGTTGAATTTAACAACCATATTTTTAATAAATTAATGAATGTAGACAACTTTACTAGCTCTTATAGTGAGGCTGACTGGGTTAGTGCAGGAAGTGAAGGCCAAAACAAAGATCTTCTACCTGTAGAACTTCACTTAGTTAATACAGAAAATGAAGCCTACCAAGACTTTGAAGATGACTATAATTTAACTGCTCATCAATTTAGGGCTGAGTATATCGCAAGTGAAATTGTTAGATTATACAAAGAAGATAGCGAGCCTAAGTACAATAAGTTTACTGTTTTAGTTGAATCACATAAAAACAAAGAATACTTAAGACAGGCCTTTGAGCGAGCCAATATTCCTTATTTTATTGCAATGCCAGATGGATTTTATGATTCCTATGGAGTTTCTACTATATTGGCTTATTTAAAATTAGTCTTAAATCCAAAAGACAGGATTGCTCTTACTGCTATTTTGATTAACTTGTATGGTTACAGTGACAATGAGATAGCAACTTTATTTTCAATACACCAAGATATGATTAAAGTTTCTAATGCCTTAGACAAAAGTATCCTAAATAAGATTAATTATTTTGCTTCAAATCAAAACAATCTTTTAATATCAGAAATAATTAACTTTGCCATGGGTATTAATGATTTTTATGAGAGTAAGATCTCTAAACAAAGCCGCACTAACTTAGATTTATTTTATGAGAGTGCGATTGTATATGAAAAAACAAACTCTGGAGTTTATGGTTTTATCTTAAATATTGAGCTAATGCAAAAAGAAAAAACTTCAGAAGCTAGCTCGATTAGTAGTGAAGACAATGTTGTTAATGTTATGACAATTCACAATTCTAAGGGACTTCAGTTTGATACAGTCTTTATGTATTCAAAATCAGCAAACAGGTATATGGACAGTACCGCCAACTTCGTAGTTTCACCAGACTTTGGCCTAGCCTTAAAAACTGTCTATACTCCTAAAAGAATCATTAAAGATAATATTGCTAATTTTCTAATTCGCTACTATGACCACATGGAAGACTTAGAAGAAGAAATGCGTAAACTATATGTTGCCTTAACAAGGGCACAAAATAGATTATATATTATTGACACCTTTAAATTATCAAAAGAGGTCGATTATAGTAGTTTTACTTACAAGGATGTAATAAAAAGTATTGGTTATACTGGGTGGATAAAGGCTATTGCTCAAAATCATCCCAGTAAAACTATTGATATAAAGCAAGTAGAATACTTTGAATATGACAAACTAGCAAAAACAAAGAAAGAAATTAGGCCTATTCTAAAAGGGCAACCAGTTTTAAGTGCTAGTAAAAAAGAAGCCTATGTTTGGCCACTTCAACCCTTAGACTTAAGTATTGAAGAAAAACACTTTGAATTTGGAACTATGATTCATAATTTAATTGAAGCCTTACCCAACAATAATTGGAGTGCACAGTTAATAAAAAAGCTAGAACCTAATATTTCCGATAAGTATGTAGCTAAGTTAATGAAGCTAAGCCAAGATGATTTATTTAAAAGTTTTAATAACCTTGATGTCTTTAAAGAATATCCTTTTATCGCCAAGGTAGACAACATTTTAGAGCGAGGAATAATTGACTATTTAGCGATTTCACCAAGTACCGTATACATCGTGGATTTTAAAACTGATATAGTAGAAAATAAAGAAGTACTTATTGAAAGATATTCTGACCAATTACATTTTTATAAAAATGTAATGAGCAGTGAGTACTTAGACAAAGAAGTCTTGGCTTTCATTTACAGCTTTGACTTAGAAAAGTTTGTAGAAGTTTAATAAACCATAAAAAAAGATTTCTTTTTTTTAGAAATCTTTTTTTTATGATTATTAATCGTTAAATAAATTGTAAATATTACTGACTGGCGTTTTATCTTTAACAGCTTCTATGGTTTTTGCTAACATATAAGCTACTGATATTTGTTTGATGCGATCACAATTTTTTGCTTCTTCAGAAAGCTCGATTGAGTTTGAAACCAAAAGTTCTGTTAAGTTTGAGTTTTTTATTCTTTCAACAGCTGGCCCTGACAAAACTCCATGAGAACATGCAGCATAAACTTTTTTTGCGCCGTTTTTATAAAGCATATCAATTCCACTCATCATCGAGCCACCTGTATCGATCATATCATCGACAACAATTGCAGTTTTATTATTTACATCCCCAATTAAGTTTATTGCCTCAGCTTCATTTGCCTTAGCTCTGCGCTTATCAATAATTGCAACAGTAGATCCTGGAATAGTATTTGCTAACTTTCTAGCTCTGATTGCTCCACCATGGTCTGGTGAAACAACTACTATTTCGCCTTCTATTTCTTTACTGTGACACTTATTACGGTAATATTGTCCAAACATTGAGACTATTGATAGGTCATCTGTTGGTATTTTAAAGAAACCTTGAATTTGTGGTGCATGTAAGTCGATTGTAATCATTCGATCTGCTCCTGCACTTTCATATAAATCTGCCATTAATCTTGCTGAAATTGGTTGACGGGCTCTTGCCTTACGATCTTGTCGTGCATAGCCAAAGTAGGGCATGACAACTGTTACTTCATCTGCTGAAGCTCGCTTACAAGCATCTAGTGCTATTAATACTTCCATTATAGTTGAACTTGTTGGTGAATTTGTTGATTGGACAATAAATACATGCTTGCCTCTCACTGATTCTTCCGGTTCTACTAATATTTCTCCATCTGCAAAGTGCGTTACTTTACATTTTCCTCTTTCTACGCCTAGGTGTCCACAGATTTCATCTGCTAATTTAATACTACTTGTTAGTGCAAAAACAGTAATTGCTTTATTCATGGCTTCTATTCTTCCCTTTCTAGATATTCTTTTCCTCGATTAGGTTTGTTAACTTGGTGGTTACGCTCAATTGCTAAGGCATTATCTTCTACATCTTCGTTAATTGTTGAGCCGGCCGCAACTACAGCCTTATCGCCTATTGTAACAGGGGCAATGATGGTTGTAGCACTACCAATAAAAGAATGACTGCCAATCTTAGTCTTATTTTTCTTTTTCCCATCATAATTTGCAGTTACAACACCCCAACCGATATTATTATAGGATTGTATTGTTGTATCCCCCAAGTAAACATTATGTGCAATTGAATTATGGTCCTTCATTTGCGTTTTCTTTAGTTCAACACTACTTCCAACCCTATTTCCATCACCCATAATAACATGTTCTCTTAAATTTGCCCATGGGCCGATGTTATTTTCACTGCCAATTTCACTTTTATTTATAATTGAGCGATCAATTATATTTTGATCACCAATTTTTGTATCTTTTATTTTGTTGTCTGATTCAATAATATTATTTTTACCGATAATAGTCTTACCAATAATTCGATTATTTGGATAAATAATCGTATCATGGCCAATTAAGACATCACTACCAATCGTTGTGGTAGCTGAATCATAGATTGTGACACCATTTTCCTGCCAATAATTATTTAGGCGTGTTCGCTCCCAATCATTAGCAAATACTAAGTCTCTTCTTGATGATATTCTTTCAGCTTCTCTTGCTTCGGCAATTTGTAGTGGCATAACTCTATGGCCATTAGCCTTAAATACTTTAATTATATCTCTTATATCAAAGTCACTACCATCCTTAGCTAATATATCTAAATACTCAAACAATAATTTATTGTTAAATGCATAAATATTCATGTTAACTTCTTTTATAGCTTTTTCATCTGCAGTAGCATCTTCATACTTTATAATTGATCTAAGAGCTTTTTCAGGATTCCTTACAATTATATCACACCCACTGTAACCAGCTGCATATGAGGTTAAAACTATCATTGGGTACTCTTTAACCATATCTAGCATTAAATCATAGGTTTCTGCAGTGATTAGTGGCACATTGGCATCGGTAACTATTGTGTAGCCATCACTTTCTCTAAGTTTATCTAAAGCATAAACAGCCTGAAGCATATTAGTATTTTGATCAATCAGCTTGTATTCTGATTTTTTTTCTAATATTTCTTTGATTTTGTCATGGTCATAATCAACTAGGCTAGTGATAGTATCAAAGTTTAAATATTCAAAATTATCCAAAATCTTTTCTATCATTGTTTTATCAATTATTTCATGTAAAATTGTTGGCTTTTCTGAGTCAATTGTACTTTTTCTTTTATTTGCAATTATTATAGCGTTTTTCATAAATACCTCCTCTTACATTGTATCTAAATTTCAACATTTTTAATAGCAAACTTAAATATTCTCTTCATCTCTAATATCTCTAAGCACCCTCGTCTTTTTAATAAAGTGATATTTTCTTACAAATTTACTAACTGCCCTATCAATTAAGTCTTCATCTCTTGTTATTGCAAAAACTGTTGAGCCACTACCTGACATTACCGCAGCATCAAAACCAAACTTAAGTAAGTCTTTTTTTATTCTTTTAATTTTGGGCACTATTTTTACTGCTCCGGCTTCAAGGGAGTTGTCTATACTAGCGATAAAGGTGTCATAATCATTATTTTCTAGTGATGATTGAACTAAATTAATGTCTGGATGAATTATATTATTTAAATCAAGCTTTCCAAAGGCCTTAGGCGTGGAAACTCCCCACTTAGGTTTAACAATAAACATAAAAAAGTCTATGTTATAATCAATTGGTTTTATTACTTCCCCAAAACCAGATACTCTTGCAGGTTTTCCATAAACACAAAAAGGAACATCAGCACCAACTTTTTCTCCAATCTCAAGCATTTCCTCTAAAGTCATTTCTAAATTTAAGATTTCATTGATCATTGATATTGTAGTAGCTGCATTACTGCTGCCCCCACCTAGGCCACCCTGGGTTGGGGTGTTTTTCACTAATTTAATTTTAAAATTTTCACTAAACCTATATTTATCTCTCATTAAGTTAATAGCCTTAATAATAGTGTTTTTATCATCAATTGGAATATAACCTTTATTAGTGGTCATTTCCATCTTTTCACTAACTTCTAGCGAGATTGTATCAAAAAGATCAATTGGAACCATTACCATGTCTAGTTCATGGTAGCCATCACCCCTCTTTCTAACAACATCTAAACTAAGATTAACTTTCGCAAAGGATTTTTTCTTCATAGTACACCTCATACATCTCTAAAAATTTACTTAAGTCTAAGTCTGAAGCCCGCTCTCTTGCTTCTACCCCACTTTTTTCTAAAATTAACTTTGACAAATCTTCGCCTAAGCTACTTCTAAGGTTATTATATATAGTTTTGCGTTTTTGAGTAAAGCACATCTCAATAAACGCAACATAAGCAGGTAAATCTACAACTTCACTATCCTTAGCCTTCATTAAAATTATCGCTGAGTCGACATTTGGACGTGGATAAAATACATGCTTACTTATTCGCATAATAATCTTACTCTTATAAAAGGTTTGGGCTAATACTGTAAGGGTTCGATAGTCCTTGCTATTTTTTTGTGCAGTTAAGCGCTGGGCAAATTCTCTTTGAACCATTAACATAACTGTATCAACCTTGTCTTGTAACTTAAAAAGCTTTATTAAGATCTCTGATGTTATGTAGTATGGCAAGTTTGCAACTATTACAACTTCCTTATACTCACTTTTTAGTTCTTTCACTAAACCCTCTAAGTCAAATTGTAAGATGTCTGAGTGAATTAGTTTAAAATTTTCTTTTTCTTTAAATAAATCATTGAGTATCTCAACCATGTTTTGGTCAATTTCAATTGAGACTACCTTTCCGGCATGGTTAATCAATTCTTGAGTTAAAGATCCTAAACCTGGGCCAACTTCTATAACTGCGACATCCTTACTTAATTTTGCATGTGCAATTAAGCGATCAATTATATTTGAGTCAACAATAAAGTTTTGACCTAGTGATTTTTTAGCTAATAGCTCGTATTTATTTAATAAGTACTTTGTTGTCTGTATATTTGCGATTTTATCCTTCATTTAATCTCTCCATCTTCAGTTTAAGTTCTTTAGCACTAATACCTAACATATTTAAACGCTTAAGCAGCGTTTTACCATTACACTTTCCTAAATTCAAACTATCACTTAACTTATCTCTTAAAATACCACTATTTTCTGATGCAATTAATTTAAAGTCGACTAAGTTATCCATACTTATCTTTGCTTCTACAGTATTTGGGCTAATTAGTTTTTTTAGACTATCTTGAATTGCTTGTGGACTTGCATT
>LFRM01328701.1_pt1 | contig 10171 bp, 11 predicted proteins | sample 618341 | NCBI WGS metagenome assembly LFRM01 (sample SAMN03654438, study PRJNA283298) | anaerobic digester metagenome | isolation source: pool of bioreactors CSTR01a, CSTR02a, and CSTR03a thermophilic anaerobic... | place: Denmark: Kgs. Lyngby | collected 2014-05-21 | reverse complement strand
GCGAGCTTCCTCCGGATAGCCGACCAGGTCCAGGGCGTGCGCCACCATGGCCCCGTCCCGCGGCCACAGGTACATATAGTGGTCCCGAGCCACCAGGAAGGTGTCGGCATCCGAACTCGCCACCACCGCCCCCCGGCGGCCGATCTGGCTCCGGATGGTAAAAAGGCTGCTCTTAAACAGCTCCACCTGCCGGGAGGTAAGGTCCCGGAAATCCCGGTGGCTGCGCTTAATCCAGCTCTGGTAATGGCGCGCAATCTCCATCACCCACGCGGCTGGGGAACGCTCCAGAAACCGTCGGTTGGCCCCCCGCAGTTCCTCCAGCCCGTGGCTGGCCACCAGCCAATAGCAGACCTCCTCCTCTCCCCGTGCGGGAAGCTCGACCCTGACCCCGATGGCGCTGTCTACCGAGCCGTCGGCTACGGGGTTGAGAGCCAGGCACCCGTCCTCCGCATCCCTGTAAGTACCCTCCCGACCCCGGTAACGCTTGACCCCGGTGGAGTATTCATCCGCACCCCCTTTAGAGGTCCGGCAGTTGGCCAGGATATAACATCCCCGCTTGTAGTGGTAGACTCCTCCGGTCTGGGGATCGTATACCGCCGAGTCTCCGGCTTCGATTCCCCGTATGGAAAAATCCTGGTAGAAAATGAATTTAATCTCCCGGGGATATTCCCGCAGGTTTCTGACCACAATCCTTTTTAAGTAGAGGTCGTCCGCCGGGTGGAGGGCATCGTTGATTTCCAGCTCCAGACCCAGGTTCTGATTAACCGCATGTATCCTTGTAACCGGAGTGTCCGGCAGGTATCCCAGGCGTTTTTCCCACTCCGGATAGAAAAGCCAGCTCAGTCGCTGGTCGGCATAAACCGCACAGGAACTGCGATTGCGATCGCCGTGGTTCTCAAAACCCCCATACGGCCAGTAAAGGTCCCGGAGATTAAGTTCTCCATCAAAATTGAGCATCATGGCGCCGTTGCCCATAACGATGTCTCTCATTTAATCCCTCGCAATTTAATCAATCGGTTGGGGAATAATATCCGCGGAATCATTATTCCACTTAACCGGTTGTTTTATCAGACACAACAAAGGAGGATACCATGACTGGAGTTATAATCACCATACTCATCGTAGCTGCAGTGATCGTAGCATTAATCCTTCTGCGCCCCGACCGTAAAGGGCAAGAGGCTCAGCCTCCTCGCAGGATGTTTACCATGGAGACCTCCGAGGACCTGGCCCCAGTTGAAATTCAGCCGTCGGTTCCCGCATTGGTACCGGAGCTGCCCGAAAGCTACAACGACACCCGCGTGGTCCTGATGGTTCGCGACCCCGAATGGCTTTTCGCCTACTGGGAAATCAGCGACCATCACTGGGAGAGTTTGATTCGTCAGTACGGAGAGGCAGCAGCCAGCCGGGATAACGTGACGCTTCGGGTAATTGAGTTATCGGACGATATGGGATACTTTGATATAAACGTCGGAGGTACGGCCCGCGACTGGCATATCCGGGTGGGCAAGAGCTCGACCCCTTTCTACTGTCATCTGGGTCTCAAGCACGGCCGGGAGTTTATCTCTCTGGCCGTTTCCAACACGGTGGTAACGCCGCGGGACAGCCTTTCCCACCTCTTTGATGAGGAATGGATGCTGGTCAATGATTACGAGCAGAAACTCCTGAAACGGCTGGGGGATTTCCCGCTGGACGACCTTACCTCTCCCTTCATGTACAGAAAGGAAGGTTAGCATGGAAAAAGGACTGGTATGCCTGGTACTGCATGCCCATCTCCCTTACGTCCGCCACCCCGAAGGTGAGGAATACCTGGAGGAAAGGTGGCTCTATGAGGGGATAACCGAAACCTACGTCCCCATCCTGCAGATGCTGGAAAAACTGGCGGCTGACGATATCGAATTCCGCATCACCATCTCCCTCAGTCCCCCGCTTATCAGCATGCTGCAGGACGAACTGGTCATGAAAAAATACCGGCGGCACCTGGAAAGCCTGATGGAACTGGCGGCTCTGGAAGTGGAAAGGACCCGCAACACGCCCGAGTTTAACTATACCGCGCGCTTGTACAAAAAGCGGTACCACAGCATTCACCGGATGATTTTTGACGAGAACGGCGGCAACATCCTGAATGCCTTCCGCAAGCTTCTAACCACAGGGCGGGTGGAGCTTATCACCAGCTGCGCCACCCACGGCTACCTGCCCCTTATCGGGCTGCAGGATGAAATAGTCCGGGCTCAGGTTGCGGTTGGCGTGGAGCTCTTCCGGCAGGTATTCGGCCGGAAACCCCGTGGGATTTGGCTCCCGGAATGCGGTTACAAACCGGGCCATGACTACATACTGAGGGAATTTGGACTGCGCTACTTCTTCACCGACACCCACGGAGTCATGTATGCCTCCCGGCGCCCCAAGTACGGGGTCTACGCTCCCATCTACTGCCCTTCGGGAGTGGCGGCTTTCGGACGGGACACCGAGACCTCCAGACAGGTCTGGAGTTCCAAGGAGGGATATCCCGGCGACCCCGACTACCGCGAATTCTACCGGGACATCGGCTACGACCTGGACTACGAATACATCAAGGACTTCCTGCCCCACGGGATCAGGGTGGATACCGGACTCAAATACTACCGCATCACCGGCAACACCGAGCACAAGGAGCCGTACCAGCCCGACTGGGCCGATGAAAAGGCCGCCCTGCACGCCGGGAACTTCATGTTCAACCGGCAGCACCAGCTGGAATACCTGGCAGGACTGATGGACCGCAAACCCCTGATAGTAGCCCCGTATGACGCCGAACTCTTCGGCCACTGGTGGTTTGAAGGCCCCGACTTCCTGAACTACTTCTTCCGCAAAACCGCCTACGACCAGAACAGCTACCGGCTGATCACCCCCAGCGAATACCTGGAGATGTACCCCATCAACCAGGTGTCGGTCCCCAACGCCTCCAGCTGGGGTCACAAGGGGTACAACGAGGTATGGCTGGAGAAGTCCAACGAGTGGATCTACCGCCACCTCCACAAAGCCGGCGAACGCATGATCAACCTGGCCAACGAAAACCGGGACGCCCACGGCCTTAAAGCCCGGGCCTTAAACCAGGCGGCTCGAGAACTACTTCTCGCCCAATCCTCCGACTGGGCTTTCATCATGAAGTCCGGCACCATGGTCGACTACGCCATCAGGAGGACCAAAACCCACCTGCACAACTTCACCCGGCTCTTCTACGCCATTAGCGAAGACCGCTACGACGAACCATGGCTGGAACAACTGGAATCGGAGAACAACATTTTCCCGGAAATAAACTACCGGGTTTTCAGCTCGGATTACAGGGGGACGGTGAGGTAAGGAGGAGAGAAACGAAAAGTATCCCCATAATAAAAACTGTATAAATCCTAATAATTGTACCTAATCGCTCGGTTCACCTGCTCAATATTAAAATCCTTATACCCCTGGCTGGCGGCCCATGCTGCCATTTGGTCATGTTCCGGATGCTTTTTATCGGCCATGATCGCCAGGAATTCCGCATACCCATACTCTCCACCCACATCTTCAGGCGGCGCGTTCCCTTCACCCGCAAGACAGACCGGGTAGTTTTTGTCATAATCACCAATTACACTTTCTACTTCAATATAATGCTGCCAATTATCTCCAAAATCATAAGTGTATTTCATCGGGGCCGGAATATAATCTGACAGCATGGCATCAGCCTCGTGAACCATTGGTACATCTTCACCATAATCGAATGCTTCTTCACTATCGACCACGCAAACACGCAGCCGATACCCTTCCCTATGATACCCGGGGTGGTTTATGTATTCCCGATTATCATGTTTTTCACTGCCATATATATAGAATTCGTGCAGATGGTAATCTCGCCAACCGAACGCAGCCTGCAAAACCCTGTGTAACCGAGAAAACCTACTATTCACGGGTACTGCTATCCGGCGCCATACACTATGCCTTTCCAGATCCATTGTTACCTTGAGTACTGCCGCTTTACAGCCAAAAATCGGCTGACCAACCAGGGATTCAAGATCCTGATAGAGTGTCTGATTAGGTAATATCCTATTATTTGAAACACCACCAACTCGGAGCCGGCTTATCCGGGTACTCATATCGCTCTGAATAATTGCTCCATTTTGTATGAGATTTTGGTAAAAGAATACTGAGTCACAGGCCCAGTTCAGTTTGGCCACGGCTGAACGATCTTTGGTTTTGGTATAGGTGACTTCCTTGGCGTGACCAATATAATGCGCGATCACTTCATCCCTGATATGCTCTTCCTGCAGCGTTTCCCGGATAGCTTGAATGATAATATCATCCAGTCTTTTGAAATCGCTTGCCTTCAGGCCATAGAGAACAATGACATACCTGTTGCTGTCATTCATCAAAACCACTGTTTTCCTGCCGTTCACTCTAATCATGTTTGCATGCCAGGAGAAAATCGGTTCTTCATTGTCAAAAGTGTCCGGCGTTGTTTTCATTTCATCCAGGAGTTTCCTGGTGCATTGAATCAGCATGATGCACCTCAAAATTCAGCATCTGGGAGGTTCAGCATCCCCTATGATAACGCAAAGGATTGACCTCATTTGCAGACCACCCACCTTGACAGAGATGAGGTGTGAAATTACTTAAAACGACACCTGGTATACACAGGTGCCGACCATGATATCTTCTCCGTGAACGCTATTGATGAGCTTCCGAATAGTTTAGACCTGCTGTTTACCATTCTTCATGTATTCGACCAAAAACACACCAAATATTGCAGCCATCAGACCCAAAACCGCAGCAATGGCAATATTAAGTATCTTGTTGGGTTTAACCGGGTGTTCAGGAGTAACTGCTGGAGAAACAGTCAGTATAGTGTGGCCGGCCAAGTCCAAAGCTTCAGCCATTTTCACTTCGGATATTTTGGAATTCAACACCTTAACCGTTTCTTCCCTGCGATCTACTTCATCTTGCAATCTCTTTTCCTCAATCTGGTTGTTGATTAGTTCAGCCTCCATATTGCGAATTTCCTCTTCCAGTTGTTTAATCTTCTCCTTGGTCTTAGCTATTTCAGCCTCCGTTTCCGCAAGAGCCGCTGTCTTTTCGTTGTACAAGTTCTGTACCTCAATATAGGCTTCATTAAGATTCTCGCTAATAACCTTGCCATCTGTTATCTCGATAGACTCAACAGGTAATGACACAATCCCTTCCGCCGTACTAACAGTAGTTATGGTCTTCGGCGTCTTTGCAAGGTTTTCTAAACACTGCCTAATTCCATTCCGCAACGCATCTCTTTGGATCTCCGCACTTATAAGGCTAGATTGGAAATTTGCCAAGTCTTCATTTTTTTTACTAAGTTGGGTACTCAAGAATTCAATGGAGCGGGATTGTAGTTTTTGCTGTTTTAGCTGATCGTTCGCTAATTGCAATGCTTCCATTTCGTCCTTTAATAACTTGTTTTCCATTGTCGTAAGAGAACGAGATAGTTTCTGCTCATTAAGCTGATTCATATGGGTAAGAAACTCTTCTCTTACTGTATTGGCAATATCTGCTGCCAACTTTGGGTCCCGGTTGCTGACTACGATTCTAACCAAATTAGTATCATTTATTTGTTCAGTTCTTATCATATTGCCAAGGTGTCTCCAATTATACTCCAGATCAAGTTTCTTAATGGTACCCTGTAGAATTCCTGGGGCTTTAATTTGTTCAACTGCACTTTGAGGGGTAACTACAGGCAGTTCGCCCATCTTATTAACCATTTCTTCAATACTGCCCACTGACTGTTTTTGCATTTCAGTCTGTATAATAACCATTACAGTACTCGCTTCATAGACCGGGTCCAAAAAAAAGAAACTTACTATGCCGCTAATAAGCATACAAATCAACGTTATACTGATTATCGTATATTTCCATTTGATCAGTGTACGAAGTATGTCTCGCAGGTCGATTTCATCATACCCGTAATTGTACCCTGTCTGTTCATTATGCTGGTTCATATTGGATTCCTTCCTTATTAAACACTAATAAACGCTCTATTATAGCCCCTGGCATGAGTAAATATATTTCTATAATTAGTTCAGTTTTCCTGCTTCTAATCGTCAACTAAAACATTGACAACGTGATCTCATCCCCCGCAGTTATGAAGCTCTTCATATAATCCCTAGAAATGCCCCAAAATCGCCATAAACAGCAGCAACACTCGTTTTAATTGAGGTGTCTTTTATGTGAATCATGGACATCTGGGCTTTCTTGATTTTATTATCTGGAGGTTAAACACTTTTTTACACAGTCTATAACCCGCTGTTGGTCATCTACCGATAAACTTGAACCGGATGGCAAACAAACTCCACTGCTGAAAAGCCGGTCGGATATGCTTACATTATCTTCATGGGTAAAATACATACATTCAGCAAACAACGGCTGCAAATGCATAGGCTTCCATACCGGGCGGGCTTCGATGTTTTCTGCTTCCAGAGCCTCTATTATCTGCATTGGTGTGATTGAGGTTTGATTCGATTCGAGGGTCATTACCGTCAACCACCGGTTAGCTTGTCCATAACTAGCTTCCGGCATAAAGCCCACTCCGGGAATATCCCTTAAAGCTTCCTTATACCGTTTAAAAACCTCTCGACGAGCTTTAACCCGATCGTCCAACACCGTTAACTGTCCCCGGCCAATCCCCGCCACCACATTGCTCATGCGATAGTTGTAGCCCATTTCCGAATGCTGATACCAGGGAGCCGGATCCCGCGCCTGGGTTGCCCAGAATAGCGCTTTCTCCAGAGCTTCCGCATCATCAGACAATAACATACCACCACCAGAAGTGGTTATAATCTTATTGCCATTAAAGGAATAGACTCCAAACTTCCCCAAGGTACCGCAGGCTTTACCCTTATATGTGCTCCCCATCGCTTCTGCCGCGTCTTCCACTACTGGAACCCCATAGCCATTGCAAATTCCCAGCAACGCATCATAATCAGCACTCTGCCCATACAAATCTACAATAACCGCTGCTTTGGGCATCTTACCCGTTTGTTGGGCCCATTTAAAAGCCTTTTCCAAAGCTTTCGGTGACATATTCCAGCTTTCCGGCTCGGAATCAATAAAAATCGGTATAGCACCCAAATAAAGAATAGGATTTACACTACCAATAAAGGTCAGACTGGAGCAGAACACAATATCCCCTTGTCCAATCACCAGCAACCGTAAAGCCAGATGGATAGCAGCTGTTCCCGAACTTACTGCCAAAGCTCCTTTCACACCGGCATAGGCCGCCACTTCCTTTTCAAAAGCAGTCACATTAGGCCCTAACGGGGCTACCCAGTTACTCGCAAAAGCTTCTTTTATATATAATTCTTCGCGTCCGCTCATGTGAGGAGGAGAAAGGAAAATACGAGAATGCCTATTCATTATAAAATCCTCCTGAAAATGCTTCCACATACTTTCCAGCTGTGATTTACTTGTCATTTCCGCTCATTGCTGTAAGAATGGTTATCGAAAACCCTTTTCATTCATCGTTACCTGCATTACAGGTGACAATTGCGAGGCGTAAGGCGTTATGGAAATCTCTTTGTCTACAGTCTGCAGTGAAATCTATCTTCGGATCTCATATCCCTATATTTTATTACTCGAGCCGGTACGCCAACCGCTACACTATAATCAGGTATATCACTTATTACCGTCGCTCCTGCTCCAATGATGCTCCACTTGCCGATATTTGTACGATTTATAACACACGAGTTTAGTCCAAAACAACAACCTTCTCCTACTTTAACCTCTCCAGCCAAACTAGAGGCTGGCATTAAGCTAACAAAATCCTCCAAAACTGTATCATGCCCTATAAAGCATTTTGGGTTGACTATACTGGCTTGTCCCAGGCTAACATTAGTGGTAATAACCACACCAGAGCAAACAATGGAACCGGCTCCAATTTGAACAAAACCAGACATGCTGACCGAAGGGTGAATTAAAGTAGCAATGTTTATCCCGTGAAAATGCAGCTGTTGGGTTATTGCTTTCCTCGCCTTTGAGTCAGCGATAGCTACTACTGCCCAAGGATGTGAGGATAATTCAAAGAAGTAATTAAGGGTGCCTAAAACAGGATATCCCTCAGGAGTTTTGTCTTGTACGCCATCATCTACAAATCCAACAAAATCCCATTCCCGTCTCTGGCGATTTATATCAGCGACTAACCAAGCTACCTCTCTTCCTAGCCCCCCAGCACCAATTATCACTAGTGGCTTCAGTTTTTCAGTCATACTGAATTCTCCCTAACATATTTCATAAGCTTATTTATTATCGTCTGTAGCAGCAGCTTGCAAGACTCCCTGATTGTTTTTATTAAATAAATTCCCCATAAACTCCGGCATGGTCACCTCACCCTCAGCACTAATTCCTTCCCGCCTAAATACCCTTATCATTGTCATAGCCAGTATTTTGATATCGAGCCAAAAAGAACAATTATCCACATACCATACATCCAGAGCAAACTTCTCTTCCCAGGTAATAGCATTACGCCCATTAACTTGTGCCCAACCGGTAATACCCGGCTTCACTTCATGCCGCCTAGCTTGTACTGTGCTATACCGATCCAAGTACCGCATTAGCAGAGGGCGAGGCCCTACCAAACTCATATCACCTTTTAATACATTAAACAACTCAGGCAGTTCATCCAGACTAGTACTGCGCAAAAACCTCCCCAACCTAGTAAGACGCTGCTCATCGGGAAGAAGGCACCCCTGTTCATCCTTTTCATTAGTCATAGTACGAAATTTGTACATATAAAAGGGCTTACCATTAAGCCCTGGTCGCATCTGTTTGAATATAATCGGTGTACCCATCCGTACCCAAATTGCAATTGCTGTAATCACCAAAAAAGGGAACAGAACAATTAGCCCCACTACTGCTCCGACTACGTCGATAAAACGCTTAACAAATGGGTACATGGGTTACCCTCCGAATGTAATTATTTAAGATAAATCTGTTTGACTGCTTCCTTAGAACAACTCCATCATTTTGTTGTAATATCTCAGAGCTATATTTTCATAGCTGTGATTTTCTTCAACCCACTTTTTCCCCCTAGAACCATAGAGATTTCTTTCATCAGGGTTCATATCCCTAAAATAGTGAATAGCTTGCACAATAGAATCTGGATTACCAGTCGGTATAAAGACACCGGCATTAGCCTCATTGAGCATTGATTGATAACCTGAAAAGAAAAGCATAAGCCATTACTGTCATAATGGTATCTGTACCACATCCCTTACCTCTATCTTGAGGTCTTCCTAACTTAATCCCACTGAGTGCTTGTCGGTTATGCCAGTCTATATCCCACAAACCCGTAAGCCCTATGACTTCTCCATCTAAATTTTCAATTATCCAGCGTTGGTTTTTTTCACCATTTAATGAGTTTTGATACCATTCTTTTTGTTGAGCCAACGATTTTGGAAAGTCCCATCCAACGACCAAATGTTTTATTTCAGGATCATTCAACCACTGAACCATCAGAGATAAATCATTTTCTTCAATTGGTCTTAATTTAACTTTTTCCCCATAAATCATTAATATTCCCCCTTTCCAAATCATCATTACTAGCAGCCATTAGCAGTCCTATATCATCAACATCAGAAATGGATTGTCCTGTAATAACACCCTCTTTTATAAAAACCTTTTTAATCGTTAAACATAATATTTTCAAATCTAACCAAAAGCTCATATTATCAACATACCAGACATCATAATCAAAGCGCTTAGAAAAGGTAATGTTTTGCCGTCCGTTGACCTGTGCCCAACCAGTAATTCCAGGCTTTACATCATGACGCCGCTTTTGTTCTTCAGTATATAAGTCTAAATATTCCATTAGAAGCGGTCGAGGTCCAACCAGACTCATATCCCCTTTTAGAACATTAATCAGTTCCGGTAACTCGTCCAAACTATAATTACGTAAAAAGTTTCCTAGCTTAGTTACTCGTTCAGAATCAGTTAAATATATATTTTCACCTGGTCGCGGCAGGCGCATAGTTCTGAATTTAATTAAACTGAAGGGCTTACCTTTCAAGCCCGGTCTCTTATGTATAAAAAAAATAGGTTTCCCCATTTGTATATATAGCTATTACTATTACTAATAATACAGGAGTAAGCGTCAAATACTCAACACTGGATCAGGTGCCCTTTTGAACATTCCCCTTTTCGGGCA
>LFRM01405873.1_pt1 | contig 10174 bp, 7 predicted proteins | sample 618341 | NCBI WGS metagenome assembly LFRM01 (sample SAMN03654438, study PRJNA283298) | anaerobic digester metagenome | isolation source: pool of bioreactors CSTR01a, CSTR02a, and CSTR03a thermophilic anaerobic... | place: Denmark: Kgs. Lyngby | collected 2014-05-21 | reverse complement strand
CTGATCTTAACATATGATTAGGTTCTAGTTGTATATACTGATACGGTGAAATATTTATGGAAGGTAAGGCTGGGAGCTTGTATCCATCTCCAGAATTTATTTGTAGGGCTGAGACAAGGGATAAATATGGCAGTTGGAGGTAATTTGATGAGCTTATGGTTATGCAGGGCTGGAAGACAAGGAGAATATGAAAGCAAGTTTTTAACTGATAAAAGAATATATTTGACTTGGGATCAACTTGATATCGACTTAAATGATGTTGATTCCCAAGACAATCTGTATGAGATCTTGATTGAGAAATATGATTTGGACAAAAAAAACACAGCTATCAACTGGGCATCCCAGATATGGGCCGGGGCATTTAAGATGAAAATAGGGGAATGGGTGATATTGCCTAGCAAACTAAACAGGACATTACATTTTGGAAAAATTGTAGGGAATTATGTGTATGATAAATCCCAAGGATCCCCCTACTACCACTATAGGGCTGTAGATTGGTTTGCTCAGGATATTCCAAGGGATAGGTTTGATCAGGATATTCTATACTCGTTGGGAGCTGCTATGACCATCTGTAGAATACACAGAAATAATGCAGAAGCCAGAATTAAAAGCATGGCTGAAAACAATTGGTATGTTGTTAGATCTAGGCCAGTTGTTGAGCAAATGGAGGAGGTAGATGAGGAAACAGCAATAGACCTGGAAGAGTATATAGCCGATCAAATCTCAGAAAGAATAATTCAGAGGTTTAAAGGCTATAGGATGGAAGAATTAATAAACGAAATATTGAAGGCTAAAGGATTTACAACGTTTAAAAGCCCAGAAGGACCAGACTATGGAGTAGACATTTTAGCATCATCGGGTATGCTGGGTTTTGGTTCGCCTAAGATATGCGTACAGGTAAAGACGGAAGCTAATCCTATCGGTAGACCCGTTTTGGATCAGTTAATTGGTACCATGAGCAACTATAATGCTGATTATGGCTTGTTGGTCTCATGGAGTGGTTTTAAGTCATCTGTTACAAGTGAAATATCAAAACAGTTTTTTAAAGTTAGGCTGTGGAGCTCAAAAGATATTATACAGGAGATCTTTAATAATTATGAAAAGCTCAGCGATGAAATCAAGGCTGAAATTCCGCTTAAGAGGGTCTGGATGCTGAGCCTGGAAGAGCAGGAAGGCTGAGATATCAGTACTATCGTGTTATACAGTAAAGAATCTTAGATTTAGGAACACGTATATTTATACAGTCGACAAAATCATGGTTACCCTTGACAATAAAATCAGAATTTGATAAATTAACAGGCAATACTATAAAAAGCCATGATGGGGAAAAAGCATTGTAATCTCCTTTCAGAGAGCTGTTGGTTGCTGGAAAACAGTAGGAATTACAAAGGCGAGCTCGCCCTGGAGCAGTTTTGCCGAAAGTAGTTATTTTTTTATAGCTATTAGTAGGCAAGACCGGATTTATCCGCCGTTATACGGGTGTGTAGGTGTCTTTCTTGACCCTATCATTGAGTGGATATATAAATATCAATTAGAGTGGTACCACGGAAGTTAAGGCTTTCGTCTCTAGCATAATGCTGAAGACGAGAGCCTTTTTAAGTTTATACATTTTTAGAAATATAATAGTGGAAGTTTCAAAATATATTTCAGTATATTTGAAATCCCTTTAGGAGATGAAAAACTAGGAGGAAAGAGCATGAAACTAGCATTTTCAACCCTTGGATGTCCGGATTTTAGCTGGCCGGAAATCTATTCAATGGCCAGCGACTTTGGCTTTGACGGGATAGAGATAAGGGGTCTGGGCAAGGATATTTTTGCTGTTGAGGCCCAGCCTTTTACAGAAGAACAACTTCCTAAAACCATAAATAAGTTATCAGAACTTGGGATTGAGATTCCCTGTCTATCATCAGGTTGTTGTCTTAAGTTTGCTGAGAAGGCAGAGGAGAATCATGAGGAGATAGTTAAATATATCCTGTTGGCATCTAGGCTGGGTACTCCCTATGTCCGTATTCTTGCGGATCTCAAACCCCATCCTACCGGTGAAGTAGACGATGGGGTAGTCCTGGCTGCTCTGGAACGTCTTATTCCTGTTGCAGAGGAGAATGAGGTAACCTTATTAATAGAAACCAATGGCGTTTACGCAGATACAACCCGCCTGTGTAGTCTGCTTAATGAAATATCCAGCGATGCCGTAGCAGCCCTATGGGATATAAATCATCCCTACCACTTTGCCGGAGAAACACCGGGGCAGACTGTTCAAAACCTGGGAGCTTACATTAAATATGTACATACCAAGGATTCAGTGATGGAGGATGGTATAGTTAAGTATAGAATGATGGGAGAGGGCGAGATACCCATGGATAAAGTTATGATGGCCTTGCGCTCTATAAACTATGAGGGCTATCTCTCCTTAGAATGGGTAAAACGTTGGTCTTCAGACCTGGCTGAAGCCGGGGTCGTCTTCCCTAATTATGCCGCCTATATGAGTAGATATATAGAAAAAGGCTCTATAAAGGGCCACCTATATGACAATAATGCCGGGACCGGTAAATATATTTGGCAGAAGGATACTTTGATTGATCTGACCTTTCCTCAGTTATTGGATCGGGTTGTAGACGAATTCCCAAATCAATATGCTTTTCGATATACAACAATGGATTATACCCGAACCTATAAGGAGTTTAGGGATGATGTGGATGCTTTTGCCCGTTCATTGATTGCAATAGGTGTAAAACACGGGGACAAAGTGGCTATCTGGGCAACCAATGTGCCTCAGTGGTTTATTGCCTTTTGGGCTACAACCAAGATTGGCGCTATTTTGGTCACAGTCAACACCGCCTATAAGACTTATGAGATGGAATACCTGCTAAGGCAATCGGACACCCATACCTTGATAATGATTGATGGATATAAGGATTCCGATTACATCGCAATTATCAAAGAATTATGTCCAGAATTGGAAGAGTCGGAGGCAGGAAAGCCCTTGCATATAAGGAAGTTCCCCTTCCTTAGAAATATTATTACTATTGATTCTAAACAAAAGGGATGTTTGACCTGGGAGGAAGCCCTGGCCTTAGGCGAAAAAGTGCCCTTGGAAGAGGTTTATAGAAGGGCCCAATCCTTGAATCGGCATGATGTCTGTAACATGCAGTACACCTCCGGAACTACTGGCTTTCCCAAAGGAGTAATGCTTACCCATTACAATGTGGTTAACAACGGCAAAAATATCGGCGATAATATGGATCTGTCAACTGCGGACCGAATGATGATCCAGGTACCCATGTTCCATTGCTTTGGTATGGTTCTTGCTATGACAGCTGCCGTTACCCATGGAACTACTATGTCGCCCTTACCATACTTTTCACCCAGATTGGCACTAAGGTGTATTACAGAGGAGAAGATCACCTGTTTCCATGGCGTACCTACTATGTTTATCGCCTTATTAGAGCATGAGGATTTTCATAAAACGGACTTTTCTCATGTGAGAACCGGTATTATGGCCGGCAGTCCTTGTCCTGAAAAGGTCATGCAGGATGTGGTAGATAAAATGAATATGACTGAGATCACTATTGTCTATGGTCAGACTGAATCTTCTCCCGGTTGTACTCAAAGTCGGGTGGATGATAGTGTTGAGCTTCGGGTAAGCACCGTGGGCCGAGCCCTGCCCGGAATCGAATGTAAAATAATTGATCCTAAGACAGGGGAAGATCTGCCTGACAATGTAGATGGCGAATTCGTAGTTAGGGGTTACAATATAATGAAGGGCTATTACAAAATGCCAGAGGCTACCGCCGCTGTAATAGATCAGGATGGCTGGCTTCATACCGGTGATCTGGCCCGTAGGGATGAAAATGGTTACTACAAAATTACCGGCCGGATCAAGGACATGATAATTCGGGGCGGAGAAAACATATATCCAAAGGAGATCGAGGACTTCATCTATACTCATCCCAAGGTTAAGGATGTTCAGGTAATCGGGGTTCCCGATGAGCAGTATGGAGAAGAAATCATGGCCTGCGTAATCCTAAAAGACGGCGAGGAGCTGACGGAGGATGAACTAAAGGATTATGTTCGGTCTTCCATGGCCAAGCACAAGACCCCTCGCTATGTTGAATTTGTAAAGGAATTCCCAATGAATGCCGCAGGTAAGATTATGAAATATAAACTCCGAGAACAGGCGACTGAAAAACTAAATCTGAGGAATAGTAATCATATAGTCATAGTTTGATGAAAATCAATTATACACAACTGGTTATATAAGAAGGAACTGCGATACGGATTTGCAGTTCCTTCTTGTATGGAATGTTTAGGCAAATTTTAAAAGGATTATAAGAAAGTATGTAGAATAATGTATCATTAATCAAGTCTTCCTATAAGGGTAAACAAGAAAACACTGGAATAGGAATTGTAGGCTCTTTGTAAAGGATCTGTCTTAATAAAGGAGAGATTTTGGAGGGATATCAAGATGGCGGTAAAAGCTGTATATGATTATAGGCCAAGGATTCATTTCACTACTCAAAAGGGCTGGATCAACGACCCCAATGGATTGGTGTACCATGACGGCATCTATCATCTTTTTTATCAGCACTATCCCAAGGATACAAAATGGGGCCCCATGCATTGGGGGCACGCCATANNGGGGGCACGCCATAAGCCAGGATCTTATAAGGTGGGAGCACCTGCCCATTGCCCTGGAGCCGGATGAACTTGGGCATATATTCTCCGGAAGTGCAGTATACGATAGGGACAATACTACAGGCTTTGCATCTTTTGGTAAACCACCCATAGTAACTATGTTTACCCATAGCGGAGAAACCCAGCAACAGAGTATAGCCTATAGTACGGATGGGGTAAACTTTACTAAATACGCAGGTAACCCGGTTATAAAAAACCCAGGGATAAGAGATTTTAGAGATCCCAAGGTCTTTTATAACCCGGTGCGGGATTCATGGAGCTGTGTAGTAGCGGCGGGAGACCGAGTGCACTTCTATGCATCCCCAAATTTGATTGACTGGATAAAAACAGGAGAGTTCGGACCCGAGGGGAACCTCTGTCCCGGCATATGGGAATGTCCGGATATCTTTCCATTAAAGGCGCCAAACGGTGATGAGGTATGGGTTTTGGTGGTGAGTATGACCATTCCATTGGAGAAGGGCGGTCCAAAAACACAGTATTTTCTCGGCACCTTTGACGGAGATGCCTTTATCTGTACCAGACCCTTTGATGGGATAGAATGGATAGATCCCGGATTTGATAATTATGCCGCCATGTCCTATTACGGAGAGGAACTAAGGGATAGAATTGTTATTGGTTGGGGCGCTAACTGGCAATATGCCGCAGATACGCCAACCGATGAGTATCGAGGTATGATGACCTTAGCCAGAAAGCTCTCTCTTGTAGATACTCCGAAGGGATTGAGGTTGTCATCTGCACCTTTTGGTACACTGGGAGAAATAATGGTTTCCACTGCAGTAATAAAAGGGGAAAAGGCTGTAGAAAGCCAGGTCTTTGGGCTACGGGTGGAAGGACACCGGAACTTTGCGATTACACTTTCAAATGAAGTTGGTGAAGAGCTTGTTTTCGGTGTAAATGAGAATGATAATATTTTTATGGATAGGAGCAAGGCAGGGGATAAGACCTTTAGTGAAATCTTTGCTTCTGATATCTTTAGCAAAGTGGAGAAAGAAAGGTTATTTACAGGGGCCATTACTATGGAAGCTATTTTTGATGTTGCAATGTTGGAGGTATTCGCAGATAGGGGAACCTTCGCCTGCGCACAAGTCGTTTATCCTACGACACCCTATAATAGGATTTCCATAGAAGGGGAAGCAAAAGTTACTTATTACGACGTTAAACTATGACTCGGAAGGAATAGAAGAAACGTGAGGATTATAGAGAGGGCTATTATATTTGCTACAGAAAAACATTCAGGTGCTGTAAGAAAGGGTAATGATATCCCATATATAGTCCATCCCATGGAAGCTTTATCCATAGCAGCCACTATGACTAATGATCCTGAAGTTCTGGCAGCAACGGTTTTGCATGATGTGGTGGAAGACACTGCTGTTACCATAGACCAGATAGAGGAGGGATTTGGTAAACGGGTTGCCGACTTGGTGGCCTGGGCCAGCGAGGACAAAATGTCCCATATCCCTCCCCAGGAATCCTGGAAGGCGAGAAAGGATGCGACAATAAAAGCCTTGGGAGATGCATCCCTTGATGAGAAGATCATCATGTTGGCTGACAAATTATCAAATATGCGGGGTCTTTACCATGGCTTAATCCATAAAGGGGATGAAATCTGGAGACAGTTTAACCAAAAGGACAAAAGGATGCACGAATGGTACTATAGGGCCATTTTAGGGGCCCTTACCCCCTTATCGAATAGTATTGCCTATCAAGAATTCTCTTACCTGATTGACAAGGTCTTCAATGGGTAGCATCACCTGTCTCTTTCTCCAAATGTGGAAGGCTAAAGGCCATAATAGCGGCCACTATGCCGAATAAGCCGGTTATCCAAAATCCCCAAGATAGGTTTAAAAAGTCACTGATAAATCCAACTATTATAGGGCCTAAAAACATTCCAAGGCCATAGATTGCCTGAAAGAACCCCATAGCGGTAGCTTTTTTATCGTTGCTTACAGCTTGGATGCTGGTACTCATCAGGATCGAAAAGACAGCACCTCTTGCAAATCCTCCCGCAATTTGGGACAGGTATAGAAGATTAATGCTATTGATAGAGGGTATAAGGCCGGCTGATAAGCCCATGATAATAAAACCAAGTGTGAGGGCTTTACGCTTTCCAAACCGAACCACCGGAGCTGAACCACTGAGGGCGGATGCAAAAATAGCGGGAAATGTCGAAAAAGTTGTTAACAGAGATATTTGGCCTTGGGTTGCCCCCAGATTCTTAGCTGCCAGGGGAGTAAAACCATATACGGTTGCAAAGGTAATGATTTGCAATAATACCGCTAATCCTGAGGCAAACAACAGCTGAGGTTCCTTGCCGACGGCCAGGAGTTCCAGCAATTTAATAGGTTTTTGTTCTGTTTTATTTTCAACTATACCGGTCCCTAACAATAAAGATAGGGTTCCTACTGTAGCTGCCAGGTAGAATGGGGCAACGGGGCTATTAAAGACGCTTATAACTAAACCGCCCAGGAGAAGTGCCGCAATTTGTCCCAGATTATTGAAGGCGTTCAAGTAACCGATAGCCTTAGTGGACTGCTGATCAGTGAAATAGCTTGCGAACAGGACCGTAAATGGAACCCAGGCTGCAGCTGCTGCACCGCTTAGTCCTCGGAAAATCAGCAGCGACCATGGTGTCTTGAAAAAACCCATACCCAGACTGCTTATTACAGAGATTAATATACCCAGCAAAATGAACCTTTTACGTGCATTAATCTTATCCGAGTAGATACCAAGAGGAAGTCTAAGTACCATCTGTACAAAACCATAGGAACTTATAATAAGACCAATCAGCTTATTGGATGCTCCCAAACTCTCTGCATAAATAGGCAGGTTGGGAACAAAGGCATAAAGTGAAAACCAGAAAAGGCTTGTTACCAAATAATAAAGTGGAATTCTGTGAGACCGTGGCTGATTTTGCATAACATCCTCCAAAATATTGATAATTATAACAAGTTTCTACTTTAATCAGTATAATATATACTCAGAAATAATGCCATATAGATTTACTATATATGATCCTGGTCTGGCTTTTATCAGGATAATGATATCTATATGTTTCTTGACTTCAGATACCTGTAAGATTATGCTATAAGTAGCAGGCAGGGGAACAAAAGACTGCAGGGTAATAAGAGGAAGGAGACAGTTATAATGAAAATTTTGACGACCTTTAAACCCAGTAAAGAAGTTATAGCTGAAATGGTAAAACTAGGTGCTTGTGTAACCGTTTTTGCTTCCGAGGAAGAGCTGATTAAATCCAATGAAGTGGAAGAAGCCGATGCTGTTATTGCAAACCACAGGACTTTGCAAATTGATTTTCTGAACAGGTGCAAGAAATTAAGGTGGATTCATGTTCCGCACGTGGGTATTGAGAGGCTGCCTTTACAGTATCTCAAAGAAAGAAACATAATAGTGACTAATGCCCGCGGGACAGCGGGTGTACCCATCTCAGAGCATATCATGACTATGATGCTGATGTTTGCAAGAAAAAGCTTCGCCGCCTATAAAAATCAACTAGCCCGTAGTTGGAAAAGTCCGGGTAATGTTTTTAATCTCTATAATAAAACCGTAGGACTTTTGGGTACTGGAGATGTAGGAAGCGAAACGGCAAAAAGGGCTAAGGCATTTGGTATGAGAACAATTGGCTATAATACAACCGGTGAACCCTTGGAACATTTCGACAAGGTTTATTCCCCCGATGGGCTAAATGAATTCCTGGCTCAATGTGATTTTATTGTGTGTACACTTCCACCGACATCAAAAACAGAACATTTAATAGATGAAGAGCAATTTAAATGTATGAAATCAACGGCTTATATCATTAATATATCGAGAGCAATAATTTTCAACGAGGAAGTACTATACAGCTATCTAAAAGATAAAAAAATAGCTGGTGCAGCCCTGGACGTATTTATGGATGAATTCAGGTTGGGATATTTACCTAAGGATAGTCCTTTCTGGGATCTGGACAATCTCATTATTACGCCCCATATGGCAGGTGCCGGCGATCAGTGGAATTATTTCTCAACCAATATCATAATGCATAACGTACAATGTTTCTGTGAGAACAGATTGGATGATATGATCAATATTAGGGATTATGATAAAGGCTATTAGATTTGATTATGGCAGACCGGCCATGACGGTGTAATTAACCGGCCGGTCTGCTTCTTAATACAGACAGTATACTTAGGTCAGAGAATGTTTGATGTTGTGAACCTATCATCCAACTGTGATATTTTTAATCTAACCGTCATTTATCTTCGGAATAAGCCGTTCTAAACCCTCCTTCATCCCAGGGCACACCGCTTATTAATTCCAGCCTCTTTGTATCATCAGGCTTGACTACTTGGTAAATGGTGGGAGTCTCTTGGCTATTGGCCCAGCTCTCCGGAGTTGGTAATCTTTCGCCCCAGGTTTTCCCCCCGTCAACACTTTTTTTCATGACTATAGGACCCTTGCCATGACCTTTGGGGTAGAATACAAGTATGGTTCCATCATCCAGAAGTATAGAATCAGGATGACCCAGATATTGACTTTCTTCCCTGTCTACAAGATATTGCAAACATTTATTCTGAGACAGATCTACATATCTTATAGATTCTAACTTATTACGGCTCATACCAAATACCTCCTATACCGAGATTGCAGGCAAACCTACTCTTATAGATGGTACGCAAGGCTCTAATTTAAACATACTTTTTATCATATTTGCTTGTCAATAAGCTATAGTAATATCACCTATTTTTATCCGCATATATGGCCATGGCTTTACACATAAATTTTGCCAAGCCTTCGCCGAATTGATCTATATTCTTGGTGAAACGTTCATCCTCTACATACATTTGCCCCAACCCTTTAAATGCATCCAGGGAATAATGATGACCGAAATTTTGGTTTAAAAAGTCGTACCATTCTTTTATGGCCTTTTGTGCATCATCTGATTCCGGCGGAGTGTTTCTAAGTTCTGCCAACCTTTGATAGATAGCGTTCATCTTTTCAACCGTGGTCTTTCTATCGGATTCAGACATGCCGCGAATCCAGGCATTGGATTTTTCAACAACGTCATCACCCCAACGCTGACGGGCTTCCTCTTCATATGGGTTATTGCTGAAATCAAACCCTGCGAATTTCTCTTTATTGGACATTTGAATTTCCCCTTTCATATACTTTATTGTTTTGTCAACAGTCGCAAGCATTTTGTCGATTCTATTGCGTTTCTCAAGGAGCATTTTTCTATGGAGCTGGAGCGCTTCCTGACGATCAAAGGAGGGATTGCCGATGATCTCTTTAATCTTTTTTAATGGGAAGTCGAGCTCCCTAAAAAACAGAATCTGCTGGAGTATTTCAAGATCGCTGTCGGTGTAAATGCGATAACCGGAATCGGTTCTTTTCTCCGGAGTCAACAACCCGATCTGGTCATAGTGATGCAGCGTACGCACACTAATCCCAACTAATTCAGCGACTTCCTTTACTTTTAATCCCA
>LFRM01291154.1_pt1 | contig 10174 bp, 10 predicted proteins | sample 618341 | NCBI WGS metagenome assembly LFRM01 (sample SAMN03654438, study PRJNA283298) | anaerobic digester metagenome | isolation source: pool of bioreactors CSTR01a, CSTR02a, and CSTR03a thermophilic anaerobic... | place: Denmark: Kgs. Lyngby | collected 2014-05-21 | reverse complement strand
AAGAAGTCGGAGTTTATATCCGTACTCTTCTCCTTTTTTAATATCTGTTGTATAGATTATTAGCGACTATTCCTTGTTTTATGTCTCAGCGTATAGCTGCGAACTGCGTTAAAGATCGCCCTATACTTGTTCTGGTCGGAGGTCCGGCAGGCCGCCCAATAGGTGGCGTGAGCGTCTTCGTCACCGATCGGGACAGACACCCTTCCAGGTGTCTGATAGCCCATCTCAATCATGCGGTCAGAGTTGAAAAACGGGAGGGTCGATGCTTCTATCAGTTCCCCCAGCGCCTCCGAACTGGTCTGAATAAGCAGGTCGGACTCGGAAAGATGCTTTTTGCAGATGTCCATCCAGAAACCGATCCTTCCGGAAACCAGAATTCGCATTCCGCGCATCTCCGCAAAGGAGATGCTTTTCTTTTTGGCAAAGGAGTGGTTCTCGTCCACGGTAAGATAGATCTGCTCATCCATGTAGCGCTGGCAGTAAAGCGCTTTGTCTTCCGGAAGGGAATGCAGGATGATAATGTCATACCTTCGGTTCTTCAGTCCCGTAAGCAGATGCTCGTCCGTATCGACCAGCTCCGTCAGGATCGTTTTCTCGGTAAGATATTCCTGCAGCGTCGGCATCAGCTCGTTGATCGGGAATGGAGAGCTCGACCCGATACTGACGGTCCTGAGGCTCCGGTCGTGTGCCAGTACATGGTCGATCAGATCCTGATTGGCCTGAAGGGCTTTCTTCGCATATTCGGCAGCCACCTTGCCGGTCTCATTCAGGGAGAGCTTGCTGTTTTCACGGTGAAAGATCGATACGCCCAGTTCTTCCTCCAGCTTTTTCATGGAACGGGATAGTGTGGGCTGCGTAATGTGCAGCTCCTCCGATGCTTTCAGCAGGGTCCCGCACCTTGCAAACGCCGCGAACTGTTCCAGAAGATAGGTCTCGATCATGTTTTGCCCTCCTTGTGTATTCGTGTCACGTATACCATTATATGCAAGAAGCAGTAGACTTACAATAGGTTTCTGCATATAATTGGCACAGAAAGAAGGAACAACCTATAAATGACGCGAAAGCGAAAGGAGATCAAATCATGGAATACTTCACTCTCAGCAACGGAAACAAAATGCCTATGGCAGGAATCGGCGTATTTATGATGTCCCCGGCAGAGGCGGAAGCAGCAGTGGAGAGCGCTATAAAGAGCGGTGTGCGGCTCATTGATACCGCAAACGGGTATATGAACGAATCGGGCACCGGCCGCGGGATCAAAAAGAGCGGCGTTGCCAGAGAAGAGATCTTCCTCGTTACCAAACTCTGGCCTACGGTCTATGAAAAAGAAACGGCGATCGACGAGACCCTGGCACGCCTCGGTACCGACTATATCGATCTCCTCTTCCTCCATCAGCCCACCGCCAACTGGCGCGAGGGCTACAGGAAAATCGAGAAGGCCTATAAAGAAGGCAAGGTCAAGGCCATCGGCCTGTCCAACTTCCCGGAAGACCTTCTGAAAGAAGCGATCGAGACCATGGATATCAAACCCCATGTGGTGCAGGTGGAAGCCCATCCCTACTTCCCGCAGACAGAGCTGAAGGCATTTCTTGCCGAGACCGGCATGGGGCTCATGGCTTGGTATCCGCTGGGACACGGCGACAAGAACCTGATCAACGAGCCTGTGTTTGCCAAACTGGCGGGAAGGTACGGGAAAACCAATGCGCAAATCATCCTGCGCTGGCACGTGCAGAGCGGTAACGTCGTCTTCCCCGGCTCCCGGAATCCGGAGCACATCCGCGACAACTTCGACATTTTCGACTTTGCCCTGACCGGTGAAGAGATGGCTGAGATCGCAAAGGTGGACAAGGGCGTACGCTACTACAACGGAACTCCGGAAATTCTCGCGCAGTATGCGAAGATGGAGCTTGGCCCGGACCTTTAATGGGCAGGAGGCAAAAGAGATGGCAAAAGAACTGGTAGTTTATTTCAGTGTCTACGGTACTGCAAAGATCGTAGCCGAGGAGATCGCAAAGCAGACCGGCGCGGATATTGAGGAGATCGAGGCGGCCGTCCCTTACGACAGCAACCGGGATCATTACAACGCTCTGGCCCGCCTGGCAAAGAAGGAGCACGACGAGGATCAACGCCCGGCGATCAAAAATGAGATCAATGTCGATTCCTACGACACGATCTACATCGGGTATCCCATGTGGTGGTACACCTTCCCGATGATCGTTTACACCTTCTTTGACAAGTATGATTTCTCCGGAAAGACGATCATCCCCTTCAACACCCACATGGGCTCCGGAAACGGCGGCACGTACGATACGATCCGTAAGTTGGAGCCGAAGGCAAAGGTCCTTACCGGCCTGCCGGTGGAGATGCGGGACGCGGAAAACGGTCCGGCAAAGGCCGTGGAAAAGTGGCTGAAGAGCCTCAGATAACGATCCCCCAATGTCCGCCATGGTTTATTCTTCATCGCGCAATACTCGTGTCTTCAGACATGAGATACGCGCGCAAAGTGATGCTCGCCTTCATCGTGAGTACAATCTCGCAATGATCATTGTTGCACCGCAGCTAAACGACTGGAAAGAGACCTCGGCCAGACAGATGGATCCCGAAACTTCTGGCGGCAGGCATTGCGGGCTATGGCATCTATGCCTTTTTCAGACGTCAGATCGGAGAATATCTTTTCCTGCGGACTCATTTTGTGTTCCTTGATGACAGCGAACCGTTGATCTTCTTCTTTATCGACTATCTGGCGATCATGGGGCTGTTCGTCTTCATCGGTCACTATCTGGCCGGGTGGCTGAAAAGACTGGACAAGAAAGGAAGCAGTAAATGAAAAGAATAATTTTGCTGCTATGCGTGCTGACGCTTGTCGGCATACTGGCGTCCTGTGCAAGAGCTTCAGACAAGACGCAGGAGCAAACAAAACAAAATGAAATAGAGGTATCATTCGAGGACACGAAAGAGTCTTCAGATGCCATCTCCTTGGACAAAAAGGAAACTATGGAACAAACAGGATATACAATCGCTGTTCCGTCTTCATATAAGACTGCATCCGGTCATCCCGGCACTGTGACCCGGCTGGATTATGATTCAAAGGATTATGTCGGAGACGAGTCGGCGATCACAAAAACGGCCTACGTTTATACGCCTTACGGCTATGACGAAAACGATGAAGAAACCCGATACAACATCGTTTATCTGATGCACGGCTGGGGCGGACACGCAGGCGAATACTTTGAATATTCCTCCACAAAAAACATGTTTGATCATCTGATCGAAAACGGAGAGATCCCGCCGGTCATCATCGTTTCTGCCACGTTCTACAACAAGAACAGCAATACAGATTTCAGCAGCTCCATCGCCGAGTTCCGCCAGTTCCACCGGGATTTTGAGGAGAACCTGATGCCGGCGGTGGAAGGGAGATTTCACACCTACGCGAAGTCTGTGTCAGATGAGGATCTGAAAGCTTCCCGGGATCACAGGGCCTTCGGCGGTTTCTCGCTGGGCTCTGTTACGACCTGGCTGCAGTTCTGTTATGACACGGATTATATCCGTTACTTTCTGCCCATGAGCGGCTCCTGCTGGTACTACGGCACCTATGGAGATTTCCAGATTGAAAGGAACGTGGACTTCATCGAGCAGCTGGTGAAGGATAACGGCCTCGACGAGCGCGGCTATTTCATCTATCACGCCGTCGGCACCAACGACGCGGTCAAGAGCCAGTCTATCGACATGGCGGAGGAAATGCTGGAAAGGTCTGACGTATTCACACCGGAGCATTATGTGTTCTACCAGAAGGACGGCGGCTATCATGACTTTGACGCCGTACAGGAATATCTGTACAACGCATTGCCGCTGTTTTTTCATGATTCGGAAGAACCTCTTGTGATTTCCGATGCGGAGCAGGCTGCAGCCTATACAAAGGACACCAGGATCAGCGATGTACAAAGTGATCCTGCTTTCGGCGATTACGGCAGGCTGATCTTTCCGGTAAACAGCGGATATCTGAGCGGCGATACACTGGGGAGTCTTCGCCTGACCTGGTACAACTACATTGATCCGGATAAGACGGTGGAGATCTGTAATTATCTGAAAAGCCATGCTGAAGCCGGGGAGACAGTATTTTACAACATCTACTCTGACGAAGAAAAGGCGGCAGATCCTGCCAAAGAGGACACCGGGCTGTTCTTCTTCCGCGGTGATCCCGGTGCAAAGTTCGCTATCGCAAACGCGGGAGGCGGCTTCGCTTACGTTGGCGCGATGCACGACAGCTTCCCCCACGCTCTGGAACTCTCAAAGATGGGCTACAACGCATTCGCTCTGATCTACCGTCCGGGTGCACAGACAGCCTGTGAAGATCTGGCAAGCGCGATCGCGTTTATCTTTGAACATGCGGAAGAACTGGAAGTCGACACCTCTGACTATTCCCTTTGGGGAGGTTCGGCAGGAGCGCGGATGGCGGCGTGGCTGGGCACTTACGGGACGGAAAACTTTGGCGAGGACGCTTATCCCCGCCCCGCCGCCGTGATCGTGAATTATACCGGTCTTTCCGAGGTGACAGGCTATGAGCCGCCTACCTACAGCGCGGTCGGAACAAGCGACGGCATTGCTTCCTACAGGACGATGGAACGGCGTATCCAGGCAATTCAGGCAAACGGCACCGACGCCATGATCGAGGTGTTTCAAGGGCTTCCCCATGGCTTCGGACTTGGGACAGGAACAGCGGCGGAAGGCTGGATCGAAAACGCCGTGACATTTTGGGAAAGGAATATGGAGCAATGAGCAAAAAGGTTTTAATTCTGTCCGGAAGTCCTCGAAAGGGCGGCAAAGGACAGCTGGTTCCAGCATATCGCTCAGGAGATTCCTGGAGAGGGTGCTAAAACAGAATGGTGCGAGCCGATCGATGATGAGCAGTATGGGGATCTCGAATAACAGGATCACTGCAAAAGTCAGGATTTGAACAGGCACATCGGCAGAAAAAATGAGTTAACCGTATCAATAGAGGCAACAATAAAGCGAAATAATATCCGATGACCCAAAAGCAAACACTCTGGCGCATCTGCGGGAGCCCCTTTCCATCAGGATCATCGCAGCCCGGATCGGGAGGAGTCCATCCCATCTATCGCACCTTTTCAAGGCGGACACCGGAATGACGATTGCCGCTTACATCCGGCAGGAGCGGGTGCGTACAGCCATGTCGATGCTCTCCGAAAACCGGCTGAGCCTTGTGGAAATCGCTGATACTCTGTGCTTCTCCTCACTTCCGCACTTTGAGAAGATCTTTAAAGAAGTAACCGGTGTGACACCAGGAGTGTATCGGCGGAACTTGCTGTGAGGGATCAGGCACCGTAAAATACAAATTTTGGGTGACAAACCCGCTCCTAAGCGTTAGGTCGGGTGTTCGAGTCACCTCGCGGACGCTTGAGAACCGAGACTGGGAAGTCCCGGTTTTTTTCATTGAAACACTTAAAATTCTAAAATACACTTAAAACTCTAAAACATATATAAATTCATCTAATATATTGATATTACACTAAATGCTGCTATAATATTCTTATCTAAATGATAGGAGATGATCACATGAAGAAACCAAATGAGGTATTCATTCCGGGGGCTTTGCCGGATAGTACTTATATTACACGGATGATGGAGTCTGGATTTACATACGAAGAGCGATTAAAACAGGCATTAAATGTCAGCGGATATCTGACGCTCATTTCCGGACCTTCAAAAATAGGTAAAACCGTGCTTTGCGAAAAAGTAATAGGTCTGGACCACCTGGTTGAAATATCAGGCTCAGATATGTTGGGTCCATCCGAAGTGTGGACACAAATCGGAATGAAGGCAGGGATGCCGCGGGAAGGAACTACCAAGTCTGGCAACCAAAGGCGCGACTATATGGAGGAAACCTATTATCTGACGAAAGAAAGCGTCCTAAACTATTTTAAAGATCATGACCTGGTTCTTTTAATGGATGATTTTCATTATGCTTCTGAAGAGATGCAGATTTTCATGGCACAACAGTTTAAAGATGCCATCAGAAAAGGATTGCGAATTATCATTGCATCATTACCTCATCGGGTTGATGATACTATCCGCACAAACCCGGATCTGCAGGGGCGGATCAGTATCATAGATATGCCGGCATGGAACAAAACGGATTTGGAAAGAATACCCCAAAAAGGTTTTGAGGAGCTGGAGATGGCAGTGCCGGAAGATATCATAGATATGCTTGCAAAAGAAAGCATATCTTCACCTCAGCTGATGCAGTTAATCTGTTTGAACATCTGCATCCTTGCAGAAAGCAGGAGTCTGAAAGAGATCAACCATTCATTGCTGAAGGATGCCTTTCGCTTTTCCACTCTGAACCTTGACTACGACAAGGTGGTAAGTGTAATTCAAAAAGGAAAGAGTTCAAGGGGACAGAAGCGTTCTGTTTATCATACAGAGCATCTTGGAAATCTTGATATGTACGGTCTTATACTGGAAGCTCTTGCACTGGACCCGCCGTTTGCCAGTATCACTTTTGAAGATTTATACGGAAGGATCATCAAATTGATTCAGGATGACAATAATCCGACTGTGAATTCAATAAAGAACTATTTGAAGAATCTTCAGGAAGTTCTGAATTCCTGTGATCGCTCCTATGAGGTACTTGAATGGAGAGATAATACACTGTACATTTTGGAATCACTGTTCCTGTTTTATCTCCGTTGGGGAAGAGGTGAAAAACATGCTGCGTGATCTGACTGAGAAGATAATAAATGCGGAGACAGTGCAGATATACGAACAGGCTGTGAAGGAGTTGACTGACTTTCTTTATGACGCCGGCAAACCGAGTGAAGCCCGGAAACTTACGGAGATCGCAGCAGTTCGCAATAACAGATTTTCCAGACGAGGGGCAGAAGAAGATCTTGCTGCCGCGAAAGAGGCCGTTGCGGAATATTGCAGACTACTGCCGGATCCTGAAAATACGGCTACAGAATTAATTGCGGCAATGCTGGAAAACTTCCATCTGTTTTGCAAAAATCTGTATAAGACAGGAATGCACGCAAGATGTAGTGACGGAATTAAAGAGCATTTGACAGGATTCGTCATAGAAAATGAATATGACTTGCAGAAGCTTATGATTGCTATGTTATCACCGGTATTCCCGGATGTCAGGGCAGAAAGCGTTCAGGATTCCGGACATCATGCTGTTCGCAAGGATATTATTATTGACTCAGATTCTGCAGTTATTGAGCTCAAGTGCACTCGCGAAAATATGACAGAACGGCAACTTAGTGAGGAAATTGCTGCAGATATGATTCATTACGAATGCAGACGGCTATTCTTTTATATTTACGATAAAGCGGACATTATTCATAATATGGTAAGCTTTAAGGAAACATATGAAAGCAAGTCCATTGATGGCAAATCTGTGATGATATTCATTTATTGTCATTCGGATATTTAAGAGCTGAGCTTGTGAGTTGCTATTATATAGCCATATTTGGGTGACAAAGTGGGTGACAACAAAAATCGGGGCACGGAAACGCCCTCCTTTCCTTGCTTTTTTGGGTGACAAACCCGCTCCTAAGCGGTAGGTCGGGTGTTCGAGTTACTTCGAGGACGCGTGTAAAGGACCGGGAACAGTAGTTGATACTGTTCCCGGTTTTTGTTAGAGACTGGGATACATTTTTCAGAATAAGATCTTGCGGAGATTCTCCGGCATGGAATTGAACATCATCTGTACAACGGTTTCCGCCGAAGTGATGTTGTCGGTCAGGACCCACTCCTGCGTCATGCCGACAGAGCCCATACAATAGAAACGGATGCTGTAAGCAAGCTGGGTATCGAGAATATCGGTGCCCAGCTTTTTCTTTGCGAGCTCAGTATAGCGTCTTGTAAAATATTCCACCATATAGTGCCAAAGAGCATTCTGAGAGGAATCTTCATAGGCACGCTTGTAAAACAAAATATCCTGTTTCATTTTATTCATCCCTGCGGCGGCGGAGGGGACAGAGGTTATATCTGTGCCATAGGCATCCGTGCAGAACATCCAGGCCACCAGGTCATACTTGTCTTTGAAATGATAATAAAAGGTCGGCCTTTCGATGTCTGCCGCCCTGCAGATCTCTGTCACACGGATCTTGTCGATGGCCATGATGCAGTTTGCTTTTATTCCCGGGAAGGGAGGGCTGTCTGCTGCACGGTGAGGAGCGGTTCGGTTATTTCTGTAAGCTGCCTGCTGAGCGCTTCGGGATCATCCGCAAAGTTCCGTTCCGCCCACCACAGAATGCAGTTGAAGATCACGCCGTTCCACGCCGTGAGACGCAGTCTGTATTCCTCGTTCACGCCATCGATGCTGCGGTTGATCTGCCGGAGGATCTCCATCCCCATTCCTGCCTTCAGAAGGAGCGGGATCTTCTCTCTGTGCCGGTAAACAGTATTCAGGATAATCTGCCAGTTCGCGCTGACGTCCGCACCGCTGACTCTGCGAACATCGTCTGCAATGACACGGATATCATCTTTCAGCACATCCGTGACAAGATAAAAGTTCCGGTAGAAGCCGCCTCGGGAGACGCCTGCCGCCTTTACGAGATCGACTACTTTGATGCTGTCAATATCCCGTGTTTTGAGCATGGTATACAGCGCCTGGCGCAGGGAGTCCACGATCAGGCGATGGGATTCTTTATTGGAACGCTGCAGGTTCTCGATTCGTTTTTCTCTGTTCTTCACAGACAATTATTCTCCTTTTGTTCTCGTAAATGCCGGAGCCCATGACTGTGCTGCTGACGTTCATAATAGCTATTGCGTAGACAAATGTCAATTCCAAAGTTTATGATGTATCGGTCCCGCTTAATAGAGTTTTTATACCTAAGGAGAAATCGATTATTGACTAACGAACGAACGTTAGGTATAATAGGCGATGTAATTCAGCATTACTACTATTTTGTAGAGAGGGAGAAGAGCATGGAAAAGAGCAACACACGGGAAGAAATACTGGAGGCAGCGCTGGATCTGTTCGCTGTCAACGGATACGAAGCAACCAGTATCTCTCAGCTCGCCGATGCGGTAGGTATCCGCAAGGCATCCCTTTACAGCCACTTTGCCAATAAGCAGGACATTCTGGATACTGTCGTCGAAACCGTTCTGAAAGGATATGCAGATCATTCGATCTTTGTACGTGCCGACTGGGATGATCCGGAATTCACAAAAGATAAGACCGGCATGACTGCAGAAGATGTGGCAAAGCTCATCCAGGGACAGATGCGCTACATCCTTCATGACCCGCACATTCAAAAGGGCAGGAAGATGCTCATGATCGAGCAGTTCCGCAATGCAGAGCTGGCAGAGCTTCAGACGAAGCAGAACTATGAAGATGTTCTGAACTATTTCATGGGGATGATGCGATTCCTGATCCGTGAAGGAACCTTAAGAAATGCAGATACAGAAATCATGGCCGCGCAGTTCTCATCTCCGATCACCGTCTGGATCAATCTGTGTGACCGGGAACCGGATCGTGAAGAGGAAGTCATGGAACTGGTCAGGAAACATGTGATGCAGTTTTTTGAGATTTATCGGGAATAGATCCATTTGAACGGGGATTTACGATAGCCGGTCAGATCGGAGACGGCTGACCGGCTTTCTTTCGGGCACAAGACTAACGAACGATAGGCCGTGGAGGAGGGATATACGATGAATATAGCATTTCCGATCTCAATGACAGTTTTATTCTTCATCGCGCTTTTCCTCGTGTCTTCAGACATGAGATACGCGCGCAAAGTGAAACTCGCCTTCATCGTGAGTACAATCTCGCGATGAAGAATAAAAGCCTCNNTAAAAGCCTCAGCTACACAATGCTCCACTGGAGCATTGTTACGCATGCTTAGGCACGGCGGATCGCAGCCGCGCAAAGAGGAAGGTGCTTCGCACCCTGCGCGGCGCGGCAAGAACGCTGAGGCGTTCTTGAATCTTCCGGATCCGGGCTCTGTCATATACTGCAGAAATACTAGTGTATAAGCAGCAAAACTGGTGTAAAATAGATATGAAAAAGAGCACCAGAAATGGAGGTAATCATCATGGATATGAACTGTGCTTATTGTGCAAAGGGTGAACTGGTCGCAAAGTTTGGGTATGAAGTATGTGAGCTTCCTGCCAGTACGGTATATCTTTTTAAGGAGCAGTCCCATCCGGGCCG
>LFRM01035758.1_pt1 | contig 10174 bp, 9 predicted proteins | sample 618341 | NCBI WGS metagenome assembly LFRM01 (sample SAMN03654438, study PRJNA283298) | anaerobic digester metagenome | isolation source: pool of bioreactors CSTR01a, CSTR02a, and CSTR03a thermophilic anaerobic... | place: Denmark: Kgs. Lyngby | collected 2014-05-21 | reverse complement strand
CATAGTAGCCATATTTTTCCACCAGCCTGGCAATGATCGCTCCGGCCTGTCCCATGTCATTGTTGTAGCTCAACAAGCTTTTGGCAAAGCTTATCGCCATCTTAAAAGGATCTTCGAACTTTAGAGCCTTGTATTGTCTCGGCAACACACGCTCAAGCAGGCAATCGTAAGGTTTTTCTATAAGGTAATCATAATCTTCCGGCAGCATACCCACTACTTCCGGGTGCTGAATGAATCCATTTGATCCTATCACAAAGGACTGTGATTGCAAAACCTGGTAGTAGGACGGGTACCTGAGCGAGCCGGTAAACGGGCAGGTATCTGAATATAAAACCTGGCAGATCTTATCCGCCGCCTCTTCAACAAGTGCCGGATTCCACTGCGCCGTCAACAGATCAAGCCCGCCGTACTGGGCTATAAGTTCCAGCGTCAATCCAATACTAATAGGCACCCTTTTCGGTATCTTGTTATTATACAAATCCTCAAAGATACTGGCTCTTTCTTCTTTCAACGCTTTAACATCGGACATTGAATTCACCCGCTCTCTGGATATTCTTATTTAAAATATTCTATATTTACTTATAATATCCTTTTTTCCCGTCAGGCCAAAGGAGTGCAGTTGAAGAGCGCTCCACCGGAGCAGCGCTTTTATGAGCAAAGTTTGGCCAAACCATCCGACGGGCCAGCCCATTACAAGTAACTAACCTACCAGCTATAGCTTTCCCCCGGCGAAACGATAAAGCATCTGGAGCTTGTTTTTTCCTCTACTTTTCTTTTGAACTCCTCGGGATCTGCCTGGATTACGGGCCAGGTATTGTAATGGTAGGGAATAACTCTGGGAGCGCCGAGAAAGGATGCGGCTATGACGGCGTCGTCTATACCCATGGTGTAGTTATCTCCAATCGGCAGCAGGGCGAGATCCAAAGGGGTCAGCTCGCCGATCAGCTTCATATCGCTGAAGAGTCCGGTATCTCCGGCAAAGTAGATGTTTTGCCCGTAGTAGTTTATCACAAAGCCGCAGGCATGGCCTCCGGGAATACCTGAACCATGAAACGCCACGGTAACTTTAACCCGGCCAAAGGGGAACCGGTAGCTACCCCCGATACTTGTGCCGTGGGCGTTTAAGCCTTTTTCCTGGGCCTGGGAGGCTATTTCGGGCGTGGTTATAATCGTAGCGTTGCAGGCACCGGCTATTTCATAAGCCTCGCCCAGATGGTCATGATGGGCATGTGAAATTAAAATGTAATCCGGCTTCAATTCCTCTGGTTTTAGGGGTGCAAGGGGATTTTCCCTTAGATAGGGGTCAAAAAGCAACGTTTCTTTCTCCTTGTCCTGCAGCAAAAAACAGGCATGTCCCAGAAAAGTGATCTCCGGCATATGCAAGCACCTCTTTCCTGATTTTGTCCGCCTAAATTATAGCATAAAATATTTCTTTGCGAAACTTCTCAATATAACAGTAAAACAGTAAAATGATGTTATGAGTGGCATTAGTATCTTACTTTCTATAATGAAATTTTACCCAGAAAGTTATAAGGTAACATTATCACAGATTAAACAGAAACGCCGGATTTTTTTCTTGACAGAGAAGAAAGCAGGTGGTAAAATATAACTAACAAAGTTAGTAATAAATAAATTATAACAAAAACGAGGTGATTTAAATGCTTGCTGCCAAATGTCCCGGCCAGGACCGGCGCAACTGGAAACCGGAGGATATCTTCGAGCATGACTGCCCACACTGCGGTGCTGTTATAGAGTTTTGGAAAACCGATGTGAAAACCAGATGCCCTGAATGCCGCGAGACGGTCTTCAACCCTAAATTTAATTTGGGGTGTGCTTTGTGGTGTGCTTATGCCGAGCAGTGTGTTGGCGATCTCTCCGGAGTTTACACGCAGAGACCGGATGTTCTCAGGGATAAATTGGAGATGGAGGCGCGAAAGCATTTTATCGGGGAAAGAGCAAGGTTGAAGTACACCCAGGAAGCGGCCGAAGTTGCTTCACGCCTCCTGGAGATGGAAAAAGAGGCCGACCCCCCCGTAATCGTTGCTGCCGTTTTGCTCCATGATGCCGGCTACGCGGCATGTAAAAAAGAGTTAGGCGACGGTGCGGAGCTGGAATCCTGCACAGTCAAAAAAAGCAGTGAAATAGCGGGGCAAATTATGGGAGAACTGAAGCTCCCTCGCGCTGTTCAAGAAAAGGTCTTAAAAATTATCGCTCTCGGCAAAGGCGCCGGCAACGGCAACATCGGCGGAGTCAACGGGGAAGTTAACGAGCAGTTGTGGCATGATATTCACGAACTGACACGTTTCATGTTGGCAAAGGCAGATGCCGGTAACCCCCTGCCGGAGGAAAAAGAGGCGCTTATGGGGCGGCTGAGGAGAGAAAGCTCCCGAAGATATGCCCAGAAGCACATTTAAAGTTTTCTTGTCCAAAAAGAGCCGCTTCAGAATGGAATGGCTGGCAGAGCCTCCTCTTTAACGCAAAGGCAGTTTTTCTCCCGGTTCGCCGTCAACTTTTTCTCCCTCCAGCCGCTGGTACGCTTCAGCCAGGTCTTTGATGGTGGCCTGTTCCAAATCCGCAATTATTTTCTCCTGTGTCTGCTCCAGGATTTGATGGATGGGGCAGGAATCGCTTTTCTGGCAGTAATCCGGCTGCTTTAGGCAGTGTGTAAGACCTACAGGGCCGTCAAAAAGCTCGATTACCTGACGGAGAGAGATTTCAGCGGGGTCGGCGATCAGGCGGATACCGCCGGAAGAGCCCCTGATGCTCTGGATCAGACCGCTTTTCTGCAGATGCGAAACAAGCTGGGATACCAGGTTGAGGGGGATATCATGTACAGCTGCTATTTCCCTAGAGGCATAAAACCTTTCTTTATTCCTACCGGCCAGTTCGGCCAGGATTTTGATGGCGTATTCTGCTTTTTTGGTAATCATGACTTGCCTCCTTACTGTATATATAATTACCAAGTTGGTTAGTATTATTATAACAAATTCTTGGCCCGGATGCACTCATTAATGGTGTTTTTTCCCCTGAGTTTCTGTATAATATAGTTATAGTTAAGGGGCCCTCCCTGGAGAAAGGATAATACTTCATGTTTGTATCGCTGGAGAAACTGCAAAAAGGATTTACGAGTGCCGGTTATATCTGTGACGAGGAGGTAATCCTGACTGTTTACCTGGCCTTGAGGCTTGAGAAACCGTTGCTCATTGAAGGGCCTCCCGGTGTGGGCAAGACGGAAATGGGCAAGGCCCTGGCCCGTATTTTTCATACAGAACTGATCAGGCTGCAGTGCTATGAGGGGTTGGATGAAAACAAAGCTCTGTACGAGTGGAATTACCAAAAACAGCTCCTGCAGATCCAGGCCGGCCGGGTGGAGGGGCGATACGGCCGTGTGGATGGGGATCTTTTTTCCCGGGAGTACCTGCTGGAACGTCCTTTGCTTAAAGCTATCCAGGCCGATCGTAAGGTTGTGCTGCTTGTGGACGAGGTGGACAAATCCGATAGTGAATTTGAGGCTTTTTTATTCGAGGTGCTTTCCGATTTCCAGGTTTCTATTCCTGAACTGGGAACTATCCGCGCCCGCCATATCCCTATAGTAGTTCTGACCAGCAACAGCGAGCGTGAGCTTTCTGACGGTTTGAAACGCCGCTGTGTTTTTCTTTACCTTGATTTTCCCGGGATTGAAAGGGAGATCGAGATTATCAAAGCCAGGGTTCCCCAGGCCGGGGAACGCCTCACGGCAGAAATCGCCCGTGCTGTTCATCATATCCGGCAGAACCAGGAGATAAGGAAGAAACCTTCTATCGCCGAGACCCTGGACTGGGCGCGCACCCTGGTAAGCTTAAACATGGATCGCCTGCAGGGCAGCACTATAGAGCGGACCTTGAATATACTGCTGAAATCCAGGGGCGATCAGCGGGTTTTTCGCGAACAGATCGGGGCAGACGCACTGGAGAAAAAGATCAGAAGCAGCCTGGTTTGACGGCAGCACGCTGCACAGGCTCTTAGCCCGCAAGCCGTTTTGGGATTGCTCTTGTCCTGGAATACATATACTTGATATTTTAAGAAATATTGACAGTCAAGGTGTGAGGAAAATTAACAGTAGACAGGCCGGGAAGAAAGTTCCTGATTACCTGGAGAACAACATAGTACGTTTCGTTTATCTTTTGCGGTCTGAGGGAGTCCGCATTGGAAATTCAGAGGTAATTGACGCGCTGCAGGCCTTGCAGTATGTCTCCCTGGAAAACAGGGAGAAGGTTAAAACCGCCCTCAAGGCTACGCTGGTTAAAAAGGCTGCTGATGCCGTCATCTTTGAACGCTGCTTTTCTTTTTTTTTCACCCCTCCGGAGACCAGGGAGAGACTCCGGGAGTTACGGCAGCAAAAAATTGCCCGGCATGAGCATCAAATAAAAGAAGCGGAGCAGGTCTTTACTTTTCGCGGGGAGAAGATGAACCTCTCCGCATTGGATAAGACGGTATATGCTTATATGCCTGAGACCGAAAAAAAACGCCTGCGGGATTTTCTGGAGATGAATGAAAGCAGGGAAACCCTCCAGCAGTGGTATCGCCCCTTCCTGGAAACCCTGGTAAAAGGGCGGCTGCGCTTTTGGCATAAGCAGTTGCACAAAGAGATTCAGGAAGTAATAGCACAGCGCGATACCGGTGATGAAGAGTTAAATGCCATACGCGATGCCGCTGCCGGCAGCGGCTATGGAGGCAGGACCATTCTTACGGAGGATATGCAGCATATCACCCGCAAGGAGTTGCCCCAGGCTGCCGCGCTGATCCGGCGCATGGCGCGCCTGCTGGCCACCCGCATTTCACGCCGTTACCGTTACAGCAAAAAGCGGCGTTTACCGGATCTGCGGGCTACGCTCCGCGCCAGCGTACAGTTCGGCGGGGTTCCTTTTAAATTGAAGTACAAAAGCTGCCGCATAAAGAAACCGCGGCTCCTTCTGCTCTGCGATGTATCCGGTTCCATGATACGCTATTCCAGCTTCGTCTTGCAGTTTATCTACAGCCTTAATGCTGTGGTGCAGCGTATTGAGAGCTTTGTTTTCGCCGAGAACCTGGAGAGGGTCACCCCCTATTTTCAGCAGGGACAGGATTTCGAGCGTACCATGACAGCGGTGGTTAGAGAAAGCGGGCAGTGGGGCGGGGGAACGAGCCTCCACTCAGCCCTAAAAGCCCTGATGATGCGCTATGGGGATGAGCTGACGGGAAACACGACCGTGATTATTGTCAGTGATACCAGGACTATTCACCACCGTGAGGCTGCTCTGGAGCTGGAAAAGCTGCGGGAGAAGGTCAAGGAAATTATCTGGCTTAACACGCTGCCCCGCCAGGAGTGGAGCAGCTACACCACGGTGGCCGCTTTTCAAAGGTCAGCGGCGATGTTTCCCTGCAATACCCTGGCTGATTTGGAGCAGGTTCTCTCCCGGAAGTTTTTATCCGCATAAGGGCTATTTTCATCCATATTTATGGCCTACAAAGGTCATAGCGGTTAATATAAAGTATAAAGTGCTATAAAGGATATAAAGGAGGTGTATCTCCCGGTTCCCAGAGGACCGGGCGAGAGATGACGAGAGAAAAGGTTATTGCTATAGCAGGTAAAGGTGGCACCGGAAAAACAACTTTTTCCGCTCTTTTGCTGCGCTTCCTTTCCACACGCTACGCAGATAAGTCTATTCTGGCGGTCGATGCCGATGCCAATGCCAATTTAAACGAAGCCCTGGGCCTGGAGGTGGAGGAGACGATTTCTACGACCTTGGAGGACATGAAGGATCCCCGTCTGGTTCCTTCCGGGATGAGCAAGGACATGTTCATGCAGATGCGTCTCAGTCAGGCGCTGGTGGAAACGGAGCAGATCGATCTTCTGGTGATGGGCAACCCCCAAGGCCCCGGCTGCTACTGCTACCCTAACGACCTGTTGCGAAACTACCTGGAAAAGCTCCGTGCCAATTATGATTACGTTATCGTGGACAATGAGGCGGGGATGGAGCATCTCAGCCGGCGTATCATCAACAACGTGGATTACCTGCTGATTACCAGCGATGCTACAGCCCGCGGTATTCGCTCTGCGGGAAGGGCTTACAATATTATCAAGTCGGTAAATATTAATGCCGGGAAAATTTACCTGGTTATTTCCAGGACTCAGGACGGGGTGCTAAGCGACCTGCAGGAAGAGATTGCCGCTACGGGACTTGAAGTGGCCGGCACTATCCCCCTGGACAACATGGTGATGGAATATGACCTGAAAGGGAGGCCTCTCTTTGAGCTGCCTGCCGACTCCCCGGCGCTGAAGGCAGTAGAAAACATTGCCTTGAACTTAAATTTATAACTTAAAGAAGTACTAAGGATGTGAGATGCCTTGTTGAGTTTAAAGTTTTGCGGGGGCGCCCGGACGGTAACGGGCTCGTGTTTTCTTCTGCAGGCAGGGGAGAAGAAAATCCTTGTTGACTGCGGAATGTTCCAGGGCGGGAAGGTTCTGTACAGGCGTAACTTTGAGGATTTCCCCTTTAACCCGGAGGAAATAGCGTGTCTTTTTCTTACCCATGCCCATATTGATCACAGCGGCCTGATACCGAAACTGGTGAAGGAGGGCTTCCGGGGAAACATTTATACCACGCGGGCTACAGCAGATCTCTGCAGTATCATGCTTCCTGACAGCGGCCACATCCAGGAGATGGAGGCGGAATGGAAAAACCGTAAAGCGCAGCGGGCGGGATTGAGCGAGACTCCCCCCCTTTATACCGTAGAGGACGCGCTGGCTTCCCTGCAATATTTCCGGCCGGTAAATTATGACGAGGTTGTGACGCTCTCGCCGTCAATAGCCTTTCGCCTGCAAAACTCCGGGCATATTTTGGGCTCGGCGCTGCTGGAATTATGGGTTACAGAAGAAGGAAGGCAAAAAAAATTTGTCTTTACCGGGGACCTGGGGAGAGAAGGGCAGTCAATTATCTGCGACCCCTCTGTGGTGGAAGAAACCGACTTTTTGATCATGGAGGCAACTTACGGCCTGAGGCTCCACGAAGCGGAGGAGGAAAAGGAGAAGAGGCTGGCTGAGGTTATCAACTCTGCGCTGCAGCGCGGGGGAAACATCGTTGTCCCTGCCTTTGCCGTGGGGCGGACCCAGGAGCTTGCCTACATCCTTAACAAGCTTATCGATCGGGGCGAAATACCGCCCCTGCCCATTTATATCGACAGCCCCATGGCGATCAGGGCCACGGATCTCTATCTACGGCATACAGATTGTTTTGATCTGGAGATGAGAGCCTGCCTGCTCCGCGGGGAGTGTCCCCTGCATTTCCCGGAGGCACATTTTGCCCCTACCGTAGAGGAATCCAGGGCTATCAATAAAGTGGATGGCGCTATGATTATCTCAGCCAGCGGAATGTGCGATGCCGGCCGTATTAAGCATCATCTCAAGCATAACCTCTGGCGGCCGGAATCCACTGTGCTTTTTGTCGGCTACCAGGCAGAGGGGAGCCTGGGGCGGCGGCTGCTGGATGGCGCCAGGCATGTATCCATTTTCGGAGAGGAGATCGCCGTACGCGCTCATATTACCTCTATACAGGGTTTTTCCGCTCATGCCGATAGGGATGAGCTACTGAGATGGGTAGGTAAATTTAAACAGGGGCCCTCCCAGATTATACTGGTCCACGGAGAGAACCAGGCCCTGGAAAATATGGCGGAGCTGCTCAGGACAAATTTTCACGCCAATGTTTATATACCCTCCTACCTTGAGGAGCTCGCCCTGCTGCCTCTGGGGAAGCAACTGGAACCCCTGGAGGAGTTGTCGGCACGTCTCAAGGCACAGCAGATTATCAAGATGTGGGAAGACAGCGCCTCCCATTTCAAATCTTTACTCCTCTCCTACCTGGAGGAGGAGACAGATCTCGCTTCACTTCTTTTTCTGGAAGAGCGGCTGGCCTCTATTACCCGACAGTTGGAAGAGGAGGCCGGTAACATGAAGAGCCTTCCCCTGCTCTTCGGTCCTTTGCAGAAAGAAAAAGAAGAGCCGGAAGAGGAAGCCGGTTGATCCGTTAAAGGAAGAACATTTAACGGCAGGAAAGGAGGCCGCAAGGGATGGAAGAGAACTTATCTGCGGCGGAGATCCAGGGAATTATTCCCCACCGCTACCCTTTTTTACTGGTGGACAGGATAGTGGAGATTGTTACAGGGGAGAGAGCCGTGGGGCTTAAAAACGTTACTGTAAACGAGCCCTACTTCCAGGGACATTTTCCCGGGAACCCCGTTATGCCCGGAGTCCTTATCGTGGAGGCCATGGCTCAGGTGGGGGCGGTAGCGCTGCTGAGCAGGAGGGAATTCAAGGGGAAACTGGCCCTCTTTAGAGGGATAGACAGGTGTCGCTTCCGGGGAATGGTTCGCCCCGGAGATACTCTGCTCATCGAAGTGACTCTTACCGGAATGAAAGGAGTTGTCGGACGGGGGAAGGGGCAGGCGCGTGTCGGCAATAAGACGGTTGCTTCGGCCGAGCTGATATTTGCCCTGAGTGATTAAATATTGACAAGAGTAAATAATTGTATTAACATGTAGCATAAGTAAATAATCTTGGGCTGAAATAAGAATAAGCATACTGTGTCTTTAAGCTTTAATTCTTATCAAGAGCGGGGGAGAGATAGGCTCAATGAACCCCGGCAACCGGATCTGTTGCACAGTGTAACCCCAGGCACCCGAAAGCCGTGAAACGCGGTAGATACCCGGGACTGTCGACTGTCAATAGGTCGCCCGGTGCCAATTCCTGCAGGCGTTACTCGTCGCCGGGTCGTCCTGGGAGATAAGAAGAGTTTTATTACCTCTTGCCTGCCGGGCAGGGGTTTTTTTGATTTTAGCGGGATTATTCCGGCACTACAAAGGAGGTTTAAGTATGAACAGAAATAGCGGAACGGTTTATTTTACTTCGGAGTCGGTAACCGAGGGACATCCCGATAAGGTCGCCGATCAGATTTCCGATGCCATCCTCGATGCGGTTATGGAGCAGGATCCCCAGGGAAGGGTGGCCGCTGAAACACTGGTAACAACCGGATTGGTGCTGGTAGCCGGGGAAATAACCACCAACTGTTATGTTGATATCCCTCAGGTGGCACGACAAACGGTTAAAGAGATCGGGTACACACGCGCCAAGTACGGTTTTGACGGTGATACGTGCTCCGTGCTTACTTCCATCGACGAGCAATCGCCGGATATTGCCCTGGGAGTGAATGAGTCCTGGGAAGTAAAATCACGGGAGATGAATGATGATTATGATCTGGTCGGCGCAGGGGACCAGGGGATTATTTTCGGTTTTGCCTGCAATGAAACCCCCGAGCTGATGCCGATGCCCATTTCACTGGCACATAAACTCGCCCGGCGGCTGGCCGTTGTGCGCAAGGAGGGATTGCTTCCCTACCTGCGGCCTGACGGGAAGTCGCAGGTAACTGTGGAATATCGTGACGGCAAGCCTTATCGCGTCTCCACCGTTGTCCTTGCCGCCCAGCACAGCGACGATATTTCCCTGTCACGCCTGCGCGAAGATCTTATTGAGGTTGTCGTCAAAGAAATCATTCCCCCCGAGCTGCTGGATAAACAAACCCGTTACCTGATTAATGCTACGGGGCGCTTTGTTATCGGAGGCCCGTTGGGAGATACCGGGCTTACCGGACGCAAGATTATCGTGGACACCTACGGGGGGTATTCCCGTCACGGCGGGGGCTGTTTCTCCGGCAAAGATCCCACCAAGGTGGATCGCTCGGCCAACTATGCAGCGCGCTATGTGGCTAAAAATGTCGTGGCCGCCGGTTTGGCGGATAAATGTGAGCTTGAGCTTGCCTATGTTATCGGAGTAGCCCGACCCGTATCTGTGTACGTGGAGACATTCGGCACGGAAAAGGTGCCCGTGGAGCTAATTGAAAAGCTGATCAACAAACATTTTGATCTTCGCCCTGCAGCGATGATCGACAGGCTGGAGCTGCGCCGCCCCATTTACAGGCAAATTGCCGCTTACGGCCATTACGGCAGAGACGACCTGGATCTTCCCTGGGAGAGAACCGATATGGCTGATCTTTTGAGGCAGGAGGCGGGCATTGGCGGAGCGGGGGCGACCGGCTCATAGTAGAGCGGAGAGGGGGAAGGCCCGGTGGAGATTCTGGAGGGGACCCTGGAGCATATCACTTTT
>LFRM01361978.1_pt1 | contig 10178 bp, 10 predicted proteins | sample 618341 | NCBI WGS metagenome assembly LFRM01 (sample SAMN03654438, study PRJNA283298) | anaerobic digester metagenome | isolation source: pool of bioreactors CSTR01a, CSTR02a, and CSTR03a thermophilic anaerobic... | place: Denmark: Kgs. Lyngby | collected 2014-05-21 | reverse complement strand
ACATAGGAACTCATGGCTACCGGCGGCGTAATATTGGATAAACAGGCATAAATGAGGCAGAACATGTGCGCGGCCATTGGCGTTGCCCCTACCTTAATCAGCACGGGTACTGCCACTGCTGCAACAATAACGTATGCGGCCACACCGGGAACGCCCATGCCCAGTATTGTACTCATAATCATTACCATAAGCCCTCCCAGGAAAAGCTGCCCCTCTCTTACAACTTCCAGAATCAAATGGCCAAAGTTCAGTCCCAGCCCTGTTAAAGATACGGTACCGATAATAAGACCAATCAAAACACATGATACGCCAACTCCAACTGCGCTTCTTGCACCTTCCGCCGTCGCTTCCATGATGGTCCTTAAATCCATCCTGGTATCTTTCCTCAGCCAGGATGCCGCCAAGGTGGCGAAAATGGAGGCGACCGCTGCATACAGCGGTGTATATCCCAGCAGCATCATCCCAACCAGGACCACCAAGGGAATAAGTAAATGTCCTCTTTCCTTTATTAGCTCCAGGGCATCCGGGATATTTTCCTTGGACAGCCCTTTAAGGCCCAATTTTTTCGCTTCCAGGTGGACGGAGGCCATGATACCCAAATAGTACAAGAACGCCGGGAAGAAGGCCGCAATCATTACCTTGGTATAGCTTATCCCCAGGAACTCCGCCATAACAAAACCTACGGCACCCATAATGGGCGGCGTAAACTGCCCCCCGGTGGAAGCTACCGCTTCCACCGCCGCTGCAAAATCGGCCTTATATCCCACCTTCTTCATTAACGGTATTGTAATTGTCCCGGTAGTGGCTACATTGGCAATGGCGCTGCCGTTAATCATACCCAAAAGGGCGCTTGCCAATACCGCAACCTTTGCCGGGCCGCCGGTGGAACGCCCCACCAGCGTTAGCGCAATATCGTTTATGAACTGGCTGAACCCACTGTACTTCAAGTAGCTTCCAAACAGTACAAAGGTAAAAATATAGGTGGCGCTTACGCCTATGCCCACTCCGAATATTCCCTGGCTTCCCCAAAACATATGGCTCAAAACCCTTTTTAACGTGAACCCGGAATGCCCCAGGATACCCGGCACAAATTTCCCAAACCAGTTAAACAGCAGGAAAACCACTGATAAAACGGCCAGGTTCCTGCTTGCCCTTCTTCCCGCTTCCAATACCAATACAATGCTTACTCCCGCCACCACCAAATCGGTCTTGTTTAAAAACCCGCCCGACATGGCTACTCTTTTATAGTTCAGAACCATATAACCAAAAACTATAACCGTTATGACTACAAGCAGGCTGTCCAGGACAGGTACGAACCTTCTTTTCCTTGTTTCGTTATTAAAATATGGATAAAACAAAAATGTAAACATTAGTAAAAATAGGGCATGGTACGCTCTCAGGGTGATGGCATCCATAACTCCTAAGGTATTATAGTACAGCTGGAAGATTGTCCATACTATTAATAAAGCAGTTACCAGTGCACCGAATAAACCGCTGTATTCCCTGGTCCGCATGTCCGCATCCTTTTCCTCCAGCAGCCTCTCGGCGTCCTTTACTGTTTCATTTTGGTTATTTTTCTTCTTCTCTTTCATAAAAACCCACACCTTATGTAAGCTATTAATTATTATAAAACAAAACAGGCTATTTTTCTCCAATGGAGCGAATAGCCTGTCCGCGGTACCATCCAAATTTGTTTCTTGATTTCCAATAACGGTATTAACCGGCCGGGCCTACTCTCCTAAGGTTTCAGCCTGCAGCTTGAGGGTGTATTCAACAACCGTAGCTTATGGGCTCTCACCTCTTCCCACTCTCTGTTAAGCATCCGTATTGTTTACTTCTCCCTGTCATCGCCTTTATCATTATTTGAATAAATTACGCCTACTCTACCATATTCCTAAGCCGATGTCAACCATAAAAAAACCTCTCCTCATGTAACATGCGTTACCTATAATCTATACCGGCCTTTGCCGCCTGGGATAACTGGTACTTTCTTTTTATCCTGTATATTCGATTCCCTTTGCGAAAGTAAGCCCCGGTCTGCCTGAAACTAAAGGACACGCCGTACTGGATACACTGTTCCCTGGTGGAAAGCACCCATTCAAAGTCGCACAGCCGGGCGTTTTTTCCGGATTCGCCTCCGCAGGTCACGCTATGTATCCGGTCATTGTACTTTTTAAGATAGGGCCTTATGTCAATGGCCTCCAGCATCGGTTCATGGATTATGGACCGGTACTTTATCGGCAGTTCCAGGAATACCGGCAGCCTTTTATCGGCCATTTCCTGGTTCTCGCAGGTGCAGCAGATATGCACATTTTCATACCCGTCACCCCAGTCGGGTGGAAGGCTTACATAGAACCGTTCAGGCCGCTTTGTAATAAAGAAAAACTGTAGGTCGGAACGCTCCTTTATAAACCTCCAGGCATCTATTCGCCACTCATCCGCTTCCGGGTGGAAAAAGTCGGATGTGAAACAGGTATAAACGATACCGTCGCCGGGCTTAAGCTTATACTCGCCTTTACGGTTTTTCCTTACCGGCAGGTCAAAGGATGATGTCTTGTGAACCACCGAAGCGTCCTTTTCATACTTTGCATCCCGCCTGTATACATAGCAGTTCTTGCAGCCGGCACTGATCTTGGTGCACCCGTGCCAGGGGTTCCAGACTGCCATTGGCGGCCCCTCCTTTCATCAAAGCTACCGTCCTTTTTAATATCATCGCGCCACAATAAAGACACGGGTATGGTTCCCGTATCTTACAGAACATACTATACGCTTCCATCCAGTATTTCATAAAACCTATCCATATCCAGTTTTTTACATGCTCTGCAAGCCTCTCGTACCCCCCTTGCCTGCAGCCGGCCTCGTCAGGACCCGCATCCTCCGGCATCCCGGCGCCCTCTGCAAACAGCGCAGTATCACCGATAAATTCGTTGATTATTATTCCCTTTACCCGCCGGCTTCGTTGGCCTTTCTAACTATGCAGCCGCTTATAGCCCAGGTAGATTAATCCTGTGCACACTACAAGGCCGACTACTGCGGGAAGGAGGACGGACCTGCCTGCTTCTCCCCCGTAGGCAATACTCCATATCATTTTTGCCACGGCAATGAGAGCCATTACTGACAGCCCAAACCATAGATTGCGTTTCCAGAAAGCCGCCGCAAGAACGGTCAGAGAAACAGGTACGAGAAGGGAGATTAGTATCTTTGTCATTCCCCAGCCGCCGCTTAGGTATTCCTTTTCCATCTCAAGGAACTGCTTTACCTGTTCGTTAACAACAGCTGGCTTTGGAAACCAGAACATGCTTGTCAAAAGAACAAAAAGCGTTCCCATAATGCCCGTCCAACTCCTCCTGTACGCAAAATAGCAGAAGGGTATAAGAAAGAGCGGCCTTATATACCAGCTCAGTTGGTTTTGGTGGCGCTCATAGGCCCAGTCGAAAAAGGCCCTGTTGGTAAAAGCCAGCACAATTAAAAGTATTGTAAGGGCTCCAAATACCAAGGCAAACAATTTGTCATAACGTTTTGAAGCAGTACTCTTATTTTTACCGAATGGCATTCTGCATTTCCCCTATATTAAAATATTGGCAATAATAGTTTCCCACATATACTCAGAAACACTCAAATCTCACCTAATTCACTAGCAAATATTAACTTCCCTTTTGCCGGCATCCAGCACATGGGTTTCCACCGTACCCCCAAGGTGCTTTGAAACCAGATTGGCCAATTCCTCCAGGGCCGAGTTGAATTCGTTTGCCCTTTTTTCATCCACCAGCTCTATGCATAGAAATGCGTTCTTTGTTTTCTCGGTCAGCATTGTCCTTTGTGCTTCTCTCCAGTTCCAGCACCTGCATACGGCTCCCTTGTCGTCCTTGTATATTATTTCGCCCGGATAGGGCGGCTCGTTCTCACTGCTTCCCAGGGGAACAAACTGCTCGTCTCCCGCCGCCGTGGTAAGACGCAGATCCCCCTCAAAGGAATCCATGTCTTCTCCTCCTCGTAATAATGTTAGTCTAATAGCCAGTCTTTTTCAAGAAGACTTCTAGAGAAGGACGGCAAGGGCTTGGGTTTTTGCGCATTGAAAACATTTTAAGACACGAGAACCGTACCCGTGTCTTTCCATAAACGCCGTCCATGTATCCCATTGTTTGTTTGTATCAGTCAAATGCTTTTATATTGTTCAGTCCCGCCGCCCTGGCGGTCTGCACCGCCTTCGAAAACTCATGGTTCGTGATACCCCTTTTCAGTTCTTCAAATTCGTAGGCTCTGTGGGCAGGGTAATACTGGGCCATGATGTTCACATAGGTCCCCTTGGATATTTCTTCGGCAATAAAGCGCATTATTTCACCGGTGCCGGCAATATTCCCGGGCATAACCAGGTGGCGTACCAAAAGACCGCGGTAGGCGATGCCCCGCTCGTCGGTTAAAAGGTCCCCCACCTGCCTGTACATCTCCTTCACCGCATTTTTCGCAATGGAGTAATAATTCTTTACACCAAGATATTTTTGCGCATTTTCGTCATCCGAGAATTTTATGTCCGGCATGTAGATATCCACGATACCTTCAAGCAGTTTCAACGTGTCGGTCAGGTCATACCCATTGGTGTTATATACAATTGGAATGGTCAAACCCTTTTTCGCGGCTAGAAATACCGCCTCGACAACCTGCGGCACTACATGCCCGGGAGAAACAAGGTTAATATTATGGCACTTTCTAGCCTGAAGGCCTATCATCATGTCCGCCAGTTCCTCGACAGCAACTTCCCGCCCGATTCCGCAGTGGCTTATTCGGTAGTTCTGGCAAAAAACGCATGCAAGGTTACAGAATGAAAAAAAGATGGTTCCGGACCCATGGGCGCCCACCAGCTCCTTTTCCTCGCCGAAATGTGCCTCCGCCCCCGAAACCACTGCCTTGTCCAGGGTTCTGCAGTAACCCCGCCGGCCCCTGGTCCTGTCCACCCGACATTGATGAGGGCACAGCACACAATCCTTCAACATGGATTTTAGTCTCAAAACACGGCCTTCCAGCTGGCCGTTTTGCATTAATTTTACATATCCCGGTTTTTTCATGCCTACCTACCTTTATTTGTTATTAATATAGAGGTCCCATCTCTCCTCGTTTATCACATCGTTGGTCCAGGTATCATTTGGCACCGTTTCGGTCAGGGTAAACCCGTAGGCCTGGTACAGGTGACGGGCCGCCTTCCTTTCCGTCAGGTGGTCCCTGCAATGGCCAAACCCGTCACTGTGACTGACTACGCACGTGACTTCCCAATATTATTTAAAAATGCCCGGCTCTTATAGAGCCAATATTATCCATTTCATATTCAAACTCAACATACTGGGTGTTGCCGTTATGGGCTTTGTAGTAATTCTCACTTTCCTCGGCATCCTTGGTAAAGCCCATATCCTTTATGTGCTGTATGTAAGCCGCAGCTTCGCCCGCACTCATATCCATGAAATAGTATGTGGCTCCCCCCGCCGGAGAAAAATCAGCACCGATGAGGGTTGCATTCGGCCTTCTGAGTTTATACATGACCAGCTCGTCCCATTCATAATCCCCGCCATGTACCTGTGTGATGTCGGTCCCTTCCGTGTTTGGAGCAGCATTATCCTCCAAAAAATCATTTACAGCATCGGTCAAAGAGCACCCCACTGCAGCAAATGACAGTACAGTAACCAACATTAGCATACCTACTGCCCTGTTAAGTATCATGATCGGCACACCCCTTTACATTATCAATAATACCCTGCCTGTATCCGGCAGCTTCCGAGAAACCGCTCCAGTAGTAGTTTTCCTTATACCCTCTTTTCACATTAACATAAACTGCCATTAATGGCAATAGAAATGCGTTCAAGTTTTTCGGAACAAAACAATAGCATTACTAGTCAAAAGAATAGCCGGTTATAATGCGGCAGTTGCAGCGGCAGCTAAAACCCATTATTGGCAGAGGGAGGAGATATGAATGATTAAATCAAAGTTATTTAGAGTGTTTATTGCAATTACGTGCCTGGCGCTGTTGTCGTCGGGTGCAGCCTTGGCCGCTGACGTTGGCAGGGATGCACCTGCATATCAGGAAAAGCAGCTTATGGATATGGGCCCGGATACGCCGGTTTCGGACCTGACCCCGGAGGACAGGGCTGTTAACACCGACTGGCGGCAGCTGGGCTACCCAAGCGAGGAACTGTACCAAAAGCACAGGGAGATTGACAAATACGTATTCGAGGACCACGCCGATGAAATCCGGCTTCAAGGTTTCGGCGTTACCCATACCGGCCCCCGGGACGGGTTTATAGAAATAGGAATAACGCCTTACAGTGAGGAATACGCAGGCTATCTCTACGGAATATTCGGCAGCGATATGGTAAAGGTGGTTGAAGGACAGCAGGCGGTTACGCTGCCGCTTGCAGCCGGCGAGCCGGATGTGGAAGTTGATGCCTTAACGGCGGTGGACATTGCAGCAGTCGGTGACCCGGGAGTTAGGGTTAGTCTTAACGGCGAGATGCTTTCCTTTGACGTCCATCCTTTCATAGAAAACGACCGTGTTCTTGTACCCCTACGCGGAGTAATGGAGGGGCTGGGCGCAGACGTTGAATGGGATGGACAGACACGCACCGTAAGCGTTGCCGCCGAGGGTGTGAATATCCGGCTTGTAATTGGTGAAAACACCGCGAAGGTGGTTAAAACCGTTGACGGTACACCCGTTGAGCAGACGGTGGAGCTGGACGTTGCAGCAAAGCTTGTAAACGACCGCACCTTTGTACCGGTAAGATTTGTCAGTGAAACGCTGGGCGCAAACGTGGACTGGGACAATGACCTTAGGATGGTAATAATTGAAACCGGCGTTCAGCATGATGAAGAAGGCACCGAAGAGGAAGAACCAGAGGTGTTAAGCCTTAAGGACTATTTCCCGCTGACCGAGGGCAGCACCTGGAAATACCTCGGGGATGGCATGGAATACGCTTCCTTCAGCCGCGAAGTATTGTATGTAGACGGGAACAGGGCCCAGGTTTCTGAGAACAACGGCGGAACCGTAAGCGCATCGATCTTTGAGTTTAGAGAAGGCGAAATAGTACGCACCTTCTTCCGGGGAGAAGAATACGACGGGAACAACCTCCTTGACGAGGAGAACAACGATAACCTGGTACTTATAAAAGCGCCCCTTGAAGCGGGTACAAAATGGGAGACATCAAACGGAACAAGGGAAATAGTTGAAACCGATGCGGTGGTGGATACACCGGCCGGGGAATTCGAGGGCTGCATAAAGATTGAAATCACCACCGAACACTCGGTCATGTACGAGTACTACAAGGAAGGGATAGGACTTGTTAAGAGGGAGTTCCTGTCCGAGGGTATGACGGTTACCTCCACGCTGGAAGAGTACAGCATAAAATAGCCTACAGCTTCAAACCCGGCACATATGACCTGTGCCGGGTTAATTCTTTAAGAAAAGGTTTTTTCAAGCATCTCTTTGGTCCTTTGAGCAATTTTCTCCGGGTCCACCTTAACCCTCGCCACGCCGCTGTCCATTGCTGCCTTTGCCACCGCCCTTGCCACCGCCGGGGCAACCCGCGGGTCAAAGGGTTTTGGGATTATATAGTCATCGTTAAGGTCTTCCTCCGCAACCACTCCTGCAATGGCATAAGCAGCGGCAAGCCTCATCTCCTCGTTAATGTCGGTAGCACGCACGTCCAGCGCGCCCCTGAACACCCCCGGGAACGCCAGTACATTGTTTATCTGGTTGGGATAATCCGACCTCCCGGTTCCGACAATCCTTGCCCCCGCCTCTTTCGCTACATCCGGGTCTATCTCGGGCACGGGATTAGCCAGGGCAAACACTATCGGGTCGCTGTTCATGCCTTTTATCATATCGGCACTCACCAGGTTGGCGGAAGANNGTAAGCCCGGCCATCTCCTCCTTGGCCGGGTTCATGCCCTCGGTCCTACCGCTGTAAATGATACCCCTGCTGTCGCACATGATAAGGTCCCCGGCACCGGCCCTTAGTACTATCTTCCCTATGGCAACGCCGGCGGCGCCCACCCCGTTTATCACCACCTTAAGGTCCTCTAATTGTTTCCCCGTTATCTTCAGGGCGTTTATAAGGGCCGCCAGTACTATGATGGCGGTGCCGTGCTGGTCGTCGTGGAACACCGGTACGGACAGCCTTTCCTTCAGCCTTCTTTCTATCTCGAAGCAGGCCGGGGCGGCTATATCCTCAAGGTTAACCCCGCCGAAGGAAGGCTCCATCAGGGCCACCGTTTCAACAATCCTGTCCATATCGGCTGTATCAAGGCAAATGGGAAAAGCGTCCACCCCGGCAAAGGCCTTGAAAAGTACCGCTTTACCCTCCATCACCGGCAGGGCTGCCGAAGCGCCAATGTTTCCAAGGCCCAAAACCGCGGTCCCGTCGGTAACAACCGCCACCATATTGCCCTTTGAGGTGTACTCGTATACTTTGTCCGGGTCCTTGTGTATTTCCCTGCAGGGCTCCGCCACCCCCGGGGTATAGGCAAGGCTCAAGCCCCGCCGGTCCTTAACCTGTACTTTTGAAGTAACCTCAATTTTACCCCTGTTGTCCCTGTGCAGCTTTAATGCATCTTCCCTAAGTGTCATGGCTGTTTCTCCTCCCCGCTTAGTTTGAAATTTTTGGGCCCCGTTTCATACAAGTTGTTCCCGTGACAGTCTATTATGACGATGGCAGGAAAGTCTTCCACCCGAAGCCGGTAAACGGCCTCCGGTCCCAGGTCGTCAAAGGCCACAAGCTCCGCCTCTTTTATCGTCTCGGCAAGCAGGGCCCCGGCTCCCCCTATCGCCGCAAAATACACCGCTTTATTCTTCACAATAGAATTTATTACTTCTTTGCTCCGCGTGCCCTTCCCTATCATCCCCTTGAGGCCCCTATCCAATAGCTGCGGCGTGAAGGAATCCATCCTGCCGCTGGTGGTGGGACCGGCGGACCCTATAACCTGGCCCGGTTTTGCCGGGCAGGGGCCGACATAGTATATTACCTGGCCCTTAAGGTCCACCGGGAGTTCTTCGCCCCTTTCCATCATCCCTGCCAGCCTTTTGTGGGCGGCGTCACGGCCGGTATAAATAATGCCGCTTATCAGCACCCTGTCCCCGGCTTCCAGGTTCTCCACCGTCTCGTCCGATAATGGTGTGTTTACTTTCTTGGTCACTTTGCCACCTCCGGTTTTCTCAAATTACCGCTTCCCTGTGCCTTGCGGCATGGCACTGGATGTTAACCGCCACCGGCATGCTGGCGATATGGGCGGGATGGGTCTCAATATTCACAGCCAGGGCGGTAGTCCTGCCACCAAGGCCCTGGGGGCCTATCCCCAGCCGGTTTATTTCCCGGAGCAGGTCATCCTCCAGCGCAGCCACGGCCGGGTTTGGATTGTGCTCGCCCAAAGTTCGCAGAAGGGCCTTTTTGGCTATCAGCGCGGCCACTTCAATGGTACCGCCAATGCCCACTCCCACTATTATTGGAGGGCAGGGGTTTGAACCGGCCCTTTCCACCGTGTCTACTACAAATTTTTTTATCCCCTCCACCCCGTCGGAGGGCTTAAGCATCCCTAAGGCGCTCATATTCTCGCTGCCGCCGCCCTTGGGTGCAACGATTATCTTTACCCTGTCCCCCGGGACAATCGTGGTATGTATGACAGCCGGGGTATTATCACCGGTATTCTTTCTCAACAGAAAAGGGTCATCCACGCTCGACTTGCGAAGGTACCCGTTTGTATACCCCCTTCTTACGCCCTCATTTATGGCTTCATACAGGTCTCCTCCCACAAGCCTTACATCCTGGCCAAGTTCCAGGAATACTACCGCCAGCCCTGTATCCTGGCATAGGGGGACCCGCTTTTTTGAGGCAATCTCCGCATTCATCAGGATATCCATGAGTATTTCCTTCCCAAGGGGTGATTCCTCCCTGTCCGCCGCCGCTTCCAGAGCATTTTTAACATCGGCCGGAAGCTTGTAATTGGCTTCAATACACAGAACTTCCACGGTTTTTGTGACCAACTCCACGTTTATTTCGCGCATTTTTCGTCCCCCCTCGGACCTATAGTGTGTACTCCCATTTTAATAATAATGGATTAAGTATTCTTCTTTTGTTCCCCATTTCCTGCCGCCGATTGACCAATCCGGGATTCCGGACTTTATAATAAAGAATGCTACCGGT
>LFRM01320274.1_pt1 | contig 10178 bp, 15 predicted proteins | sample 618341 | NCBI WGS metagenome assembly LFRM01 (sample SAMN03654438, study PRJNA283298) | anaerobic digester metagenome | isolation source: pool of bioreactors CSTR01a, CSTR02a, and CSTR03a thermophilic anaerobic... | place: Denmark: Kgs. Lyngby | collected 2014-05-21 | reverse complement strand
TTTAGCGTTCATACCATCTTCCCCCAAATCTTGCGACAAATAAATCTAATCTCGGTTCAATGCCACGTTTTTTAATCCATTGTAAGTTTGGGTTTTCACGCCCCCGCCATCGTGGACTAATCCATCGCTCGACCGTGTATGGCAAATACTCCGTTTCCCATTCAACGCTAAACCCTTTGTCCGTGTCCATTACCTTCATTGAGCGGGATAATTCATACGTTCGTGGACTTGGCATAGCGGAGACCATCATCGCCACCGTAGTCGCCTTAAAATACCCATTAAATAAACTCTCAAACTCCGCTCGGTTCATTTTAAGCGTAACTCCTTAATGCTTAACCTTTCAAGTGCGTTGGGATTAAGTGCGAGAAATGGATTATGTCTTTCTTCCGTAATGGTTGCTACATCGATTATTGTATGCCATTTATCGAGAACTCTCACTCTATCCCCCGCTTGAAAATCTATCTCATCATGCGTTTTTAATGAATACTCTAATTCATCTTTATCAAATCGCCCTTCACTCTTGAAATATTTCCGCTTGTATTCGGTATAATGAAACTCTATCAACCCCGATAAATATTCGCTTTCTTCATTGACAATATCATCATCGTTTAATGGCGTTTTCTTTTGTTGTAAATATGCCGTTGGACTTGTGCTAAACATTTAATACCCCACTCTATATTCATAGATTATCGCCAAGCGTTCAACCTTTAATAATGACCCTTCAAGATAGTTCCGCACCATCAGTGGCAACGATTTGCTTGTGTCCGCATTTTCACTCGCTTGTAAGAAATCAATGCCCCCAAGATGATATACGGCACTCACAAAGGTCGCCACATATTCTAAAAACGCATAACGATATTCTTTATTTGTCGCAATAAGATATTCTAACTTATTTGCGGTGTCTTGTGTCTTTATCGCCCGTAGTGTATTCCACGCCGTTTTGGTGTATGTCCTAATTAAAGCGTTTGCTCGTTCTTCGCTCCCACTTTCACGGAATAAATCAAATCCCGTTTCTTGTCTTATGTAATCTAATGTTGGGAACGGCAAATGGTCTTTTAACGAATAAAATGATATGTCTTGTAAAATGTTTGTCATAGGTATTTCCCCCTTACTTTAATTATAACAAAAAAAAACAAAAGAGTGGAGATTTCTCCCCACTCCCTATATTAAGTCATCGGTAAAGTTTACATTCACTAATTCACGGTTGATATTCAATTCACCAACTATCTCGCTTTTTGGCAAGTCCCGATGTTCCCCACTCATTTGCATAAGTTGAGTTTTTGAGAACTCCGCATATACTCCCGTAACCTTATCACCCGAAAGTATCGCCCAACTCCCCGTTTTTATATATTCATCGGGTTTGTCAGTGTCAACGATTTGCCCCGTGATTTTGTGTTTGACAAACATTAAGCAGTTTTAACGACCCGTGCTCTCCAAAAAATACGTTCGCTATCAATAACTTTAAATCCGTATGGAAGTTCCGCTTGAACTCTCGTTCCCCAAAACATTTCACTGTCTTTAAGGCGGAAGTTACGGAAGATAATCGGCGCTGCAAATGCATCGTAACTACCTAATACATAATAAATATCAGCGATTTCACCATAGACCGTGCTTGCTTGCGCTTGGACTAAACTACCAAGTCCTTCAAGTTGCCGACCTAATACAACGGTTAATCCGCCTACTTCACCAACAATACCATCTTTGATAATTGCCGCTGTTTCGCTTGTCCGTAAAAACTCATCACTTTTCCGTAAAAGGTTGAGTGCTGTTGGTCCAACGATTAAATAGTTTGCGCCTTCAACTTTTTTAAGGTTGCCCGCTTTTGTATCGAATACTTTAATGTCATCGATAATTGTTGGATAAATTGTGTTTGCAAGTAAGGCACTTGCTGCATTGCTTGTGCTTGAATAAAGCGCAGTGCCGCCTTTAACCATTTCGATTAAACCTTGCTTGCCCCATTCATTTGCGACTGCTTTGGTTGCATTGATTAACTTTGTCCCTAAAACATCGGGTGTAATCGCTGCAACTGCGACTTGTGGCACTTTTTCATCGACTTGGAAGGATTTATTGAGCGGCATATCGACACGATAATTGCCCCCTTCCGCTCGTGAGAAATCACGCCCCGCTGCGCCCGTTGTTACTGCGATATCGCCATCTTTGTAAAAATAAGCGTTGCCGCCGCCAACTTCGACCGAAACATCGGGGTTAATTGTAACTCCTGGAAGTAATACACTAACATCACTTAATGTTGGGTAGATGTAATTTAACGCCACATCATCAGCGTTCCATTCGGGTGTAACCGCTGTTGCTAAACTGTTAATTGCCATATTGTTCTCCTTATTTATTTGTTACCTTTTTATAAAGGTCGGGGTGTCGCCGTTTCATTTCATCAGTCCAAAACGGATTACTCGGTTGTGGATTATTAACTACTTGTGCGCCACTTTTGGTTGCCGTTACTAAATTAGGATATTCTTGCGCCACTTGTCCTATCGCATCATCAAGCGTTAGTCCATCTTTTTGCACTTTGAGATTTGCCAAGACAAGTGCTTCATCGAGTTTGTCGGGCATAATCCCTTTGGCATAACCGAGTAGTTTTTTATCTTTCTCGGCAAGTTGTGTTTCAAGTTCCGTTTGTTTAGTAAGGTATTCTTGTTCCACCGCAGTTTTTTGCTCGTTAAGTTGTTTTTCAAATGCTGCTTTCTCTCGTGCAAAGCGACTATTGATTATCTTATCGACATCTTCTTGCGTGAACTTTTTTTCCGCCTTTTCGGGTGGCGTTACCACATCCGCATTTGTCGGTTGCGTTTCCGTTGGTTCTACCTTTTCGGTAGGTGTAAGTTCATCACTCATTTTTTTACTCTCCTATTATAAAGTTTGTTTCTTTATTTTATTATAACACTTTTTTATAAAATGTTTAATTTTTATAAGTTAAGGCAATAACCGAAAGATTTCTCGCCCCATTACTTCCATATATTCCATCTTGCCATATTGCGTGTCCACCGTGCGTTTAATTCCCCCAACATAAGCGGTCATATCTTCAAAATATCTATCTTCTTCAAGTTGGAACAATTCTTGGTCGGTTACTTGTAAATCATCGGGCAATTCTAACACACCAATCCATTCATACGGCACGCCCGCTCGCCTTAAATATCGCCACACCCATTTGCCCTTTGAATTACTACTCAAGATTGACATCAATTCATCGCCCATTCCAAAATAACGATATATACTCCCATTGTGAAAGCGTATCATTAAATCATCGCCACTTGTCCCGACTGCGCTAACATTGGAACTTTGCACCGCTTGAAACCCGTGCTTTGCTAATGTAAACCTTTCCGCAGCACTATGGTCCCATCTTCGATAATCTCGGTTTTTATCTTGTAAGCGTGTCATTTATATTACTCTTTAATTTGTGGTGTTTCCGCAAAATCATTCGGGAACATTGGAATTCCTTTTTCCATTTTAATCGCCAATACTATCTCCGCAAGTTCTTCTTCGCTCTTATCGGGGAATAATTCATATACCGCAGTCTTGGTGTCCATAACACCACTCATCACCGCTTTGGATATGGTATCCACCTTATCATCTAACGTTGGCACACTCCACTCGCTAAACAATACATCGAATTCATATTCGCCTAACTTTTGCCCCCGCATAAAATCATCGTATTTAAGCAGTTTGTTGAATAGACTTACCAAGCGTGGTTTAATCCTTCCAAGTGCTTCTTGGCGTGTCCGTAAACTCGCCTTTTCTCGCTCTCGTTGTGATTTATCGCTTGATTGAATACTCTCGAAATTAGGCAATCCCGTGCTTGTTGGACTAATCCCCATAATCGCCAAGATTTGCGCTTTGATTTCGCTTTGTATTTTATCGTATTCGCTCACCCTAATATTTGGTTGGAACAATTTAATAAACTTGTCAATGTCGAAACTTTCCATTTCTTTATTTGCCAAGACAATGGTGATTTCGTTTTCATCAAACACGCCATTGCCCTTTTCATTTTTGCGGATTACATTTTCGCTAACAAACTTTATCGCTTTTGCATTGGTGATTTCAAGTTGTGCGTGAGAGATGAGCGCATCTAATAAATGAAACAACGACTGCACGCCCGTATAATCACTCTCACCATACGGACTATCGGGGAACCGACTATTCCCCACTGTGTTATTGATTAACTCAAACGGTAAAAACCCAAACGGCAACCCTTGTAAATAATCATCAAACTCATTTGTTTCAATGGGCGTTAGTTTCTCGTTATCATTCCCCACCTTTTCCACTTGGTATAAATTATAAGTTACTTTAACAATTCCCTTTTCAAGTGTCATTGTCTCGTGGCGTTCTTTATCTTCATATCTTGAAATGTAAACAACCCCATAAACTTTCCCCCGATTTACTAATATCTCAAAGTTTTCGGGATTGATGGTTTCTAATTGTGGCATTTTATCATAGGTGTCGTGATAAATGCGGATTAACCCCCGACCACTCCACGACATATCAGTTACCCATTTTTGCATTAGTTCATTGAAATGGTTTTCATCAAGTATCGCCCATAATCGTGCGACTTGGTGTTCATCCCCTTCAATATCAAATCCATTGGCGATTAATAGATTAACTTTGGTCTTGGTTGCAAGTTTCGGTAATCCGCTATGCACTCGTGGAACTTTCCCCCCGACCATTCGCCAAAACTTTTGTTGCTGATCGATGATGTTATACGGGCTGCGTTCCCCTTGCGTGAAGGTGTTGTATTCATTCTTGAAAAAATATTCAAGTCTATCTTCCGCCCCTTCATACCATCTTCGGTTTTCTAATAACTCTCGCTTTTGGATTTTCTCGCCATTCCACCAATTATTCATAATGCCCCCTTCTTAATCCGTAAGATTAAATCTTCATCGTAGTTTTTGATTTGTAAACTATAAACAACTTCATTGTCGTTTTCTTGGATTATCATTTGTGTAATATCATTATGCCCGATTTTATATTCATTTAATAATGCAATAAGATTATCGTAATTTCTTTTTGGTATTTGTCGCTCTAAATATGGGAGTATATTCATATCTAATACGCCCATCATTCTTAATTCTACTTGTTCCATTTAACCCCCATCATTGAGTTCTTGCGTGGCGTGAGTGCATAATCTAACGCATCGCTGTCATCAATCCACTCCATCCCATCATCTATTTGCCCATCTTTGCCATCGCTTTTGATTTTCGATAGATTTACTTTTAACTCTTGCGCCCCTTTTAAGTCGCTAAATAATAATCGGTATTGAAAGATTAGTTGCTGTTTTAATCTCACCCGTAATGCGATAGTGTCTTTAATACTACCCATTATCATTATACCATAAGGATTATTATTCCGTAATGTGCGAATAAATAACGGGTCAGCACTATCTACTCGTATCTCGCTAATTCGCCCCCGAAAAATTGAATAATATGGCGCAATCCATTCCCAAAAACCTTTGACTATATCATTATAATCAAACTCACCATTTATGCGCCATCGGTCTAATATAACCGCCCTTTGATAATCTTTGGTAAACCCCACCATTACTGCGCTTGTGCGTGCTGCGGAACTATCGCCACCACCCGACCCAATATCAACGCCGATGATTATCTCTTTAATCATCAGTAAATTGATGTCTTGTAAATGGATGTTATTCCCCGCTTGGTTGTGCTTGGTTATATATATATCATTAAGAATACGGGCATATAACATACCTTCAACATAACCCCTAATGCCTAACACTTTTGAATTATAATAAAAACTGCCTTCGGGGAAGATTGAATATAACCTTTTAACATCATCTTCCGTTTGCGTGGCACTATCCTTAAACCCCCAATACCAATATGAGAAATCTTTATCGCTTTGTTGGAGATATTTCATTTCTTCAAATGGCATCGTTTCATTGTATTTTTTGTTATAGAAGGACTTGTCCCAATAATCAACATAGAACTTTTGTTCGGGAATGCCGCCGTTTGTGGTTGCGTGTATCCACCCCCCGCCCTTTCGTGTTGCACGGACAAATGCTTCCCTTATAAAATCATCGTGAGCGATGGAGATTTCTTCAATATGTATCCCCGTTAAGTTTAACCCCAACACTCGCTTGTAATCCCGTGCCGTTCCATACCCGCCCAAATATATGCGTTTAACCCCCGTTGGCGTGTCCATTATGATATGCGGTTTACTCCCGCCCTTATAATCGCAAACGCCCCCATTGTCTTTGTGGTATATATTTACAAAACTACTCTCATCATCAATAAACATTTTCTCGGCGGTTGATATGCTCTCCGCTATGATTGCAAACATAGTGTGTTCTCGTGGTGAATTGAATACCCGCAAAAATGTCTTAAACCCCGATAAGAATGTCTTGCCCGTTCCCGTTGGTCCCGTGTTTAATATAAAGCGACTTTTGTCTTGTAAAAACTTGATTGCTTTTTTATTGAGAATAATATCATTCGGTTTCATCTATCTTGTCGCTCAATTCTTGAATTGCCGCAAACATATCTTTATTCTCAAATGCAACAACTTGCTTGTCGCCATAATCTTTCGGGTATCTAATCTTTAATAAATGCGCTGCCGCCCGCCAATCTTTTTTGGATGCTTGAAACATTTGATATAGTGCGTTTCTTATAAATTGTTGCTTCGCACGATTGAACGACTCCACAAATTGCGTGTATTCGGTGTTTTTTCCTGCTTCCATTTCTCGTTTGCCCCGTGATTGCCAATCATAAATAACGCTCTCGCTTATGCCTGCGTATTCTGCCGAGTCTTTTACCGTTTGTCCAAGTTGGATACCTTCATAAAATACTTTTATTTTTTCTGGTTGTGATGTCAATAATGCTTTCGCTCCTACTTTTTTTGGTTTTGTTCCCATTTTTGTTCTCCTTTAACCGAGTGCTTCAATATCGAATAAAGCCACCTTTTTGCCGTCTCGTAATAAATAACAGTTTTCTTTCGTTCCGCCTTTGTTCGCAATGTAACGATTAACGATAACGTCCACGTACTTTTCGTCAAGTTCCATCATATAGCAAGTACGGTCAAGCTGTTCACAAGCAATTAATGTTGATCCACTACCACCAAACACATCAAGCACAATCTCGCCCTCTCTGCTACTACTTTTTATTGCTCTAACACATAAAGCAATAGGTTTAGGCGTCGCGTGTCCTCCTGCACTTTCTCTTTCTTCTCCACTTGTTTTGTTAAAATGCCACACATTATTCATATTATCGTGAGTATTGTTAAAATATGCCCTTAATTCTTCATATTGTTTTCTTAATTCTTCATATTGTTTTCTTAATTCTTCATATTGTTTTTCAAATGCTTTTATATTATGCTCTCTTGCCCAATTTTGAAATTTTATATATACATCTTCTGTTGGTAAATTCCATTGGCTTTTGCTTGTCCAATGGTCTCTACTTTTATCACTATGTCCTGCTATTGTTTTCATCGTTGGAATATCCCAACCACACTTAATTCTTTCGTCATATAAATATTTTCTTATTGGCTCGTATTCTTCCCAATATTGGTCAGCATTTAAAGTCAAACATTGTATTCCAACTTGCACAAATAAGCATTTTTCATCTGCGATTGGATACATTCTAAATTCACTTGATAATTGTCCTTGTCCGTTGCCTTTATCCCAAGTAATCAAGTTCCTAAATGTAATTTTATTTTCTTTCGCCATAGGTTTTAAAATATTAGAGTATATATCCATTAAAGGCTCATCTATTCCCCAACAATACCAACTGCCATTATCTTTTAAATTATTAAAAGTATTAGGTATCCATTCTCTGTTAAAATCTAATAAATCATCATAATTTAAGTTGTCATTTAATACTCCATCTTTTTCTTTTTTCATTCCATAGGGTGGATCAGTAAATAACATATCGGCTTTTTTACCATTCATTAATTTTCTCACTTCATCTTTATTTGTTGAATCACCGCACATTAATCTATGATTACCCAAAATATAAATATCGCCCTTTTTACTTTTTGGTTCATCGGGTACCACCACTTCAAAATCATCTTCTTCTATGTCATTCACTGTTTTTTCAATTTTAAACTCAAATGGTGTTAAATCAAGTTCTATTTCTGATAATTCAATATTTAATAAATCGATATCCCACTCCGCAAATTCGCCAACCTTATTATCGACAAGTCGGAACGCTCTCGCTTGATCAGGCGTTAAATCATCAGCTATAATACATGGCACTTCTTTATATTTTAATCTTATAGCCGCTTTAAGTCTTGTGTGTCCAGCGATAATTTCCATATTGCTATCAAGGATAATTGGTACTTTGAAACCGAATTCTTTTATACTATTTGCCACCACTTGCACCGCTTCATCATTCCGGCGTGGATTATGCTTATATGGTTTTAAGTCCTTAATATCAATGTAAACTATTTCCGTTTTATTCATTGTAACAACTCCTTATATTGTGCATAAGTCAGTAGTGGGATTTTGCGATAGATGTCCTTTAAGCGTTTCCCCGTGATGTCGGTGAAGATGTCTTGCTCTCTTTTCGCAACTTTCCCCTTATCTAATTTAGCAAAGATTTTATANNATGAAGGTGTAATATTGCCCGATAAATGCATCAGTTAATAATTCGGTCATCTTTTCCGCAAAAGGCGTAGCGTGGAACTTTTCGTATAATGCGATGAGATTTTCCGCCGTTCCCTTAATACTTTCCCCGTGAGCGTATTCGCAGTTGTTTTTCCGCACTAACGAGTTCTCGTAATAATGCCAATAGTAAGTCGCTTCATTGATAAACCCAATTCTTTCAAGTGGATTATCTATTACACTAATTTGATAATTAAACCCCATATCTTCATTTGCTCTTGTTGTCCCAAAATGTATGTCATATTTCTCTAAAAAACTGCGCCGATAGATTTTGCCGTGCATCCATAAATAGTCTTTATTATGCGCAAAGTATTGACCGCTTTTTAATTCTTCAATAAATACCCCGCTAATCATCACATATTTATCATCGCTTGTTATGTTTTTATAAAGTGAGTGTAACGCAAAAGGTCCCGCAAAGGTGTCATCACTATCAGCAAACACTAAAAACGGTTCATTTGAGTTATCTATACCAACTTGTCGTGCAACCGCTGGACCGCCATTTTCTTCCATTTCAATTAAGGTGATTTTCACATATCGCCGAAAGTCATCGACTAAATAGCGATAATCAGTGCCATCGCAATCATTTACTATGTAAACATGTAATTTATCGACTATGGTTTGTTGAATAATTGACCCCATTAAACGCCCGATGGTTTCGTGTGCGTTATAGGTTGGAATAATAACCGCAATTTCTTTCATAGATAACCCCCGTTTAGTGTCCGTTCGACTTTACCGCATTTTAGATATGCGTATCTTTCCTTTATTATAGCATAAAAAAATAATACGAGTAAGAAAGGACAAGTAACCCCCCCGTATTATTTTATGTGGCATTATATTGTGATAATGTTTGAAAGAACTTATGTGATAACCCTTGCGCCACATTTTTATTATACACTAAATAAATAAATTAAACCATAATACTATCATAACAATATGCGCTAATAAGAAAATATTCGATAATATCACGCCACCAAGCGTTAATCTATATTTATCTAAATCGCCCGTTTTTCTATCGCTTATTAACTGTAAACTCACGCAATAAACCATCAATGCGGTTGGCACTATCGTTAAGATAACCAAAATCGACATTACTAAAATTAAACCTTCTCCCATAATTCCCCCTTTTTGTTATAAGTGATTTTATAAACATATTCGATTATATTGTTGTCTTGATTTATTGCATAGAATAACAATTTCATCGGTTGCGGTATCTTTCGCCCTTTTTCCCATTTTGCTATTTTTCGTTGTGGAATACCGATTATTGTTGCAAAGTGTTTTTGCGTTAAGTCCAAGCGTTCCCGCAAATCTTTTATAAATTGTGCATCGACTTTTTCAATGCTATCAAACCATTCGATTTTATAAGTGTAGTGTTTCTCTAATATTTCCTTAATCATCATCGCTTAACTCCCATATAACATATATAATTCCCCATATAATCACAACGCCCATATTTACAAACAATGACATAATTAAAATATCGAAGATTTGGTTATCTGTCATAATCTCCCCAATCTAATGTTATCTCGCAGTATTTGCAAATCTTATCTTGCGGTTTAAC
>LFRM01311662.1_pt1 | contig 10178 bp, 4 predicted proteins | sample 618341 | NCBI WGS metagenome assembly LFRM01 (sample SAMN03654438, study PRJNA283298) | anaerobic digester metagenome | isolation source: pool of bioreactors CSTR01a, CSTR02a, and CSTR03a thermophilic anaerobic... | place: Denmark: Kgs. Lyngby | collected 2014-05-21 | reverse complement strand
GTCATGTTCCAGTGCTTCTTTTTCGAGAATATCAAGGGCTGCTTTTTTAGCGTCCCCCATGGCCGCGACAACGGTGGAAGGTCCTTTACGACAGTCGCCGACGACATAGACGCCGTCAATGGAGCTCTCCATCGCCGATGACAGGCGGGGATCGCCGTAGGAATCAACGTTCATGCCCAAGGTCTCAAACAGACTCTTGTCAACGCGGGCACCTGTCGCGCCGATCACGGTGTCAAATGCCAGGGTTTCAAATTCGCCTGTGCCGACCGAGGCTCTGCGCCCTGAATCGTCAAAGGCTCCGAGCTGTTGTTTTTCACAGACAAGCGCTTTGCCGTCATAGCTCACCGGTGCGAGCAGTTCGCGCCAGAGGACGCCCTCTTCCATGGCACCGTCAAATTCGTCCTGACTGGCAGGCGCGTACATCTCTGTTCTGCGGTACACGATGGTGACCTCAGGATCACCCGGCATACGCTTGGCGAGGCGGGCGGCGTCCATGGCGACGTCACCTGCGCCGATGACCGCAATTTTCTTACCGAGATCGCGTTCGCCGTTTTCGTTCACATCGATGAGGAAATCGAGCGCGTCGATGACGCGGTCAGCACCTTCTTTGACCGGTGAACGGCCTTTATCCCAAGCGCCGGTCGCGATGACGACGTAGTCATGGGTTTTCTTCAACTCTTTTAGATCAAATTTAGGATCGGCGTTGAAGTGGAAGTTGACGCCTGTCGCTTCAACGAGTCTGAAGTCGCGGTCAATCTCTTCTTTCGAAATACGGAAAGAAGGAATTGCATAGCGGACGATCCCGTGTGAAGCAGAACGCTTCTCGTATACGTCTGTCGCGATGCCGTTGCGTCTCAGGTAGTAGGCCGCAGCCATACCGCCCGGCCCCGCCCCGATGACCGCCACTTTTTTATCGCTCTTCAAAGCGCTTTGGGCTATTTGGCCGATGTAGGCATCTTGTGCCTCGTCCGCGGCCTTCTTCTTGATGTCGCGCATATGGACTGACTCATCGTAGTCAAGGCGTGTGCAGTGCTCACGGCAAGGCTGTGCGCAAAGGACGCCGGTGATGGTCGGACAGGGGTTGTCAATGGCGATGACGCGCATGGCTTCATCGTACTCGCCTCGGGCGACCAGGGTGTTGTATTCAGGGATCTGTTGCTCGATGGGGCAGCCGCCGTCTTTACAGGGTGCCTTGTAGCAGTCGTAAAGGGGTAACTCTGATTCGGTCTTCCTGGAGGCGACTTTTTCGCGCCAGCGCTTTTGCATGCGCGGGTCCGCCAGCATCTTATCGGCCAGTTGATCGAGTTTTTTAAGATCGACTTGTCCGGGATTTCCAAGCACATCTTCCGTCTCACGCGCCATCTGGTAGAAGCGCATATAGCCGCCCGGTTTCAACAGGGTAGTTGCCATGGTCACGGGACCGATACCTACTTCTAGGATATCTTTCAGGTTAAAGGCGTCCGCGCCACCCGCAAATGAGATCGGGAGCTTGCCGTCGAAGGCTTTGGATAATTTGACCGCCAGATTAATGGTGAGGGGCATCAAAGAGCGGCCCGACATGTACATTTCTTCTGAAGGCACTTCATTGCGTTTGACGTCAACGGGGCATGTGTTGGACAGCTTCACGCCGAAGGCTAAGTCTTTTTCCTTGGCCACGTTTAACATGCGCGTGAAAATACCGACCGCGTCATCGTATTGCAGGTCGGCCAAGAAGTGTTTATCCGGGAACTGGATGTAGTCGTATCCGAGGTTGTCAAGCGTTTCACGGACGTATTCGTAACCCAGCATCGTCGGGTTACATTTGACGAAGGTGTGAAGGTGTTTTTCTGTCAAGAGGTAATGCGCGATACGCTCGATTTCGTCAGGCGGACAGCCGTGCAAGGTTGATAAGGTGACCGAATGACAAAGCGAGGGAGAGATCGCGTCGACCACCGCTTCATCGACTTTTTCGAACGCGTCGAGATGATCTTTCAAATAGGCGATGGCCTCTTTAAAAGCGGGCGTGTCTGACGCATCCTTCAAGCCTTCGATGAAGGCGTCCATTTTCGGCAATTTGATGCCATCAAGATCGTAACCGACGCTCATGTTGTAGGCAAAATCATGTCCGTCTGAAAGACCGAACTCAACGGAAAGCACCTTGATCGCTACCCAAGCCTTGACGTACTCATCAAATGCTTCTTCAACGGTTAATTCGGTCGACCATTCGCAGTTGTAACACTCGTCTTCCGCGTTGATACAAGGTTTTGCAACGGCGTGACGAATTTCTTCACCATCCATCTTTTGGACGGTTTTCAATTCCATAAAGCGAGCGCCCGCAAGGTAGCTCACAATGATGTTTTGTGCCAGCTGAGAGTGCGGACCGGCCGCGGGGCCAACTGCCGATGCGATTTTTTCACCAAAGGGCGTCGTAAAACGGCTCCCTTTTTCATTTACATAAAATTTGCTCTTATCGAGTCCAAAAACACGTCCTTGTTTTTTATACTCCGCGAGGCTCCATTCGATCAGATTCGCAAAACTAATGGGTCTCATGATATCGCTCATTATTTTGATACCTCTCCTTCTTCTTTCATTTCCAATATTTTCTCGCCATATCCCGAATTGTCTAAGATGCCAGTTTTAAGAGTCACTGTATCCTCGCGTTGCAAGATTGACGCGGGATTAAACGGCTCACTATTCATATTACCAGTTATTGATTGTGTATTATGCCAAATTAAAAAACCGGGACTTTCATCTGAAAGTCCCGGTCGAGTAATCACATACTTAGCTTACGCTTCGCTGGTGATGTTGTGGTAGACGGCCGGTACCGCACTGTAGATGGCGGCGACGCGCACGACGTCTTCTTTCCACTGGATTTCGTTCGGTGCGTGAGCCTGAGCTTCCTTACCAGGGCCTAAGCCAATGCAGGGGATGCCGTGGCGGCCCATGATGGCCACACCGTTGGTGGAGAATGTCCATTTGTCGACTTTCGGTTCGCCGTAAAGCTCTGTGTAGGCTTCAACGAGCGCCAAGGTCTGCGGTGCATCTTCCGGGATGACCCAGGTCGGGAAGTAGCAGTCTTGCTCGTACACTTCACCGGTCCATGACGGACGGTCGTATTTGTACATCGAGACGACCGCGCCGTGCTTCTTGACGGACGGAAGGTCTTCGATCTCTTTCAAGGCGGACTGGTAGGTCTCGCCCCATGTGAGACGACGGTCAAGTGAGATGGCGCAGCTGTCGGCGACAGCACAGCGTGAAGGCGATGTGTAGAAAATCTGTGAGGTGGTGACGGTGCCCTTGCCGAGGAAGGGGTCATCCTTCAGATTGTTGTTCAGCTCTTCGATTTCTTTCAGGATGTCAGCCATTTTGTAGATGGCGTTTTCACCGCGCTCAGGGGCGGAGCCGTGGCAGGAGATGCCGGCGACGTCCACACGGATCTCCATGCGTCCGCGGTGTCCGCGATAAACGTGCATGTCGGTCGGTTCACTGATCACGACAAACTCGGGGCGGATGTTGCTGCGCTCGATGATGTGGAGCCAGCACATGCCGTCACAGTCTTCTTCCTGAACGGTCCCGGTGACGAGGAGTGTGTACTCATCGCCGATGAGGCCGAGCTCTTTGGCCATGTATGCGCCGTAAACGGACGACACAACGCCACCGAGCTGGTCGGAGCCGCCACGGCCGCCGATTTCGGTTTCAGTCTCGAAGCCTTCGTAGGGATCAAATTCCCAGTTCTCAATATTGCCGATGCCGACGGTGTCAATGTGGCCGTCGTAGGCAATGATGCGATCGCCTTTGCCGATCCAACCCAGGACGTTGCCCAAGGGATCGATTTCAGCTTTATCGTAGCCCAGCTTTTCCATCTCTTCTTTGATACGGTAAGCCTTATCTTTTTCTTCACAGCTCTCTCCGCCGATCTTGATCAGATCGCGAAGGAAGCGAACCATATCCTCTTCGTGGCTCTTTGCGAGCTCGCGGATACGATCGTAGTCAATCTGCATTTTCGCCATGTTCGTGTTACTCCTTTTTTTTGGATTATATTGGTATGCAAGAGACTGCCTCCCCGAAACGGGAGGCAGTCCATTCAACCGGAATTATTTAGGCATTGTCCGCCCAGCGGGGGGTGGTGCCATTCCAGAGCTCGTCAAGCTTCGCGCCGGGGTTCTTAATCTTCTGGAGGAAAATCATCGCCGCGATGACGTAAGGCTTGTAGCTTGCTTCTTTATAAAGCGGGATACGGTAACGATCAAAGACTGACTCATCCACTTCGCCTTCCGCGCAGGAAAGACCCGTGATGTCGGCCGGCAGACAGTGCATGTAAAGCGCTTTGCCGTCGCGTGTCAGGCTCATCATTTCTTCGGTGCAGGCCCAGTCTTTATGAAGGGCGTTCTGCGCCAAAAGCTCTTGCTCGAGCGCGTGGATACCGGCCTGGTCGCCCTTGGCGTACAGGTCTGTACGTTTTTCCATCGCACTGAACGGTGCCCAGCTCTTGGGGTACACGATGTCAGCGTCCTTGAACGCTTCCGCCATGGATTCGACGCGAGTGAATTTGCCGCCGTACATTTCTTCGTTGTGCTTGGCGACGCCTTCGATTTCGTCCATGATCTCGTAGCCTTCGGGGTGCGCCAAGACAACGTCCATGCCAAAGCGTGTCATCAGGCCGATGACGCCCTGGGGCACTGAGAGCGGTTTACCGTAAGACGGTGAGTAGGCCCATGTCATGGCCACTTTTTTGCCGCGCAGGTTTTCCACGCCACCGAACTCATGGATCATGTGAAGTGTATCCGCCATCGTCTGGGTCGGGTGATCGATGTCACACTGGAGGTTGACAACGGTCGGGCGCTGTTCGAGCACGCCATCGTTGAAGCCTTCGGTGATGTATTCAGAAACGTTCTTCATGTACGTATGGCCTTTGCCGATGTACATGTCATCACGGATACCGATGACGTCCGCCATGAAGGAAATCATGTTGGCCGTTTCTTTTACGGTTTCTCCGTGCGCGATTTGGGACTGACCCTCATCGAGATCCTGGATTTCGAGCCCTAGGAGGTTACAAGCCGAGGCAAATGAAAAGCGCGTTCTCGTCGAGTTGTCGCGGAACAGCGAAATGCCAAGTCCCGAGTCAAAAATACGGGCGCTCTTATTGTTCTCACGCAGTTCGCGCAGGGCGTCGGCCACCGCGAAAATTGCCATGATTTCATCCTGAGATTTATCCCATGTCAGGAAGAAATCGTCCTGGTACAACCCTTTGTAGTCGTAGCCTTCCAGTTGCTTGATCAGTTCGTTGATTTTCATTCGTATCTCATTCCTCTCTTGAAATTAGGATCAGCGAATTAAAGTCTTGCGAGGACGCCTGTGCGCTCGTTAAACTCTTCTGTCAGTCTGTCGATTTCCTCGACCTGCTTATGGACGTTGTCCCAGTAGTGCTCGTCGTACCACTGCGCGTTCAGCTCTTCGAGCGTGCGGCCCTGTTGCTCAACCCAGGTGTAGTACTTGAGGTTGTGGATGCGCTTACGCGACATGTAGGTCAACTCTTCCATGTTGTCGGTCTTGGTGGACGCCAGGTGATGCCAGTAATCGCGCGCGGCGACTTCGGCCGTGTAGGGTCCTTGTTGTTCGTCAAGCTCGATGATGCGTGAACCGTACATCTCAGCGGAGTCGGTCGCAACGGTCATCAGGACATCGTTTCCGGTCAATTCGTAGTATTTTGCCATCTTGATCAGGCCGATCACGTTCGCGATACCGCTGATGCCCAACAGTGAGAGATTCGAAATCTGCTCTTCTGTCAGGTTGAGATGGGTTCTCAGATACTCGTGGCCGACTTCTGTGTTGAACAGGCGCAACAGATTCTGTGAATCGTTGTCGTCGATCGCAACAGCCATGTCAGTGTTTTTCACGTTGTGGACGAAGGGGATATGCTTGTCGCCGATACCTTCGATGCGGTGACGGCCAAAGCCGTTGTTCAGGATGGTCGGGCACTGGAGTGCTTCACCGACTGCCACTTTGATATGCGGGAAATGGTCTTTCAGGTAGTCGCCGGCACTCATGGAGCCGCCGCTGCCGCTGGTGAAGAAGACGCCGAAGAATTTCGAGTCATCGGTCTTGACTTCGCCGTAGACTTCTTCCAAGGCGGGGCCGGTCACGTTGTAATGCCACATGACGTTGCCCATTTCTTCGAACTGGTTAAAAATAAAGGCTTCCGGGCGGGTCGCGCGGATTTCTTTGACTTTCGCAAAGATCTCATACACGTCGCTCTCACAGCCGGGGGTCGCGATGGTTTCATCGGCAACACTCAACAGCCAATTGTGGCGCTCTTCACTCATCTCCTCGGGCAGAATCGCGATGGATTTCACGCCGAGCAATTTTGAGTTAAAGGCACCGCCGCGGCAGTAGTTGCCGGTGGAAGGCCAGACAGCCCAGTTGGACATCGGGTCAAATTGTCCCGTCACGAGGCGAGGCACGAGGCAGCCGTAGGAGGCGCCCACTTTATGACAGCCTGTCGGGAACCATTTGCCGATCATGACGAAAATACGTGCATCAATACCGGTCAGAGCTTTTGGCATTTCAATGTAGTTGACGCCGCCATAGGTACCGCCGTCAAGGGTCGGCTCATTTTTCCAGGTAATGCGGAACAGGTTCAAGGGGTCGATATCCCAGGTGCCTACTCCGTGAAGAGCCTCTTTGATTTTTTCGGGAACATTTTTGACGGGATCACGCATTTGCGCATAGGTCGGGATGATAATGTTGTTTTCGCGCGCGCGTTGTACCGCGTTCTCGAGCGCGTCCTTATGGATCGTAAGATCGATCATGTTTTTTCTCCTTGCTTTGTGATGATGATGTGCTGGTGCTGGCGAGAAGTAATTGATTGCCCACACCCCAGCCACTATAGCATACATATAAAAAGGTAAAGAGTAAAGTGCCTCATTTTACCTTTGAAACCGCTCATTTGTTACATCCGTTTCCGAAAGACGCCGCTCTTCTTCCTCCGCCTTTCGGTTAAGACGTTTGTAATACATAATACCGATTCCGGCAACCACTGCCGTAACCGTGAATACGGCTATGCCAAAAAGATAATTTTGTGTTCCCAGTAAGCCCCCGCTGACCGTCGAGGTCACCACTGAGATGAGGCGCGCCGAAATGATGACAAGCCAACTTGAAAGCCGCATCGGTGTCAACCCCGCAAGGTAGGTCAGGATATCTTTGGGGGTGCCGGGAATAAAGAGCAAAAGGTACATCAAGATGTTGAGGCGGCCGGGTGCTCGAAACAGCCGCACCTGATCAATCCGTTCAGCTTCAAAGAACAATTCAATCACAGAGCGCCCATAGCGCTTGACGAGCAAAAAGATGAGGGTGCTGGCCGCATAGATGGCCGCCATACAGATGATCGTCCCTTCCAAAGCGCCGAATGCGTAGCCGGCCGCAAGCTCGAAAGGTTCACCCGGGATAATGGCGATGATTACTTGCAGGAAATTCGCGATGAAGAAAATCAGGCGGCTGGCCACAGGATAGTTGCCCACCATCGCGCGCACCCTGGTCGGGTCGGAGAAAAAGTCAATGGCCGTTTCGCCCCAAATCAAGTAAATTAAAACAAAGACCGCAATCGTCACAACGACCCAACCGATGGCCATGGATCGCTGAAACACGCGCCGCCTGTATCGACGGTACGCTGCTTGTGCCGGCCGGATGATGCGGCAGTTGTTATTTTCTTTGATACCTGTCATTTTCTCTGTCATTCTAACACGCGAACAGGCTTTCTAAATGACAAGGCCACCCGCCTCGCCGAAGCGCTGCGGGTGGCCCGAATCAGACCTTATTCAGGCTGATGTAGCTAGTGTTCTTTTTTGAATCTTGGCAGGACCAAGAGGGCCGCGCCCGTCAACATCAGGATCGCTCCCATCACCCATAGCAGTGTCGTGTCAAGGTAACCGCCGGTGCTCGGCAGTTCTTCCTCTTCGCCCAAGACAAGCTCATCGGGAACTTTGACCGTCACGACGTTTGATTCAATCGCCGGTCGATCGTTCAATGTGATCGTAGCCTTGTTGGGGATGATCCAGTCAACATGATCATCAAGATCCGCGCCGTGCTCGATGTTCACTTCGATTAGGAGCGTCAGGCGGCGGCCCGCGATTCTCGCATAGTCGAAGGTTTCATCAAGTGACAGCTTCACCAGGTGATCGTGTGCTTCCACTAAGGAAGTGAGCGCGACATCCACCACACCCTCCAGCAGTACTTTGACTTCACGGATCGCGAGCACATCCTCTAATTGGTCCACGATCACAAGAGATTCGTAGTCTTGGACGTTTTCAGGGATGTCCACATGGACACGGTAGACAAAGGGTTCATTCTCGTCTTCCAGATCCTCATGCAACTTTCCGTTCACTGTTTTTTCAATCGAAGGATCTTCAATCGGAGGCGGAGGCGGCGGAGGCGGCGGAGGAGGATCCGCCGGCGGCTTCACCGTAACGATATTAGACTCATTCACGGGTCCGTCATTCAGGACATAGTACCCCTCATTGGGGACACGGCTTCCTTCATATTCGGACAGGTTCGCGCCACTTCTGATCTTTGCTTCAATCACGAGGCTCAGGATTTTACCTTTAATCTCCCCGAAATCGAACTCGCCTGCGAGCATGAGCTTGACTTGCTGTCCGAGCACCGTCACATAAGGCAAAAGCGTCCCATCTTCAACTCCGTCGAGCAGTACCTTGACGTTTTGGACTTCCAAAACCGACTCAAGCATATCGCCGATGAGAAGCGATTCATAGCCTCTGACATTGTCCGGAATCTTCACGTTCACGTGGTAGGTGAACACATCGTTCTTATGGGCCAGATCTTCATGCAGTTTGCCGTTGACATCTTTTCTGATATCCGAGTCTTCAATCGGAGGCGTCACCGTCACTACATTTGAATCAATGGCCGGATCGTCGTTGAGCTTCACGCTTGCCGTATTAGGCACGGTATCCGCCGCGTATTCGCTAAGATCCGCGTCCTCTTTGATCTTGGCTTCAATGACGAGGGTAATCGTAGCACCCGCGATCGTATCAAAATCAAATTCATCGTCAAGCACAAGCTTCACTTCCTGTCCCACGACCGTCAGGTAGCCTCCGAGCATTGCGTCTTCAACGCCGTCCAAAAGCACCCTGACGTCTTGAATCTGAAGGACAGATTCAATCATGTCACGGATGACGAGTTCCTCATAGCCTCTGACATTTTCAGGGATGTCGACACTCACGTGGTAGGTAAATACCTGATCTTTGGCCGTCAAATCTTCATGGAGTTTTCCGTTAACGTCCTTTTCAATCTCAGGTTCTTCCACAGGAGGCGTCACGGTCACTACATTTGAATCAATGGCCGGATCGTCGTTCAGCTTGACTGTTCCCTTGTTGGGAATTGTTTCGTTGTCATATTCACTCAGATCCGCGTCCTCTTTGATCTTGGCTTCAATGACAAGGGTGATCGTTGCGCCCGCGATCGTATCAAAATCAAATTCATCGCCAAGCACAAGCTTCACTTCCTGTCCCACGACCGTCAGGTAGCCTCTAAGCGTTGCGTCTTCAACGCCGTTGAAAAGTACTCTGACGTCTTGAATCTGAAGGACAGATTCAATCATGTCACGGATGACGAGCTCCTCGTAGCCTCTGACATTTTCAGGAACTTCAACACTCACGTGATAGCTGAACACCTGATCTTTGGCCGTCAAACCTTCATGGAGTTTTCCGTTGACATCCTTTTCAATCTCAGGTTCTTCCACCGGAGGCGTCACCGTCACCACATTTGACTCAATGCCGGGATTGTCGTTCACTTTCACGATGGCCTTGTTGGGCACCGTGTCATTAATGTACTCAGCGAGGTCAGCATCGTTTTTAATCTTGGCTTGAATGACCAGGGTCACACGTTTGCCGGCCACATCTAGAATGCCATCCTCACCATCGAGGAGGCTGACCTTCCAGTCGTCAATGTCCACAAGATCGCCGAGATCTTCATCTTCAACGCCGTTTACCTGTACCTTCACGTCCAGAATCTGAAGCACATTCTCGAGCGTGTCGCTGATGAGAAGTGACTCATAGCCCCGGATGTTCTCGGGTACATCGACGTGGACCGTGTAAATGAAGGATTCATCTCTTTCTTCCAAGTCGACATGGTTTTGTCCGTTGATTTCCTTTTTGATGCCCGGGTCTTCCACAGGCGGCGTCACGGTC
>LFRM01022362.1_pt2 | contig 10179 bp, 5 predicted proteins | sample 618341 | NCBI WGS metagenome assembly LFRM01 (sample SAMN03654438, study PRJNA283298) | anaerobic digester metagenome | isolation source: pool of bioreactors CSTR01a, CSTR02a, and CSTR03a thermophilic anaerobic... | place: Denmark: Kgs. Lyngby | collected 2014-05-21 | reverse complement strand
TAATACCTTTTTAATTCATTAGCGATTGTGCGTTTATAAACTGTATGATCATAATTTATACCTTTATCTTCATGAGAAGACAATACTTCTTTATCCCAAAACATTTGATCAAAGTAAGGAAAAAATGTATCAGCATCAGGATATGATTCCTTAATTTCAGTTAAGTACATAGTACTAACATATGGATATAATTCTCGATAAATTGATTCTCCACCTATAACATATATATCTTTTGACATGTCATATTCACCTAATAATTGTTGAATACTTCTAAAAACCAATACTTCATCAGGAAATATTTCGCGATTTCGGGAGATAACTATGTGGTCTCTTTGTGGTAATAATTTCGGAAGTGATTCAAATGTTTTTCTACCCATTACTATTGGATGATTAATTGTCTTGTTTTTAAAAAACTCTAAATCTTCTGGTAAACGCCAGATTAATTTTCCATTAACCCCTAATTCTTGGTTAATTCCAACTGCTGCAATTATTATCAACATAGACAAAACCTCCTAATCGATATTATTTTACCACAATAAAAAATAAGTACAAACTTATTTTTTATTGTAGTTCTCCACTAAAGAAATAATAATTTCCATCACTTTGTTTTTTAAAAGTATATTTGTACGTTTTTAATTTATTCTCAACAAGTAATTGATTAAATCCTTTTTCAATACTTGAAGCTTTTATGCCTGTTTTATTTATTAATTCGTTTTCAAAATTATAATCAACCTTTTCAACAGGATAACTACTAAATAAATAATTTTCGGAATCAATTAAATTGATATAATAAACAAAAACAAAATATACATTTATCTTATCATCTATTATTTCTACTTTTGTGGGTTGAGTATAATTATATAAATTAATCGGATAATCACCACCACACCTTGATGGAATATAATATCTATTATCCTTATATTCTTTTGCAAAGCCACAAAAGAATTTTTTTTCATTAATTATTCCATTTTCATATTGAGCATCTGGTCCGAAAATTTTTGTGAAACTATCGGTCATATTTTTTTCACTAATGTATTCATCTAAATCTTCTTCAACATTTATAACAGTGTTTTTAGTTCTTTCGGATATTGATGCTGCTGACCACATCTTATATTTTCGATCCATTTTTAATACACTTGTATCCTGAAATAGCCAATCGCATTTAGGAAAAGTTGAACTATAATCAAGAAGATGATTACATTTAGGATAAACCAAACTTTTTATGAGAGGGTCATTTAATAATCTTTCATTTAAATCTTCTGCATCAAATGCTTCTTGACTAGAAGAAAAAGAATCTTTATTGCATGATTTGTTTTGTTTATTACATCTACAATTTTCATTTATACTCTTTTGATTACACAATCGATTATTATTTTCTATATTAAACATAATAATTGGAACAAATAAAAAGAAAATCATTAATCCAATTAAAATAATTTTCTTTTGTTTAATTTTTAAATCAATGTTTTTTTTCATAAACAACCCACTATTCTATGATTAGATAATATCATAGAAAATATCAAATATATATTACTTTTTTTCTAACTTAACAGTAATATTATAATCTTCTTCGGTTATTTCTTTTGTTATTCCATTGTTATTTGTAATAGTAGCTAATAATTCACTTTCAATCATGGTTTTATATTCATCAAGTATTGAGTTTACATATTCATCAGTAGTTTCAAAATAAATATTAATTCGATCTTCAACATTGAAACCTACTTCTTTTCTAAAAACTTGACAATTTCTGATTATTTCTCTTAAATATCCCTCTTTTTTTAGGTTTTCATCGATAGTTAATTCCAATCCTAATTTTAAGTTATCATTTTCCATAATTGCTACATTATCTAGTTCTTTGGATTCAATATTAAATATTGCTGGAACTAATTCTTGGTTATAACCAGGTAAAATAATTGCATGACCTTTTTTGACTAAATCAACATATTGATGATGGTTTTCTTGTTTATTTAATAATTCTTTAACAAGATTAACATCACCTTTTAATATTGATCCTGCTTCTTTGAAGTTTAAAGATAAATATTCATTTTTTAGTGTACTAAAATCACTTAAATATACTATTTCTTTGATGTTTAATTCACTTAAAATAATTGATTCGTATTTTTCTAACTTAAATTTATTAATTAAATACAATTTACTTAGCGGTTGTCTAACTTTAATATTATTTTCATTTCTTAATTTTAAAGCTGAAGTAATAATTTCTCTTACATAAAATGTAGTTTCTAAAATATTATTATCAATTTCATAATTACTTACCTTTGGATAAGAATTCATAAACAATGATTCTGAGCATGATGAATCATATTCTTTGATAACGTTTTGATAAACATATTCAGTAATAAATGGAATCATTGGACCCATAATACTAGTAATTGATTTTAAAGCATAGAACAATGAATAATATGCAACTTTTTTATCTAGTGTATTTTCTGATTTCCAGAATCTTCTTCGATTTATTCGAATATAAAAATTCGAAACATCATCGACAAATTTTTCAAAATCTTGACAAACATCTCTTAAATTATAATCATTCATGTTTGTAGTTGATTTTTTTATCATTTCATCAGTAGTTTTTATTAACCATTCATCAGAAACAGTTAATTCACTTTGTAATGGTTTATAATCTTTTAAATCAATTTTATCTAAGGATGCATAAGTATTAAAGAACACTACCATATTATAGTAAGACAATAATTTTCTTTTGGCTTCCTCGCCTAAACTAAATCCAAAGTAAACGTTATTAACCGGATTAGCACTGGCATATAGGTATCTTGATGCATCAACTCCAATAGTATTAATGGCATCTTCAAAACTAATATTATGACCTGTCTTAGAAAATTTTGATCCATCTTCAGCTAAGACCATCCCATGAGTTCCAACTTTTTCGTAAGGAGCAACGCCTTTAATAACCGTACTCATAAATAACATTGAATAAAACCATAATCTTACTTGTTCATGAGCTTCAACAATAAATTCAGCTGGAAAATATTCATTAAAATAATTTTCATCAGAAAAGTATTTTAAGGTTGAGAATGGAACAATTCCTGCATCTAACCATACATCACCAACTTGTTCAATTCTATTTACTTCATTATGACATTCTGGACAAGTGATTTTTATTTCATCAATCCAAGGACGATGTAATTCTTTAATATCATCAACTAACTTGGGATTAACAGCTAAAGTTTTTAATTCTTCTTTTGATCCAACTACAGTTAAATGACCACATTCACAATTATAAAATGGAAGTGGTAAACCGTAATATCTTTTTCTTGAAATATTCCAGTCAGACATGTTATTTAACCAATCAAGCATTCTCTTTCCTTGATATTCTGGATACCACTTAACTGAAGAGGCGTTTTCAATTAATTTTGGTCTTAATTCATCAACCGCAATAGCGTACTCTTCTCCAAGTCTAAATAAGATATCATGTTTACAAAGCCAACAAAACGGATAACTATGAGTTATTTTATGTACTAAAAATAATTTATTTTGTGCTTTTAAATTATCAAACACTAAATCATTAACTTCTTGAGCTTCTAAATTACTTAAAAAATCAAAGTTATCATAAAAAGTTCCTGATTCATCAATTGGCGTAATTTTTGCTAAACCTAACTTTTCTCCTAAATCAAAGTCTTCTGCACCACATCCAGGAGCAATATGAACTATTCCCGATCCTTCTTCGGCATCAACCATATCCCACAATACAACTTTATGTTCTAAATCTTTTTGCAGTGGAAAATTAGGGAACATTGTTTCATATACTTTTCCTTCTAATTCTGTTCCTTTAAATTTTTCAAGAATTTCGCCACCGTCTTTTTTAAATCTTTTATAGTAAACATCTAGACACATAATTATTGGCTTATCTTCATTTGTAAATTTTATTTTAGCGTATTCTAATTCGGGATGAACTGCTAATGCTACATTTGATGATAAAGTCCATGGAGTTGTTGTCCATACTAAAATATTAGAATCATCATTTAATAATGGTAATTTTACAAATACAGCATCATGTTCAACATCGTGATAAGAACCACTCATTTCGTGTTCCGATAATGAGGTTCCACACCTTGGACACCATGGCATTGGACGATGAACTTTCTTGATCCACTTATTTTCATCGCATTTTTTTAAAAAATGCCAAATACTAGTAATATTTTCATCAGTATAAGTATAATAAGAATTATCCCAATCCATCCATTGACCTAATAATTTAGATTGTTCAGTAATCATACCAGCATATTTTTTTACTCGATCAACACATGTATCTGTAAATTTATCTAAGCCATAATTTTCAATATCTTTTTTAGTTTTAAAACCAAGTTCTTTTTCTACTTCTACTTCAACCCATAAACCTTGAGAATCAAATCCATTACGAAAATGAGAAGTATAACCATTCATTAACTTATATCTCATAAATGAATCTTTGATTGTTCTTCCCCAAACATGATGAATCTTCATCGTATTATTTGCGGTAATTGGTCCATCAATAAACCTATATTTAGGTCCATTAATATTTTTTTGTTTAATTTTATTAAAAACATCTTCTTTATTCCAGTAATTTAAAATGTCTTTTTCTCCCTGAATAAAATCATAATTAGTATTTAGTTTTCCCATATTCTTTCCTCCATTAAAAAAGTCCTATAAATAAGGACGAATTTTTCCGCGGTACCACCTTAGTTCACAACTGTGCACTTTAAACCTTTAACGCAGGCATACGGATAATTCACATCCAAAGTGATTCGTAATAAATAATATTCTTCATTTTCACCAACCATGAAGTCTCTACAAAAATTAATTTTATTACCGGCTTCTTCATTTGCTTTATATAGAAATTATAACTTTTTGCCTAGCCTTTGTCAAACTATTCTTATTATTTGACAATTTTAGGTTATTTTGCTACAATACCCACTTATAAAGAGGGGGCATTATGAATAATAATCGCTTATGGAAATTTAAACGCGCTAAAACTAAATTAACTGGACTTATTCCGGTTAAGGATTTATTTGTTGTAATTAGAAGAGATTCTTATGGTCGAAAAAATTGTTTTATTCAATTAATTGATCAAAAAGTAAGTCAACTAGGATTTGTTACATCAAAGTATCAATCAATTAGTGACGGTGATATTGTTGAAGATATTGTTGATTCATTTATTAAACCAACATACTACTATCAAGATCCAATTGCTGATAATAATGGATTTTTAATGGCAGGTATTAATAACTTATCAATGAGTCAAGTTTTAGAAATGTTAGGTTGTCCTAATCAAACTTATATTCACATTTCTAAGTTAAAAGAATTAGAAAAAAGATATAATGAAATGCTTTCACCAGATACTGGTATTCAATATAAAAAGATAGATTAATAATCTATCTTTTTTCAAACATTCGTTTAATAAATTGTTTAAATCCATTGGGTTGCTTTTTTAGTGATGAAACTTGTAGTCTAATTGTTTTACCATCATCTGATTCTTGAAATTCAATATTTTCAGCAACGAAATCACTCAATTCGCCATTAAACATTTTATGTTGAATATAAAAAGCATGCATTTCCATAGGAATATCTCCGACATCTTCTAATAAACCACCATCTTCACGATAAAAATAAAATATATTGGGGTTTTCTGATTCACTTAATATATAAGTCCCATCACCAATACACGCAAATTCTTTTTTCATATAAACCCTCCAAAAATATTGTATNNAAATATTGTATCATACTAATAATTTTTTAGATAAAAAAAGAAAGATAAACCTTTCCTAAAAATCCCAATGGTGCTGAGAGCCAGAATCGAACTGGCGTTTGATGCTTACCATGCATCCGTTCTACCACTAAACTAAATCAGCATATGTAAATTATAACAAAAAAAATAAGAGTTTTAAACTCTTATTTTAATTTAACTATCTTTTTTCGAACTTGTTGGCAGTTTCATCATAAACATACCATTTTGAACGAGAATTGTTTAAATTCTTTTGTTCACCATATTGGTCAATAAACATACTTTCACATTCTACACCATTATCTTTACATATAAAGTTAAAGTCAGAATAACTAGTTTGTTTATTATAGTCACGAATAGCTTTGATTGTTGTTGAATCTATAGTAAATGAATACATTGGTTCTTCTTTATATATATCATCACCATCAGCTGTAATCTTAGCTAAAGCAGCTTCTCCTTTGACGTTTGACCAGTTTGCACCTAATGTACGATTATTTGGATTTATATTAGCATTTTCAACTGGCCTAAAGATAGTTTGTAATTGACCATTTTCAACTTTATCAGGACAACTTACATTACCTGGAGGACATTCAATACATGTAATATCATCTGGTGGACATAGTATTGAATTGGCAACAGTATAATGACAAGTATATTTTGCATCATCATCTTGAATTGATTTATATAATCCCATTAATCTGTTGGTTTTTCCTAAATTAGTTATTTCGAAGTTATAATCATATCTTTTTGGATAAGCATCATGATTAATTGGTAAACCAAAGCCAAGGTAATTATATGTGTTGTTTGCTAGCGCTTGAGCAAATGATGGGTGATCTTTTGTAACAGTCAGACCACTTGGTTTAATTGAATATAATTCAAGGCCTAAACCATAATTTACATTAGCAATAGTTTCATTCATCGCCATATCATAGAAGTCTAAATTTGATGATGTTGTACGATGACTACTAACATAACTGGCATAAGATTCTGCTTTTGAAATAACCGTTCTAAGTTCTCNNATTTTAGTTGTTTTAATACTTTGATTACAACTTAATGAATCAGTACAATAAACCTTAGGAGTTGTTGACACGGTTAAATTCTTAACAGTTAAATCCAAATCTTTTAATGCGCTTGCTGTTTCAGAATCAGGATTTTTCATTTCTATATAGAAGAAATTTTCAGCCCTTGGATAATCTGTTTCACCATATTCATTTCGCCACGATTGACATTTATTATAGTCATTAATTGCACTAGTTATTCGATTTATATTTTTATTATATGCTATCATTGCTGAATCTCTTTCAGAACGTAGAGCATTATATGTTGTAGTTGCATTATTAATTGCTGTTGCTTTATTTGCTTCACAAACAGCAACGTTAGGTGCAGTTCCACAGTTGATTGCAGTTGCAGCATTTACAGCGGATTCGGCATCGACTAATCCAATTGATGCATCATAGTAATTTTTCATTGCTTTTTGAGCTGCTCCATAATAACCATCAGTTACTCCATTTGGATTAATTGATGATATATTAGCTGCTGATTTACTAATTCCATATAGATCATTAGTAAATGATTCAACATAAATATTTGCTAAACAAGAACGAGATTGGTCAATTGTCGGTAAATCATCATAACGAAGTGTACCATTTATGTATGGTTTAAATTTGAAGTATTGACCTGCAAGAATTGTTTGATTAGTTGTTGGATTAAACCCAAATCCTTGGAAATATAATTCAACATCTTCTTTACAAGTTACACGACAATATTTATTACTAGCAAATTCAGCTTGATTAAATGTTTTATTATTATAATCTACACCTTCTAGTAAACATTTATAATTATTTTGAGTAATACCAGGTTCTTTTACTTCATAGATAAATCCTTCATCACCATCTGTTTTACATAATACAGGATCAGAATTATTATCACATTTAGTTTTTTCTGTACAATATTCATCATAATATGAACCAAGTTCTTCTTTTGCACCATCAGCTTTACAACAAGCACTTGTATATCTTTTTATAGCCGGTACATCTTTGTTACTATTTTCAAACAATGTTTTTTCAGAATTCGGTCCAGAAAAACAAGTTGCTTGACAATAATTTGAATAAATATTTTTACCTGAAAGATCGTTATAATCATCTCTGATTGATGGATCATTCATTAATGGAACACAACAAGCATACTTATCAGGATCAATAAAATCAGCTATTGATATTTTACCATCTTTATAATCTTGATAATATGTGTCACCAGGACCATAACAACTCTTTTCTGGAACTGTTCCCGGAGTTGGATTTATATCTAAACTAGCTCTAAAAGGGATTACAGTTGTAGCAGTTGTTTGTTCAACTGCATATAATCTTTGAACTTTTGCATCGATATATGTAATTGTTCCAATTTCACCTGATGAAACTTTTGGTTTAAGATTAGCTGTTAATACAAATCTTAAAGAAACACCATTACGAATTAAATTTAATGGAAATGTCATACTATAAACATGACCTTTTAATGTTGTATCATATCTTTCATATTTAAAATTAGATATTGGTGATTCTGTACCAGTTTTTGCAAGGTAATCAGAATATTTTAATACTGTAAAATTAATATCGTTATTTGGTTTGAAATCACTTACGCGATTTGTATCAACTTTTACTAGGGCTATTACATGCATGCTTTTTGTTTTTTCATCTGCAACAGTTCCATCCAAAGCTGTAATAATAACTGGATTTTGAGAGTTACTAGGAGGAGCATCAAATTCTCGAAGTGCTTTTTCAACAAGTAATATAGAAGTTCTAGTAATTGCATCATGATTAGCAACCCTACAAGTTATTGTTTTACATGTGTCACTAATTTTATGATTGGTTTTTTGAGCAGTGTAAATTGCATTACCTACTCGACGCAATTCTCCATCACGATCATTTTTGGAATCATCACACTTTGCTCCAACATGATCAGTACAACTAATTATATTTAAGGCATTAGCTTTATCAGCAGGTGTTACTCCAGGTATACCATCAGCAATTATAACTGCTGCTCGAGCTCGTTCAACAGAGTTAGAACTAGCTTGAATTTCTAAAACAGTTTTTGTAACTTTACATCCAGCAGTTGGAGCTACTTTTCCAGGATTAACACAATAATATGTTTCACCATCAGATGCGTTATATCGATTATTATTAAATGGTGCATATGGTGTTGATTTTGTGAAAGTAATATCAACCCCATCATTTCCACAAACGAAAGAATTAGATTCTGGAGGTATTATCGGATCAACAACTGAGCTGCCTGGATCTTGACTTGATGTTTGAGGTTGACCGGTATTATTTGTTTTATTTAATGATATAGTACATACTATATTGTCTTTGTTAATATTAGACACAGTTAATATTCCATTGGCATAAGATCCTCTAGCATTGCTATCAACTACACCATTTACTTTAAAACTTACTGTACCGTTCTTGGCATCATATCCTTCGTTAGCATTTAAATTTAATCGTATTGAAGTTGAACTATAATATTCTACAATAATAGATGTTGAGAAAAGACCTACTGAAGGTACTCCATTTTCGATTACAACACTTACATCATGATAAATTAAATGAACTTCGGTTTCTTCGATTTTATTTAATGTAACAGTACATACAGTAGTTGATTTGGTAATATTAGACACAATTAATTGTCCATTTTTATAAGTTCCTTTTGCATTATTATCAACTACACCATTTACTTTAAAACTAACTTGACCATTTTTGGCATCATATCCACTATTGGGAGTTACACTTAATCCTATTCCTTGAGATTTACCTTCTGTAACTCTAGTTGTTAATAAAGAAATACCTGTCGTAAATTTTCCGTTTTGAATTGAAATGTTAACTGTATTTGTTTTTGGTTCTTCTTCATTTACTATTTTAGGAAAAGTAACTGTGCATGTGACTTTTGATGTTATATTATAAATTTTTAATTCTAATTCTGTTGCTCCACGGGTATAAGTACTATCTGCGCCATTGTTGCATGATACACTGGACTTTGCTATATCATATCCAGCATTTGGTTTTAATTTATAAGTATATGTCATATTGGCTTTTTGAGTAGTGAAAAAACTACGAGCTGTTCCTAAATCAGTAAATTGTCCACCAACAACATTTATACTACCAATTATCGGATCTGTAGATGTTGCGTAACTCTTGTTTAAATTTACAGTTAAGAGTAATGCAATTGTAATTAATATTAAACTTCCTAAATTTTTGCTTCTTTTCATTTTTATATAATCCCCCTCTTACGAATTTCAATTCTTCGTTTGATAAAATAATAAATCAAAGCGACAACAATAATAAATCCAAGAAAAGCAAATAATATCCAGTTATTAGTTACTAATTTTATGATATCTGGATTTTCTTTATCTAAATTTTCTTTATATACTTTAATTTCTTGTTCAAGTTCGC
>LFRM01012973.1_pt2 | contig 10180 bp, 10 predicted proteins | sample 618341 | NCBI WGS metagenome assembly LFRM01 (sample SAMN03654438, study PRJNA283298) | anaerobic digester metagenome | isolation source: pool of bioreactors CSTR01a, CSTR02a, and CSTR03a thermophilic anaerobic... | place: Denmark: Kgs. Lyngby | collected 2014-05-21 | reverse complement strand
GTTGCGGAAAGCTTCTTCCATAGCCTTAAAGTCGAGTGGATATATGGAGAACCACCCGTATCTAAGAATGAAATGTACCGGAGTGTCAGGGAATACATAGAAGTGTTCTATAACCGGCAGAGACTGCATTCAGCAAACGGATATCTTTCACCGTGTGATTTTGAGAGAGTTAACGAGTCGACTTTTTTGATGTCCGCTTAGGCTTGACCAGATCAAAATCTGAAAGAAAGGAGAAAAAGTATGTGGTGATATTCGGCATGGGAACAGATAGCGTCCGGCTAGAAGCTGTAATACCTGGCATAGTCGCGCAAGAATACTGTCTGTTGACTTCATCCGATTATGTGTTATAATCAAATCGTCTAACATGTATATACCTATTCAATATGGAACAAATAGGTTATAGGGTTTCAGTCGGGATTCACTAAGTTGAACTTGTTCAAGCAGACGCCGTATTCCTAGGATTCCTTGTTATCTCCTCGGGAGGTGTCAATGTGTTTTACGCCGACACGGTTGCAGTAACAAACGCAGACTGCGCCATGAAATCGACGACCGGATTAGACTTCCCGAACGCTGCTCCAGAACATTTAGAATTAGAACATACCTATTTGCAATTCCGAAGGGATGGCACAGGTCCTAATCAGGCAGAATCTACCTTCTACATAATCCCTTTCCTCGCTGATGATTCCTCAACCACGCTATACGCCTTGCTTAATGATTACCGAAGAATTGATGTAAGTAAGAAACTGAACACTGAATATNNCTATCCATTGATGCCAGTTCAAGGAGGAGATATTAGATGAAGTATGTAGTCAATGTTCAGTCCAAGGAGCCGGACGAGGATCCTCGTTCTCTGAGAGCTCGTGTAAAGGATAGAGACAGGTCTGTCTTGAGAGATACGTATTGGCTGGTAGACCCTGAAACAGGTCCTTCCAAGAATCTGAAAATGGGATACACAGTGATTTACCCCACAGGGACTACTACGGGTCATACACATGATGACGAAGAAGTATACTTTGTGATTTCAGGCGAAGGTATTATGCAGGTTGGAGAAGAGAAGTACGAGATTAAGCCGGGTGACGCTCTATATGTTCCGCCTGGAGTGTTTCACACCACATACCAGAAAGGTAATATGCCGTTAACAGTCGTTTGGGTAACAGGTAAGCCGTGTGTCGGAGAGGAAGGTAAATGATGATCCGTGAGAAGATGCTGATTGGCGGCAACTGGGTTGATGCAGGCGACAGGGAGGTATTGGAGGTAGTCAACCCTGCCACTGAAGAAGTCTTCGCAGTTTGCCCAAAAGCCACAAGAGACGATGTAGAGGCAGCAATAAACGCGGCAAATGAAGCTTTTCCTTCCTGGTCGAACCTGACGCCTTTCAAGAGGGGCGAGTACCTGAGGAAAGCCAGCGAAATCGTACGAAGCAGGTCGCGGGACATCGCCGAGATGATGACGATGGAGCAAGGGAAGCCGCTTAAAGAGGCGGAAGGTGAAGTCATAAAAGGTGCTGATATCCTCCGCTACTATGCTGAAGAAGGCGAGAGGGTTTACGGAAGAATCATCCCCAATGCAGAAGCAAACACAGAAAGCAGGGTCATTTATCAACCGATAGGCGTAGCCGCAGCGATATCGCCCTGGAATTACCCTATTGAGCTGTTGGCATGGAAAGTCGGAGGCGCGTTAGCCTCAGGATGTACTATCGTGGCAAAGCTTCCTTCTGAAACTCCTCTATCCCCACTGGCCTTTATCAGATGTCTTGTTGACGCAGGCGTTCCTGCCGGAGTTGTCAATGCATTAGTAGGTTCCGGTGCAGTTATCGGACCTATGTTGTTAGAAAGCCCCATTGTAAAGAAAGTCGCATTTACAGGTTCCACTGCAGTAGGAAAAGACGTCTTGAAGAATTCCGCCGATACGTTGAAACGCACCTCCATGGAGCTTGGCGGAAGCCTACCTATGGTTGTTTGCAAAGACTGTGACATGGAGGCTGCTGTTGCAGGCGCTGTAAGACGGTCTTTCAGGAATATGGGGCAGATATGTATTGCCATAAACCGAATCTATGTTGACGAGGCAGTGTACGAGGAGTTTCTGGAGAGATTCCGAGAAGCCGCAGAAAAGCTTACCATTGGAAACGGCTTGACGAAGGAATGCGACCTCGGGCCCATGTGCACAAGATCAGGAGTGGAGAAAGCAATAGAGCATATTGAGGATGCAGTAAAGAAAGGTGCCAAGGTCGTGTGCGGCGGCAAGAGGCCGGAAGGAGAAGAGTACCGGAAGGGGTATTTCTTCGAACCTACGATTCTAAGAGATGTAAACCATAGCATGCTGGTAATGACTGAAGAAACTTTCGGCCCGGTAGTAGGTGTTATGCCGTTTAAAGATATTGATGAGGCGATTGCTCTTGCGAATGATTCAGTCTACGGTTTGGCTGCTATTGTCTATACAAACAGCCTTAGCCTTGCTGAACGCTTGGCCCGTGAGATAGATGCAGGTAACGTCGCGATAAACAATGTGGACGCAGGAGTAATCAATGCACCATACGGAGGCTGGAAAGACAGCGGTTTCGGTCATGAGCACGGCCCTGAAGGGCTGTATGAATACCTTAATATAAAACATGTAAGGGTTCGATATTTGTAAACCAAACTCTTATTGACCGAGGTGCTGAAAGTGAGCGTAATGGATAAATTCAGTTTGAAGGGCTATACCTCAATTGTTACCGGAGCTGCAACCGGTTTGGGAAAGGCAATGGCCAGGGCTTTAGCGGAAGCAGGCTCAAATATTGTCATAGCTGACATCGATGTGGACGGTGCCGGCGAAACTGCAAAGGAAATAAGGGAAAACGGCGTAGAAGTCCTCGTTATCAAATGTGATGTAACCAACAGAGACGACTGCAAGAACGCAGTTGAGAAGACCATTGAGGCATTTGGAAAGATAGACGTCCTAATAAACAACGCAGGGATTTGTATACACCGAAACGCTGAGGACATGACGTGGGACGAATGGCACAAAGTAATTGATGTTAACCTCAATGGAGTTTTCAATATGGCACAGGCAGTGGGGAGAGAAATGATCCGTCAAAAGAGCGGATCAATAATCAATATCTCCTCAATGTCAGGCATAATTGCCAATACACCCCAGGGCCAGTGTGCGTACAACGCCTCTAAGGGCGGGGTGATTATGCTCACCAAGAGCCTGGCATCTGAGTGGGTAGTCCATAACATCAGGGTAAATACTATTGCTCCCGGTTACATGAAGACAGAGCTAACCCGGCTCTTCTTCGAGCAAGGTGATCCTGAGATGATAAAGAAATGGATGGACTTCACACCTATGGGCAGAGCAGGGACCCCTGATGAGCTGGGCGGTCTGGCAGTGTATCTTGCCTCTCCGGCATCATCCTTTGCCACAGGGTCCGTATTCGTTATTGATGGCGGTTACACAGTATGGTAGTGGTTTGCTTGCCTGAGAACAAAGGAAGGTAGGGAGCGGTCTTGAAAAAAAGGTATCTTGCGGGAATAGACATAGGGACCTCAGGATGCAAATCAATAATTATCGACGAGACCGGAGAGGTCATGGGGAGCAGCATAGCTGAGTACCCTCTTTACACTCCACAACCTGGCTGGGCTGAGCAGGATCCTGAGGATTGGTGGAAGGCAACTGCGGAGAGCATGAAGCGTGCTATTGAGAAGAGCGGCATTGATCCCAACCTCATCGCCGGTGTCGGGCTCTCCGGCCAGATGCACGGGCTCGTAGCATTAGACGGTAACAACCAGGTTATTAGACGGGCGATACTGTGGAACGATCAAAGAACTGCAAAGCAGTGCCAAGAGATAGTTGACGCTGTAGGCGGATTGAATAAGCTGCTTGAGTACACAAACAACCGTATGTTGCCCGGATATACCGGAGGAAAGATCCTTTGGTTCCGTGAGAATGAGCCCGACCTGTATGAAAAGACCAAGATCATACTCAACCCGAAGGACTACATAAGGTTCAAACTGACAGGTGGATTTGCGACAGAAGTCTCAGACGCTTCAGGCACCGGGCTGTTTAATGTAAAGGATCGCCGCTGGAGCTATGAGTTGTTATCTATCCTGGATATTCCCAAGGAACTCCTACCCACATGCTATGAGTCTGACGAGATAACCGGTACAGTCACTGAAGAGGCAGCTGGCGACACGGGATTGCCTGTCAATTTGCCGGTTGTCGGCGGTGGAGGAGATGCCGTAATTCAAACAACAGGAATGGGCCTGATCGAAGAGGGAATACTTGGGATAACTATCGGCACCGCTGGTATAGCCGCCATGGGCTTGGCCAGCTTCAGGCCTAATCCTGAAGGCAGGTTGCAGTTGTTCTGCAACAACGCAAAAGACCTGTGGCACGTCATGGGAGTTACCTTAGCTGCAGGCGGTGCTTATAAATGGTACAGAGACACGTTATGTGAATTGGAAAAGATGCAAGCTGCGGAAAGAGGCGTTAGTGTCTATGAACTGCTGGACAAAAGTATCTTGACGTCTCCCCCCGGAGCTAAGAATCTCATCTTCCTCCCATATCTTAGCGGCGAGAGGTGCCCTCATCCGGATCCGGCAGCTCGAGGTTCGTTTATTGGGTTAAATCTCCTGCATAACAAGGCTGATCTGACAAGGGCAGTTATGGAAGGAGTCACTTTCAGCCTTTGCGATGTCTTTGAGTTAATCAAAGGTCTGGACGAAAACATGCAGGCTAAATCGATAATCACCTCAGGTGGAGGCGCAAGAAGCCCTGTTTGGCGTCAGATACAAGCAGACATTTTCCAGTTGCCTGTCAGGACTGTAAGCGGAAGCGCTGAAGGAGGCGCATACGGGGCTGCCCTTGTAGCAGGGGTCGGAACCGGAGTCTGGAACGATCTTGCTGAAGCTTGCAGCGTGCTTAAGACAGAGACTGAGACAATGCCCAACCCTGACCTCAAGGATCGTTACAGAGAGCTCTTTGAGATATATAAAGGGTTATATCCTGCATTGAAGGCAAGCTTTGACAGGTTGTCCGGAGGTGCTTTATAACCATACGGACAATTGCTCTACTAACATAATAAATCTAAGTAAAGGTTGGTGAGAGATCGGGAACAAAGAGTAGAAGTTAGGAAAGACCGGAGATCCGTGATGTGACTGTTGTGTTGTGTGAGTTATCGGCAACTTTCCTAAACCGGGAGAGTGAAGAAACGAAGGAGGGGACTTTTTAGATGAAAAGGCTAATTGCCGCTCTTGTCTGTCTCATGTTGGTAATGGCGACTGGCGTTGGTTTTGCGCAGGACAAGAAGTTCGGACTTGAGGATATTCCGGAGATCCAGAACAAGAGAGCCCTTACCTTAATACTGGAGACCGGAGAAGGTTATTCAAAGGTATTACCTGCTATTGAAAGGTTTACCGAGAAGACCGGTGTTAAGGTAAACGTCGAGAGGATTGCATCCTCAGGCGTATACGGTAAAGAGAACGTTGAGCTTATGGCAGGAACCGGGTATTACGACCTTGTCTACGTTGAAACCTCTTGGACGACAGAATGGTCAGACTACCTGTGGGATTTGGAAGAACTCGCAAGTACCTACGATCCAGGTGGAGCAGCAGCTCTTAGGGAAGACCTGGCACACATGTCCCCCGCGATTCTCGCTTCAGGGCAGGCCTATGGCAAGCAGATGGTTCTGCCGTTCTACACATTTGACATGTGCATGTGGATCCGCCAGGACGTTTTCGACGATCCAACTGAACAGGCAAACTTCAAGGCAAAATACGGATATGACCTGAAGCCTGCTGAGACTTGGGAAGAGCTCGTTGACCAGGGTGAGTTCTTCACAAGGAAGAAAGGCGAACTCCTGAAGGGCGAGCCGCTCGATCACGATATCTTCGGCCTTTCAATGCAGGCAGGTGCATACCAGTGTAACGACGAGACCTCAGCACGTCTGTGGTCAATGGGTTCAGACTGGGTAACTGTAGTTCGCGACGAAGAAGGCAACCTGAAAGAATTCGTGATTACCAAAGAGAACAAGGAAGCTCTCAGAAAGGCATTAGAGAACTACAAGGAGTGCCTGAAGTACGACTCACCCAGCGCACTTACAGCTAACTTCGACTTCGTTGTTGCACAGTTCGGTAACGGTAATGCCATCATCTGCCCCACCATTTGGGCGAACTGCTCGATCTGGGCTGAGGGCATCTTGAGAGAGAAGGTTCCGGAAGGAAGAATCGGAATATACCCGAGCCCGGGTGGCAGGCCGTACACAGGCGCATGGTCCTACGGTGTCGGCAAGGCCACAAGGAACCCTGAAGCTGCATACTGGCTGCTCCGCTGGCTGACCTCGTACGAGTGCGGTAAGATCGTGTTCAACGAAGGTATGGTGCCCGGACGTTCTGACGTGCTCGAAGAGGTAGCAAAGACAGCAGAGTATCCTCATAAGCAGCTTGCTGAGTTCCACATCGATATCTGGAAGGTAATGGCTCCGCACATTCCTGACTACTACTACTTCAATACAAAAGCAGGCGGAAAAGTATACGACATGCAGATTTACGCCATCAGCAAGGGCTTAACAGGCGAGCAGACAATCGACCAGGTTATAGACTACATTACCAAGCAGACAGTGGAGCNNAGTAGTAAGTTAGGCTAAACTGAATCATCCTGAGACGCCGGGTATAAACTCCCGGCGTCTCAGGGCGGAATATAGCAAGGTTCAAGAAAGTATAGATTAAAGAAACAACAATCGAACGGAAAGAGAGCAGATAACCATGGAAGCAGTTGGCAGAAAGCCGACAATTTGGGAAACTCTTACTAACGAGAAAAACTTTAAGTGGACACTTGTAGCACCGCTACTTATAATCCTGGTGATATTCGCGCTGTATCCTTTGATCTACAGCTTCTACTTTTCGTTTCATGATTGGGGTATGCAAGGAGCCCCGATTATGACAGGCCTTAAGAACTTTAGACAGTTGGTATTCGACCAGACTTTCCTATCAGCTGTCGGTAGAACCTTCAAAGCAATGGTAATCTGCATTTCAGTTGAGCTTCTCCTCGGCCTTGGAATCGCTCTACTGTGGAACCGTGATTTCCCGGGGCAGAACATCGTCAGAGGCCTGGCGCTATTGCCTCTGATGGTGGCACCGCTCATCCTATCGTTGCTTTGGTATTTCTTACTGGACTACAACTTCGGTGCAGTCAACCAAGTCCTTGAGGCGATTGGCTTAAGCAAAGTCTATTGGTGGTCGCCTAATATGGCATTGTACACCATCTGCTTTATAACCATATGGCAGTGGTTCCCGTTTTCCACCTTTGTGCTGCTTGCAGGTCTGAAGAGCCTTCCTAAGGACGTTTTCGAGGCAGCAAGAGTCGACGGCGCCTCAGGCTGGTATACCTTCCGCAGGTTAACACTGCCTATGCTTACTCCTCTCATCATGATTATCGTTGTGTTAAGGGCAATGTGGCTGATACGCCTTATGGATCCCCTCTTCGGGACAACACGAGGAGGAGTAAATACGGAGCTGTTAGACTGGATAGTCTACCGTACTTCTTTTGTCATGTTCGACATAGGGTATGGATCTGCCATGGCGGTGTTCTCATGGGCTTTGACAATGATCCTTTGTATGCTTATGTTCAGACAGTTGATGAAGGCTTTAGCAGCAAATAGATAGAGGATAAGGAAGAGTGTCTATGATTAGAAAGATTCTTTTTTGGGCTGCAACAATACTGATTCTGTTATTCATTACTCTGCCGCTGGCTTGGATCTACTTAACAGCGTTTAAATCAAATGCTGACATCTTCGATCCGAGTCTGAGGAAGTTCGTGATCTTCACACCTACGCTTGATAATTTCCGCTCGCTTTTCGCAGACTATCCGTTCTGGAAGAACTTCCTTAACACGATTATCATAAGCGTAGGTAGCACAATCCTGACAATGGTGATTTCGCTTCCTGCTGCATACAGTTTCGCGCGGTGGAATACAGGTGGGGGAGATCTCCTTTATTTCACGATTTCAACAAGGATGTTTCCACCTGCTGTAGCGGCAATTCCCCACTTTATGGTGTTTAAGACTGTGGGGTTGATAGATACGCATCTCGGGTTGATAATCCTTAATACATTCTTCAACGTATCATTTGCTACGTTCCTCCTGTACGGTTATTTCAATGATATTCCTGCAGAGCTTGAGCAGGCAGCAATGGTTGACGGATACAACCGAACAGAGGTGTTCAGGAAGATTGTATTCCCCCTCATTAAGCCCGGGCTTGCAGTAACAGCCATGTTTTGCTTGATATGGTCGTGGAATGAATTCTTCTTTGCCTTCCTCTTTAGCAGAAACATTGCAAAACCTGTTAACGTGCTGCTCTCGCAGTTCTGGGGAGGGCTTCAGGTACAGTACGGCCTGATGACTGCAGGTGCTGCTATTACCATTCTTCCTACCTTGATTATGGTATGGTTCATGCAGCGCTACATTATCAGGGGATTAACGTTTGGAGCGGTGAAAGGCTAAGCTCTAATAAATGTAATAGAGGTTGAACGAATATGTTACCACGTTTAAAATTATCAGATCGAATAACTTGGACTGTCCTGTTGTGGATCTTTTTCAACCTGTTCTGGCTGAGGTTCTTAGAGATGCATATACCTCAGTGGGTAGGTGCTGCCATCGCTACCGTTCTCGGAATCGCCTATATTGTTTACGGCCCCGATCCCGAAGAGGCCATCGATAATGACGAAGAAGTGGAAGGAGAATAGCCGTGGCTGAGGTAAGACTTGAGAATGTATCAAAGCTATTTGGGCGAAAGAGAGTAATTAGCGATGTAAGCTTCACATGTAGGGAGGGGGAATTCCTTACGATTTTTGGGCCTACCGGAGCAGGAAAGTCCACAATTCTAAAGATGATTGCCGGAATTGAGACTGTTTCAGAAGGTAAGATTTACTTTAACGAAAAGGTCGTCAATGACCTTCCTCCGCAGGAGCGGAATGTTTCAATGGCTTTTGAAAGCTATAACCTCTATCCTCACATGAGCGTGTACGAGAACATCGCATTTCCGCTGCGGGCTCCGCGATGGGGACTGAAGCTTAGCAAGGAAGAGGAGAGGAAGAAGGTCTGCGAAATAGCCGAATTCCTCGGAATCGATCAATTGCTGGAGCGACTTCCCCAGCACCTCAGCGGCGGACAGAAGCAGCGCGTTTCATTGGGTCGCGCCCTTGTGAGGCAGCCTGAGGTATTTCTCCTGGATGAGCCTATAGCTCACCTTGACGCAAGGCTCAAGTTCTCCACGCAGACACTTCTGAAAGAGTTTGCCAAGAACTACCGAAGCACTATCATTTATGTGACTCACGACTACCGTGAGGCCTTGGCGCTTTCGGATCGTGTGATTCTCCTCAGAAGGGGCAGAGTGGAACAGGAAGGCACCCCTAAAGAGGTATACTACACGCCTGTTTCAGATTTTGCCGGGAGAATGGTGGGAGATCCTCCCATGAACCTTCTGGACGGAGAAGTCCAAGAGAGGGACGGAGAAGTCTTCTTTAAGATAGGCGATTCTCTGTCGATTAAGGTGAGGAATGAGCTCATCCCATCTCTCAAAGCTGCAATGAGAGACGAAGACGGTAAAAAGATAGTTCGTATGGGAATTCGATGCGAACATATTAAGATGAGCCGGGAGAAGATGTCTGAAGACTCTTTCCAACTTCCGGTGTATGCAGTAGTCAGCGAAGCTCAGAGCATCTTGGTGTCGTTCCATTTGGATAACGATGTGATTTTCCATGCTCGAAGCATGCAGCAGGCTGTCTACGACTATAACGTGCATGACAAAATATGGCTTGAGTTCGATCAAAACCATATGTTCTTCTTCCCGAAAACTATCGAGCTAACATAAAAATCATAGGAGAATCTGAGTATGAGTAGAGTTGACATTGACCAAGTGTGGAAAATATACCCCAGAGGAAATGTCTGTGCAGTCAAAGACTTAACCTTTACGGTAAATGATAAGGAGTTCTTGGCTATTCTCGGCCCTTCAGGTTGCGGCAAAAGCTCAACTTTGCGGATGCTTGCCGGCCTGGAGGAGATCTCACGAGGTGAGATCCGGTTTGACGGGGAAGTTGTCAATAATCTCGGGCCTGCCGAGAGAAACGTGGCTCTGGCCTTTGAATCATACGCTTTGTATCATCGACTGACTGTGTATGAGAACATTGCATTTCCTCTCCGTGCACGAGGT
>LFRM01110551.1_pt1 | contig 10181 bp, 8 predicted proteins | sample 618341 | NCBI WGS metagenome assembly LFRM01 (sample SAMN03654438, study PRJNA283298) | anaerobic digester metagenome | isolation source: pool of bioreactors CSTR01a, CSTR02a, and CSTR03a thermophilic anaerobic... | place: Denmark: Kgs. Lyngby | collected 2014-05-21 | reverse complement strand
TGCAATCCCGGTAGGTGTGCTCTCCGCCACACACAGAAACTCTCCGCTTGATTATTTCGTCACGTCCACTTCTATGGCATCAATGACAGTTCCGACCTTCTGCTGGGGTTTGCTACTGTGTTATTTTATTGCTTACAAAATGAAGCTGTTCCCCATACTTGGTTATGAGTACATAGAAAAGGAAGGCTTTTGGAACGCAGTATACTTTGCGGCATTGCCCAGCCTGTCTTTGGGTCTGCACCACGTGGCCAGCCTCGCAAGACTGACCCGCTCCACAATGCTGGATGTTCTCAATCAGGACTATATCCGTACAGCTAAGGCAAAGGGTCTTCCCCGCAGAAAGATTTTCTATAAGCATGCGCTGAAAAATACACTGTCCATCGTGGCCACCAGTATTGCCTACTCCATTGCCAGTATGCTGGGCGGTTCCGCGGTTACAGAGCGCGTTTTCGGTATTCGCGGTATGGGCACACTGGCTGTCAGTTCTCTGACCCACCGTGACTACAACCAGGAACAGGCCATCGTTCTGTTTACTGCACTGATTTGCCTGGGTGTAAATCTTTTGTTGGATATTTTCTATAAGATTTTGGATCCCAGAATTGAGTACGAATAAGGAGGAGGGACATTATGAAAACAAAAACAAATAACCGCTTGCGGCCGCTTCGCTTCCTGCAAAAATACGGTCGTCTGATCATTGGCGGAGCGATCATCGCAGTGGTTCTCTTTGGCGCGATTTTTGCGCCGTTGCTTACAGACTACGATCCTGAGAAAATCAGCCTCGTTGATAAAAAGCAGCTGCCCAGTGAAGCGCATATTCTTGGTACAGACCTTTACGGACGGGATATGCTGACTCGTATTATTTACGGCTCACGAACGACCTTAATCGTGGCATTAGGTGTGCAAACACTGGTTACTGTTGCCGGTACGATTTTAGGCCTGATCTGCGGTTACTATTCTAAAGCAGAAAAGTTCCTGATGCGTATTCTGGACGCTTTTTCTACAATCCCTAATCTGCTGCTTTGTTTGATGATGGTGGCGATTTTTGGCTCCGGTACCATTAATCTGATCATTGCTATGTCCATCAGTGCCATTCCCGGTACTGCCAGAATGGTTCGAAATCAGGTTTTGTCTCTGCGTGAGAAGGAGTACATTGAAAGCGAAAAGGCTATGGGCGCCAGTGACCTGCGTACCGTCGGTCTGCACATCCTGCCGGCCTGTAGCTCCTACCTGATCGTGCGTTTTTCTTCCGGCCTTGCCGGCTCTGTTCTGTCCATGACCTCTCTTTCTTACTTGGGTCTCGGCCTCAGCCCGTTGATCCCCAGTTGGGGCGGCATGATTTATGAGGGACAGACCTTTATGTTCGGAACGCCCCATTTGGTGCTCTACCTTGCGCTGGCAATCTCTATTACTGTTTTCGGCTTCAGCATTCTTGGTGACGGTGTGCGGGATCTGATGGATCCCAAATTGAGATAAGGAGGTGCGGCATATGGAAAAAGAAGTAACCCTACAGGTTAAAGATCTGGAGCTTTGGTTCGATAACGACCGCGGCTCAGTTAAAATCCTCAACGGCATCAGTTTTGACATCTACAAAGGCGAAACGCTGGGAATTGTGGGCGAATCCGGATGCGGAAAAAGTGTAACATCGCTGTCCATTATGCGGCTTTTGCAGAGCCCTCCGGCTCGCTTCACCGGTAGCATCAAGCTACAGGACAAGGAACTGTTAAAGTTGTCTGAGCGGCAAATGCAGGCCATTCGCGGAAATCGGATCTCTATGATCTTCCAGGAACCGATGACCAGCTTGAATCCTGTATTTACCATTGGCGATCAGTTGATCGAAACCTTTATGCAACACCAAGGCCTGTCAAGATCTAAGGCATGGGCAAAAGGTATTGAAATGCTGCGAATGGTGCGTATTCCCTTGCCGGAGCAGCGGATGAAGGAATTCCCCTATCAGCATTCCGGCGGTATGCGGCAGAGAGTGATGATTGCAATGGCGCTAGCCTGTCAGCCGGAGCTGCTGATTGCGGATGAACCTACCACAGCGCTGGATGTGACCATTCAGGCGCAGGTGCTGGATCTGATGCGGGACCTGCAGAAGGAGTTGGGAACGTCTATTGCGTTTATCACCCACGATCTTGGCGTAGTCAGCGAGATGTGTGACCGGGTTGTTGTGCTGTATTGCGGCGAGGTTGTAGAAGAAGCGATTGCAGAGGATCTGTTTGATAATCCCAAGCATCCTTACACAGAGGGTCTGTTGGGGACACTCCCCAAGTTTGGCGAGATCGGCCGGTTGGCAATGATTCCCGGTGTGGTTCCGCCTGTCGGAAAGTTCCCCTCAGGGTGTGTGTTTGCGCCCCGCTGTAAATATGCCACAGAGCAGTGTCACGCGCAAAAGCCCAGACTTTGTGATTTGGGCGGTGGCCATAAGGTCCGCTGCTTCCGGTATGCAGAGGAGGAGAAATAATGGTACATAACGACAAAAAAACACTCCTACAAATCACAGGCCTAGTGAAGTGGTTCCCGGTCAAAAAGTGGTTTTTTGAGAAAAAAAAATATGTTAAGGCTGTAGATGATGTGGAGTTTGAGGTGTACGGAGGCGAGACCTTCGGTATCGCCGGTGAATCCGGCTGTGGCAAGAGCACATTGCTTCGGACGATTCTTCGCCTCATTGAGCCTACTAAGGGCACCATCGTTTATGACGGTGTTGACATTACCCATATGGGCAAAAAGCAGCTGCGCAAGATCCGTCAGCATATGCAGATCGTATTTCAGGATCCCTACAGCGCGCTGGATGGTCGTATGAAGGTGGGTAAGATCATTGAAGAACCGATGATCATTAGCAAGTTATATCCGGACAAAGCCACCCGTATGGCCCACGTCGCGGAGCTGATGGAGCAGGTCGGTTTGGACCCTTCTTACATTGATCGCTATCCCCATGAGTTTTCAGGCGGTCAGCGGCAGAGAATCGTGATTGCTCGTGCGCTGGCAACAAAGCCCCAGCTTTTGGTCTGCGATGAGGCGGTGTCCGCATTGGACGTTTCTGTCCGTGCCCAGGTTTTGAACCTGTTGGCGGACCTGCAGGAGGAGCTGAAGCTGACATATCTGTTGATCTCCCACGATCTTTCTGTTATCGAGCATATTTGCGACCGCGTTGCAATTATGTATCTGGGAAAGGTAGTGGAGATCGGCACAAAAGAAGACATTTTCAATAACCCCCAGCACCCCTACACAAAGGCGCTTCTGTCCGCAATCCCCAAGGTAGGCAAGCGGGACAGATCCGACCGGATTATTCTGGAAGGCGATATCCCCAGCCCGGTAAATCCCCCGATTGGATGTCGTTTCCATACCCGCTGCCCTTATGCCACCGAGCAATGTAAATCCGCTCCCCCGGTAGTAGATCTTGGAAACGGGCATAAGGTCGCGTGCCACTTGTGTACCGGCACAGATAAATAACGTTAATATTTTTGATCATTGTGCGTAGTAATCACGGTAAAAAACATCTGTATGCCTGGTCAGTAGATAGATGGTTTTTATATAACAGGTCTCTGCCCTGAAAAGCGCAGAGATACTGAAACTAATAATTATGGAGGAAGACAAAATGAAAAAACTGCTTGCACTGTTACTGGCAATCGTTATGGTTCTCTCGCTGATCGCATGTTCTGCTTTCAGCAACGATCCCACCGAGCCTGCTGGTCCCACTGATCCCTCGGATCCTACGAATCCTACGAATCCTATCATCCCTGAAGTTAACAAATTTGGCGGACACCTGGACTTCTGTGTTTACGCCAAGCCCACCCATCTTGACCCCGCAAAGGCAACCGGTACCTGGTACTATATGTACACCAATATGGTATACGAGAGCCCTCTGACCAGAGATGCGGAAGGCAATATCCGTCCCAATGTTTGTAACTTTGAGCTGTCCAAAGATCAGCTGACCCTGAAGCTGTGGGTCCGCGAAGGCCTGAAGTTCCACGATGGTTCCCTCGTCGAGATCGAGGACGTCGTTGCTTCTATCCGTCGTACAGTCCATAAGAGCCCCAGCCAGTTCGTTGATGCTTACATCCAGGATGTTAAGATCGAGAATGGTGTTGCAACCATCACCTTCAAAGAGTACAACGAAAAGACCATGTACTACATTGACAGCGTTAACCCCCTGATCGGTGTTATGCCTAAGGAAATCGCTGAGGAGTACAGCAATGAAAGCGGCAAATTCATCGTTGATGTTGCTGATGCCATCGGCACCGGCCCCTACAAGTTTACTGAACTGGTAGACAGCGTTTCTGTTTCTGTTGCTCGCTTCGATGACTATATCCCCGTTGAAGAAGGCTATACCGGTTATGCCGCTCCCAAGAAGGCATATCTGGACAGCGTTACCTTCCATGCAAATTCAGAGGCTAGCACTTCCACTCTGGCACTGATGTCCGGTCAGTTTGATCTGTTTGCTGATTGCCCCGCTGATTTTGATGATCAGCTGAAGGCTGCCGGCATTGAGACTTTGAATAAGCCTCAGACCAGTGGCGCTGTGTTCTTTATGAACACCCATGGCAACGGCGTTGCTTCCAATCCCAATATGCGTAAGGCTATGCTGGCCGCTATTGACATTCCCGAATTCGTCAGCTTTATGACTGATGGCGAGTTCACCAAGGGCGGTTACTGCCCCGCTGTGGATGACATTTACTACACTGACGTATTTGAAAAGGCTGACTATATGGGCGAGGACAATGTAGCTCTGGCTCAGCAGTATATGGCTGCTGCCGACTACAACGGCGAGGAAGTACAGCTCGCTCTGGGCTCTGCTTACGCCAACGTTGCTACCCTGTTGGCTGACTACTTTGATGCTGCCGGCATTAAGTACAAGGTCACTATGCTGGAAACCGGTGCTACAAAAGATTTCTATACCGATAAGAACAATGTATGGGATATCTATTACACCAGCCCCTCTCTGAACAACACCCCCACTCTGCTGTCCAATACTATTATGAAGGACGACTACAAGGGCGCTGAGAAGGATGCTCTGCTGGCTGAACTGCAGGGTATGGTTGTTGGTTCCGAAGAGTATATGAACAAGTGGTATGAGCTGGCTAACCAGATGGTTGAGGACTGCGGCGTTGCATTCCTGCACCGGAACAACATTGTTTGGGCTTTCAACTCTGAGTTCAATCTGGAGTACGACGGCATCAGCACCTATCTGTTCAACTCCTACTGGACCAATCCCGAGAACCACGGCAAGTAAAACTCAGCAAACGCACAAATTGATCAAATTTAGGTTCCCGCCCGCCTTATGGCGGGCGGGAATTGTATCTTTGTGGATTCTAAGACAACTGAAAGGATCGTACCTATGAATCTGACATCAAATAAAAAACAAACTCTCATAAAGACTGCCGTAATGGCAGCTTGCTTCTCTATGATTTTTGTCTGTCTGGGCTTTTGCAGCAGCAACAAAAGCGTCTATCTTTCTGCAATTACACAGGCACTTGAAATCAAGCGAAGCCTATTTTCCATAAATGACAGTTGCAGATATATTGCAACAGCTGTGATAAACCTCTTCTTTGGCGCGCTGGTTCAGCGATTTGGCGCCAAAAAATTAGTGGGCGCAGGCTTCTTTTGCCTGATTGTGTCCACACTGATTTACGCAAATGCTACCCAAGTATGGGTTTTCTATATTGGCGGATGCTTCCTGGGTATCGGCCTGGCTTGGACGACGACCACGATGACAAGTTATTTGGTTAACCGTTGGTTTAATCATAACCGAGGTACGATGAGTGGACTGATTCTGTGCGCCAACGGCCTTGGCGGTGCTTTGGCGGCCCAGATAGTAACCCCACTCATCTATGAAGAAAATAATCTTTTCGGCTATCGTAATGCATATAATTTGGTTGCATGCTTACTGCTGATCGTGGGTATCGTGGTGGTTTTGCTGATTCGCGAGCCTTCCGAAGCTACACCGGTAAACGTTCCTAAAAAAGTACATAAAGGTAAAAAATGGGCAGCACTTTCCCTTTCGGAAGCTTTGAAGAAACCTTATTTCTATGCTACTGCAGTATGTGTGTTTTTGACGGGATTGAGTTTGCAGGGGATAAATGGTATTGCAGCAGCGCATCTGGGTGATGTTGGAATTGATACGAGCATAGTTGCAACAGCGCTGAGCATTCATTCCGTTACTTTGTGTATATCGAAATTGCTTTCTGGCGTCAGTTATGATAAACTGGGATTACGGGTTACGCTGCTGATATGTGAAGTATTAGGCGTATTTTCGTTTTTAGCTTTGGCATTTTCCGGTAGCGATCCGTTTGGTGTTACCAGCGCCGTGATATGGAGCGTTCTGTCCGCTTTGGCAATGCCCTTGGAGACGGTGATGGTCCCACTGATTGCGGCAGATATGTTTGGTGAAGAAGATTTTTCTAAAATGGTAGGCATATTTGTTTCGATAAATACAGCTGGTTATGCGTTTGGTACACCGCTTGCAAACCTGATTTTTGATAAGTGCAGCACCTATAAGCCGATGCTGTTTTTGTCTGCGCTGCTTATGCTGCTGATCGCAATTAGCTTTTATCTAATTTTGAATGTTGCAGAACGTGTGCGCAGACAGGTAACGCAGGTACGAAATAACAGCCATTTTGAAGAAAAAGGGGAATAACTTATGGGTGTTTGGGGTTATATATTAATCTCTGCAGTAGTTGCGACAGCCTTCATTTTGATTTTGGCGGTAGTGACGAATTTGGTCATCTCTTGGTCTGCGGAAAGATATTCCGACAAGACACTAAATAAAAGTTTAGAAAATTTAGAGAAGATGCTGCCGGGTAAAAATTGCGGTAAATGTGGATGCCAAAGCTGTGCTGAGTATGCTATGGCAGTTTTTACTTACAGGATGGAGACAGATCGTTGCACTGAAGGTACGGAGGATTTGCCCCAGCGCATGGACGCATATATGAAGAATTTTCAGGATTCTTTGGTAAATGATACGTCAAAAAACAACAACGGATGGGAGCCAAGAAATCCGAACTTGTGAAAGGGGAATGACTATGGACCAGCGCAGAATCCTCTTTGGAAAGCTGGGAAAACATTCGGTAATCGATTATGCGGTCCAAGAGCTGGTGCGGTATCTAAAAGTGATAGATCCTGAAATTTCTGTGGATGTTTTGCAGACGGATGGCGTGACCGATGCCTGCTCACAGATGATTTGGGTGGGTATAGATCCGTCTTTTTATGCGGAATTGCCTGATGTTGCAGAGCCTTCGGTGGATGATGCTATTGCCATAAAGATAGACAACGGTAGCGGATATATCACTGGCACAAACGAACGCAGTGTTTTGCTTGCGGTATATCGCTTTCTAAAAGAACTGGGCTGCGACTGGGTGCGCCCGGGTGTTGAGGGGGAGAGAATACCNNCCCAAAAGGTGATTTCCTGCATTCATATGCAGGTGCGGGAAAAAGCCAGTTATCGGCATCGCGGCGTATGTCTAGAGGGTGCAGTTTCCTATGAAAATGCTGCGGATATGGTGGATTTTCTACCCAAAATCGGGATGAACGCCTATTTTCTGGAGCACTTTGAACCTGTGGTTTTCTTTATAAGATGGTATAATCATAAAAGTAACCCCTATCTGCAAGCGGAGCCTGTCAGCCGGGAAGAGGTTATTGCGATGCGACAATCTCTGGAGCAGGAAATGGCAAAACGCGGCATTGTGTATCACAAGACCGGCCACGGATGGACAAATGAGCCGTTTGGTATGGATGGTACAAGCTGGAGCGCGGTGGACCCGGAAACAATCCCGGAAGAAACGCAAAAGTTTTTGGCGCAGGTGGGCGGGAAACGGGCGTTATGGAAAAATATTCCTATGTTTACCAATCTGTGCTACTCCCATTCGGAGGTGCGCAAACGGATGATTGATGCCATCGTAACCCACTGCAAAGAAAACCCGGGTATCGATATGCTGCATTTCTGGCTGGCAGATGGAACAAACAATCATTGTGAATGCGAGAATTGTGCGCAGATGCTTCCGTCGGATTGGTATGTACTTATGCTCAATGAGCTGGATGAGGTATTGACTGCCCAAAAGATCAATACGAAAATTGTTTTTCTGATATATGTGGATCTCTTGTGGGCGCCTGAGAAACAGAAACTTAACAATCCTGATCGGGTTATTCTTATGTTTGCACCCATAACCCGTAATTACGGACAAAACTACAGAGATCATTTGCGCTTTGACGGGGAATTACCTGCATATCGGCGCAACAAACTGGATTTTGCTGCATCCTTGGCGTTGAATCTTGCGCAGCTTCGGCAGTGGCAAAAGGGTTTTATGGGTGATAGCTTTATTTATGACTATCATCTGATGTATGCCCACTTTAATGACCCTGGTTATGAACAATGCGCGCGAAATGTGTTTGAAGATATGAAGGGACTGACCGATATTGGGCTCAACGGTATGGTCAGTTGTCAGCTACAACGCTGTTTCTTCCCCACAGCGCTTCCTATGAAAATGATGGCAGCAGCATTATGGGATAAAAACTGTGATTACGAGCAAACGGCTAATGCCTATTATCTGTCTGCTTTTGGGCCGGATGGCCTGCTGGTGCGGCGGTATATGCAAACAATTTCGGAACTATTTGCTATCTATGAAGGACCTTCTCACGGCCGGGGCGCAAAGATCAGTGGCGACTTGTGCCATGATTACCGGGCGTTAGAGCAATGTGTTACGGCGTTCCAGCCCATCATTGACAGCCATTGTGACAATAGTGCTCTGTGGAACGCTGACTGGCAGATACTAAAAATACACAGCCGATATGTATTGCATCTTTCCAAGGCTTTAGAGCAAACTCAAAGTGGCGATGATATGGGCGCGCAGGAAACCATTGGGAAAATGCTGGATGAAATCAATCACAATGAGCTGACCATTCAGAAGGCGGTGGACGGAAACAAAGCAAAAATGCACTGGAACCGCCGCTTGGATCGTTCCAAGTGTACGCAAGTGGATGTGCTATAGAGAGGTGTGCAATGAAAAAGATTGGCAGACAGGTGTTCTTTTTGCCGACAAATGAACAGGTAAAGAGAAACGGAGAAGGTGCTTTTATTCGCTTAAAAGACGGGCGCATTATGTTCGCCTATACAGAGTATTGCGGTTTGGGCGGCGGAGATCACGATTGGGCGCAGCTTGTGGCCATCTACTCTTCGGAAGAAGGTGAAACCTGGGGGGATCGCCGCGTTTTGATGCAACCTCAGGCGCAGGATGCAAATATAATGAGTGTCTCCTTTTTGCGTATGCAAAACGGTGATTTAGGTATGTTCTTTCTTCGGAAAACAAATGGCCTTTGCCGATTATATTTGGCGCGTTCTGCAGATGAAGGTGTTTCTTGGTATGAGGAAACAGCTTGCTGTGATGAGGGCTACTATGTAGTCAACAACGACCGAATCGTGCGGCTAAAAAACGGGAATATCCTTTTTCCGGCCAACTTGCACGTGCGTCAAGATAGCGGATATTCTGTGCAGTATATTTTCGCTTCTGAGGATGATGGAAAAACGTGGAAAAAACTGGGTGAGCCAATGTACCATCCTTTTCCTAACAGCACAACAGGCTTGCAGGAAAGCGGCCTTTTCCAATACGAAGATGAGAGCCTTTTGGCATGGGCAAGAACTCGCTCGGGAAGTCAGTTTTTGATGCACTCTCAGGACGGTGGCGTTTCCTTCACAACACCTTGCGGCAGCGAGTTATTTACGGGACCCGATTCCCCGATGCAAGTGAAAAAGGTTGGCGCTGCAACGGTGGCAATTTTTAACCCCAAGCCTAGATATTGCGGACGCGTTGAATTGGAAACGGCTGAAACAGGGAAAAAGCTTTGGGCGCGGACACCGTTTGTGTGCCTTGTGAGCAGGGATGGGGGAAGAACGTTTCCGGAGGGGTATCTTTTAGAGGATGACCCGGCAAACGCCTATTGTTACCCCGCCGTATTTGAAGGGGACGACTATTTTCTGGTTGCCTATTATCATTCGAATGATTCCGGTGTGTGTCTGAGCAGCTGTAAGCTGACCAAGGTTATGTATTCAGAGTTACAGGACGGTTACACAGTAACAAACTGTATTCCTTAAGTTTTATGAAAGTAATTAACGAAAAAGGGAGACAAGGTGGTTGGAGAGTTAGTTCTTTTTCAGCAGACTTTTTTGGTACTGCAGAGGTGTCATTCCG
>LFRM01122477.1_pt1 | contig 10183 bp, 7 predicted proteins | sample 618341 | NCBI WGS metagenome assembly LFRM01 (sample SAMN03654438, study PRJNA283298) | anaerobic digester metagenome | isolation source: pool of bioreactors CSTR01a, CSTR02a, and CSTR03a thermophilic anaerobic... | place: Denmark: Kgs. Lyngby | collected 2014-05-21 | reverse complement strand
GATGCCATGAAAGAAGCCGGTGTTAAGTTAGATTACGTGGTTGAAATTGCGGTTGAAGATGAAGCCATTGTTGAACGCATGGCAGGTCGTCGTGTTCACCCAGCTTCAGGCCGTACTTACCACCTAGTTTACAATCCGCCTAAAACTGAAGGTAAGGATGATGTAACTGGTGACGATTTAATTCAGCGTGAAGACGATAACGAAGCTACTGTTCGCCATCGCTTAACGGTTTACCATGACCAAACTGCGCCCTTGGTTGAATATTACCAAGCTTGGGCTAAGCAAGATGCAGAACTTGCACCTGCTTATTCTCAGGTAAAAGGTGTGGGCAGTGTTGATGATATTCGCGACCAAATTTTTAAAGTGTTGGGTGCTTAAACTCTAATGACTTGCATACTGGCTTTAGATACTTCAACCGAGGCGGGATCGGTTGCTCTGTGGCACGAGGGTGAGGTGTTGGAAGATTTTCAACTTTTGCCTCGCCAGCAGGCGCAAGCTTTGTTGCCGCAAATTAAAGGTTTGATGAATAAAGCTGGTATAGCATTAAGCCAAGTCGATGCCCTAGCTTTTGGGCGTGGGCCTGGCTCTTTTACGGGTTTGCGTATAGCAGCAGCCAGTATTCAAGGTTTAGCTTTGGCTTTAGATCGCCCCGTTATTCCTGTTTCAACGCTTGAAGCTATGGCTTGGACAGCAATGAACCAGCAGGGCGTTAATAAAGCTTTAACCTTAATTGATGCACGAATGGATGAAGTTTATTGGTGTGCTTGGCAAAATGAAGCCGGTTGGCCAGTCGCTTTAGTGGCTGAGCAATTAAGTGCGCCAGAAGTGGTTAGTTTGCCCGATGCAGCTAGTCCTGCAATGGATTGGGTTTTAGTGGGTTCAGGTGCTTGTTATGCAGAACGACTAGCAGCCAGTGTTAAAGCCAAGTTGGAACGTCAGCTGCCTGAAATTCTACCTTCGGCAAAAGCGATTGTTTATTTAGCACACCAAGCTTGGTTGCGCGGCGAGCTAGTGGATGCCGCCGATGCTGTGCCTATCTACCTTCGCGACAAGGTAACTCACGGTAGTTAATCCGTTATGATGCGTATTCATGGCCCTTTACCAACGCGTTTGCCGCTGGCTCCTAAGCGGCGTAATCCTAAACCCAACAGTATTAATGATGGGCAGGAACAACCTTCTTCTGCAAATACTGCTGGGGTTGCGCGTTTTGAAGCGGAAGTTGAATACATTGCTGCCGGTGAAACTTTTAACTTTGAAGTAAGAGAGTTGTCTGCTGCTGCGCGCAGGGCTTTAAAAGGCTATTGGGCTGTGACTCAGCAGGGGCAGTTTAAATGGCAACGAATTGATATTTATGTATAAAACAACGTTATGTGTGTTGTAACCCCTTCCAGTGTTTTAGTTTCTTCTGCAAACTTTCCTTTAGCTAATTTTTGGGCTGAACAGCTTAATTTACCTTTAGTTACTAGTGAGCCTGCTGCTGGTCTTTACCTTATTTATGATGACCAAGGTTTGGCTTTGGCGCATGCTGATTTACCCAGCATTCACCCAGTGCGTGTCGATTTTTCGGCTGGCGCTATGGCACACCGTTTACAACAAGGTGGTGGCCGTGGGCAGGCTTTGGCAAAAGCGTGTGGTTTAAAAGCAGGTATTACGCCAAGGGTGTTAGATGCAACCTTGGGTTTGGCTACCGATGCGGTGGTGTTAACTTCTTTGGGCTGCCAAGTGGTGGGCATTGAACGCCACCCTTGGGTTGCTGCTTTGGTACAAGATGCCTTGCAGCGCGTGGCCAGCATTTCTGAATTATCTTGGTTAGAAGAACGCTTTCAATTATTGGCGGGTGATTCTACGCAAGGCATGGCAGCTTTGGCTGCTGCGGCTAGTTTTAAGCCGCAGGTGGTTTATTTAGACCCTATGTTTCCTAGTAGTGAAAAAACCGCTCAGGTTAAAAAAGAGATGCGTTTTTTCCGTGATTTAGTTGGGCAAGATTTAGATGCTGGCTTGCTGTTAGAACAGGCATTAGATTTAGCTAGCCACAGAGTGGTAGTTAAACGCCCTAGAATAGCACCGGAACTTGCGGGTAAAAAGCCAACTTTTAGCTTAGTTGGTAAGGCAAATCGCTTTGATATTTATGCCTTGCATTCCTTGCAGGGCAAATAATATTAGCGGCGACGGTTCTTTTTAAGTTTACCAACTAAAGGCTTGGTTTTAGGTTTTTCTTCAGGTGCGTTTATCTGGCAATAAATATCAAGCAGTAGGTCAGGCAGTTGTTTGGCAAGTTGTTCCATTAGCTGCGGGTCTTCTTCTATTTCAATAAACTCTTCTTCGTCAGCAAAAAGCCCAGACAAGGCCATTATCGGTATTAGCAATTCTGCTATGGCGTGTTCATTGGCGGCAAACCAAGCTTCTTCTTTTTCAAAAACTGCTTGCATAAAACCTGCACACCAGTCGGCTAGTTCGTTTTCATCGTCTTCGGTTGCCATTTCCAAATCAAAAGGCAGTTCAACGCCTCCGCCTTGGTAAAAGCCTTGACGTGCTGCTGTGGCTGCAAGGGTAAGGAGTTCGGTTAATTGCTCACCTTTAGCGCCTTCAACGGGCTTGCTAATAAGCTGTTTTAGCCAGTTAGCCACATCAAATTCAGCCGGTTGTAGTGCTTGGGCGGTAAGGTAGCCTAGGGTTACAAATAAGTCGGCATCTTCCTCTTCACTGTAAAAAACTTCTAATAGTTCATCTAGCTGTTCTAGCTGTTCGTCATTGAGTAACATCTGGGGTAATTCATTGTCTTGGTTCATTGCTGCCTCTTAAATTAATTGGGGTGGGTTGTAATAAGGGTTAAGTGTGCAAATGTCTTTAAATGTGTCATTACAAAGTGAGCTAGGTTTACGATTACGCTCTAAAGTATTGAGCTGCTACGCTCTGGCGGAACAATATTACCTTAAATCCTTCTCGCGCCCCGAGCTTCTTATTAATTTACGTGGGCGGAGTGCAGGAATTGCAGAATTACAAAATAATCGGTTGCGTTTTAATGCGGTCTTATTGCAAGAAAATGAAGTAGCATTTCTAGCTGAAGTGGTGCCGCACGAAATAGCACACCTTTTAGCATGGAAAATTTATGGCCGGAACATTCGCCCACATGGCAATGAATGGCAACAAATTATGCAGCAGGTATTTGAATTATCGCCTTCAAGAACCCACCGTTTTGATGTTCAACGTTCAGCTAAAATGGGCTATTTTTATGGCTGTGCTTGCGTTGATAAAAAGCACGCTTTAACCATAAGAAGGCATAACCGAATAATGAATGGTCAGGGTTATATCTGTTTACTTTGTAAAAGCCATTTACGCTTTCTTGAGGTTGATGACAGCCTAGTGGGCAGGTGACTAACCAGTCCGTGTTTTAAGTTGTTGATTTTAAAGGTTTTTTTATTGCTACCAAGGTCTAATATTATTGGACGGTATTAGCAATGTATAACTTAACCCAGTATTTCAAGATAAAAACAATCCACCCAGGCACAGAGGCTGAGTCTGATGAGCGAACAACAAAAAATATACCCAGTAACACCTGAGCTAGCAGCAAGCGCATGGATAAATAAAGAACAATATGCAGCCATGTACAAAGAATCAATTGAAAGCCCTGACACTTTTTGGGGCGAGCAAGGAAAGCGCATTGATTGGATTAAACCCTACACTAAAGTTAAAAACACCAGCTTTGATCCGCACAACGTTGATATTCGTTGGTATGAAGACGGCACACTTAATGCGTCTTACAACTGCCTAGACCGTCACTTAGAAAAAAATGGCGATACTGTTGCTATCATTTGGGAAGGTGACAGCCCCAATGAAGATAGAAAAATTACTTACCGCGAGCTTTATCACGAAGTTTGCCGTTTTGCCAATGGCTTAAAAAAGCTAGGCGTTAAAAAAGGTGAAGTTGTTACGCTTTACATGCCTATGGTGCCTGAAGCAGCCATTGCTATGTTAGCTTGCGCCCGTATTGGTGCGGTTCACTCGGTTATTTTTGGTGGTTTCTCGCCAGATGCTATAGCAAGCCGTGTGGTTGAATCTGCCTCTCGCGTAGTCATTACTTCAGACGAAGGTTTTCGTGGTGGTAAGCACGTTCCACTAAAAGAAAACGTAGACGATGGTTTGAATAATCCCAATGTTAAAACAGTTGAACACGTCGTTGTTCTTAAGCGTACCGGTGGTCATGTTGACTGGCATGAAGGCCGTGATGTTTGGTGGCACGAATTAATTGAAGACTGTGCTGACGAATGCCCTGTTGAAGAAATGAATGCTGAAGATCCTTTGTTCATTCTGTTCACTTCAGGCTCTACGGGTGCGCCTAAAGGTTTGAAGCACACGACGGGCGGTTATATGGTTTATGCCGCCATGACACACCAATACATTTTTGACTATAAGCAGGGCGAAGTTTACTGGTGTACTGCCGACGTGGGTTGGATTACTGGCCACACTTACATTGTTTATGGTCCACTAGCCAACGGTGGCACCACGCTAATGTTTGAAGGTGTGCCTAGCTACCCAGATTATGGCCGCTTTGGTCAGGTTTGTGACAAGCACCAGGTTAATATTTTCTATACTGCGCCTACTGCTGTACGTGCCTTAATGGCGCAGGGCGATAACGTAATGGATAGCTCAACACGTAGTAGCATTCGTTTGCTAGCTTCTGTGGGCGAGCCTATTAACCCAGAAGCTTGGGAATGGTATTACCGCATTATGGGTAACAGTAATTGCCCCATTATTGATACCTGGTGGCAGACAGAAACCGGCGGTATTTTAATTGCGCCGCTGGCAGGTGTAACCGACCTTAAACCCGGTTGTGCTTCTATTCCTTTCTTTGGTGTGCAGCCAGCTTTGGTTGACTCTGAAGGCCAAATTTTAGAAGGCGCAACGGAAGGTAACTTGGTTATTACTAACTCTTGGCCGGGGCAAGGGCGTTCCATTTGGGGCGATCATGAACGTTTTGTACAAACCTATTTTACTACCTACCCAGGTTTGTATTTTACTGGTGATGGTTGTCGCCGTGATGCCGATGGCCTTTACTGGATTACTGGCCGCGTTGATGATGTTATTAACGTCTCTGGTCACCGTATGGGTACTGCTGAGGTTGAATCGGCGATGGTTGCTCACCCAGCTGTTGCTGAAGCCGCTGTAGTGGGTTACCCGCACGATATTAAAGGCCAAGGTATTTACGTTTATGTCACACTAACCGATGGCTTTGATGCCAGCGATGAACTGAAAAAAGAACTGGTTAAGTGGGTGCGTAAAGAAATTGGCCCTATCGCTTCGCCTGATATTATTCAATTCTCTGCTGGCTTACCAAAAACCCGTTCAGGTAAAATTATGCGCCGTATTCTGCGTAAAATTGCTGCTAACGAAACGGACGGTTTGGGTGATACCAGCACCTTGGCTGATCCATCAGTAGTTGATGATTTAATTGAAAACCGTTTAGTTAAATAATATTTAACACCTATAAAATTGTTTGGTATTGCTCTTGCCCCACTTAAGTGGGGCTTTTTTTTATAGATGGAAATACAAGGTAAGTTAGATTGCTCCTTGATTATTCAGGGTAGGAATATAATAATGCAGTAGGTTTTTTATTGCTGAACTGGAGGTTAGTGAATGGCTTTACGCCAAAAAATCATTGTTGCGGACGATCATCCTTTGTTTCGCGCCGCATTACAGCAGGCCGTTCGTCAGGCTTTAAGTGATGCTGAAATTGTTGAAGCAGACACCCTTGAAGCGGTTCATCAAGCCGTTGCAAATAACCCTGATGCTGACTTAATCCTGTTAGATTTACACATGCCCGGAGCCCATGGTTTTTCAGGCCTAGTTTTTTTACGGGGAGTTAATCCAGGTATTCCAGTCGTCGTTGTATCAGGCAGTGAAGAGAATAATGTAATTCGTCGTGCGATTGACTATGGCGCTTCGGGTTTCATTCCTAAATCTTCCTCCTTAGATACCATTGCAGCAGCAATACGCCAAGTTATTGAAGGTGAGGTTTGGATTCCACCTGAAATGATTGGTCATATGGACGAAATTAGTGAAGAAGAAGCACGCTTTGCCGATGCCTTGTCTTCCTTAACACCCCAACAGTTTCGTGTTTTAAATATGCTCACTGAAGGCTTGCTGAATAAGCAAATCGCCTATGAGTTAGATGTTTCTGAAGCAACTATAAAAGCCCACGTAACGGCTATTTTACGAAAACTAGGTGTGCATTCGCGTACTCAAGCGGTTATTGCAGCTAAGCGCCTAGAAGTAGAAGCGCCTAGAGTGGCTAATTAGCTTTTGACTTTTACTTTACCTGCAGGCGCTTACGCGTCTGTAGTAATCGGGTAATCATCGCTCTTAGTGCCGCTGGCTTTACTGGCTTATGCAGTAGTAAAAAGCCAGCTTCACTTACTTCATCGGCTATTTCGTCGGTTCGGTCTGCGGTAATAATAATGCCGCTAACTTTTTCACCTAAGTAATTTTCAATTGCTTTTAATGCCATAACCCCTGTTTTATTGTTATTTAGGTGGTAATCGGCTAAGAAAATTTCCACTCCAACTTCTTGTGATTTAAGTAAGCTTAAGGCTTGCTGCTGGTCTGCTGCTGTAGTGACTTGGCATTTCCAGCCTTCTAGCAAGGCTTGCATCCCTTCTAAAATAAGCGGTTCATTGTCGATACAAAGAATCTCTAGGCTTTCTAGGGTATTAAAGCTGCGCTTACCCGGTAAAAAATTACTGCTGTGTTTTTGGGCGGCAACCTTGGGCACGGTAACTGAAAAAACGGTGCCTTTGCCATAAACACTGCGTACTTGAATAGGGTGATTTAACACCTTGGACATGCGGTCGGCTATTGATAACCCCAAACCTAACCCTTTTTCATTGTGTTTATCTGGGGTGTCTAAGCGCCTAAATTCTTGAAAAATCTCTCCTATACGGCTTTCAGGTATGCCAGGACCAGTGTCCCAAACTTCAATGCGTAGCTGGTCTTTTAAATGGCGACAACCAATTAATACCCGCCCTTCACCCGTGTAACGTAAAGCATTAGATAAAAAGTTTTGTAGAATACGGCGCAGCATTTGTGGGTCACTTTTTACCCAAGCTTTAGTTTTTATGCGGTGTAAATCAAGCTCACGATTACTTGCCATAACACTAAATTCAGCTTTAAGCGGGTCTAAAATTTCACTGATAGGGAAGTCACTAATTTTAGGCAAAATAGCACCAGCATCAAGTTTAGAAATGTCTAACAAGGTACTAAGTAGTTCTTCAGCCGCTTTAAGTGAATTATCAATATGGTTGGTGGTTCTTTGTAATTCAGGTTCTTTTACTTGGTTGGCAAGTGCTGAAGTAAAAAGACGAGCAGCATTTAAGGGCTGTAATAGATCGTGGCTAGCGGCGGCTAAAAAGCGGGTTTTAGAGGTGTTAGCATCTTCTGCTTGTTGTTTAGCAAGGCGCATATCTTCTTCGGCTTTGGCTCTAACTTGGTTTTCTTTAAACAAGGCTGAGTTTGATTCTGATAAAGCTAGGGTGCGTTCTCTAACCCTTTCCTCTAGGTTTTCATTGGTTTCTTGTAGAGCAATTTCCATTAAGCGCCGTTCAGTAATGTCTTGGTAGAGTGCAAAAAAGCCTAACACTTCACCTGTTTCTGCTAGGTGGGGGGTGTAAGTAACCAAGGCATAGCGGAAATTACGGTTTTTTCCAGTGAGTTCAAGTTCAAAAGTTTGCCTTCGGCCTGCTAAAGCAGCACGAATATAAGGGCTGCGTTGTTCATATTCGAGTTTATTCATTACGCTGTAAACGGCTTTACCTATGACTTGATTGCGGTCAATTCCTAGGGCTTCTTCATAAGCGCGGTTAGTAAAAAGGTAGTTAAGGTTAGTGTCAAAATAGGCAATTAATGCAGGCACGTTATCAGTGTAAATACGAATATTATTTTCTGATTGAATCAGTGCTTCTTCTATTTCTTTTTGTTGGCTAATGTTTTGGTAGCTGTAAACAAAACCACCGCCAGGCATAGGGTTGCCTTGAATTTCTAGTACAGAACCATCTTTACGGTAGCGTATGTAACGGTGTGATTCACCATCACGAATGTTTTCTATTAGCTGCTGCACATGGGTTTCTGGATCACCCGGGCCATATTCACCTGATTCAGCGTTATAGCGAAAAATTTCTAATGCTGGGCGGCCTACACGAATAAAATTATCGGGAAAGTTAAATAGCTCTAAGTAGCGTTGATTCCAAATAACTAGGTTAAGGTGTTGGTCTACAACGCTAATGCCTTGTGAAAGGTTTTCAATGGTGGATTGTAATAAGCTGCGGTTGAATTCCAGAACTTGTGAGGCTTCATCGACAATCGAAATCACATCAGAAATCTTAATTTCTTTACCCTGTAAAGCAGAGCTCATGACGATACGTGCTGAAGATGCGCCAAGCACCCCAGCCAGTAGCCGCTCGGTAAACTGAATAAGCTCTATGCTAGCAGGGTCTTCATCTTTTAAAGGCTGTTGATCACGCTTACTAGCATAGTCACTAAAGGCTTTTTGGACGCTTTCAGTGCCTACAAATCTTTCTGCTAAGTCGCGCAAATCACCAAGCTTGGTAGAGCCTTTCCAAAGACGGGATGTTTTAACGGGCTTAAGTTCTAGGTTGTCTACAAAGGCTGAAGCTTGAATGCGGTCTATCATTCTTTGTGGGGTTAGGCGTGAAACTAGAATGTAAATGGCTAGGTTGCTGCCAATACTCCAAAAAATTCCTTGGGTAAAAAAGCCTTCGCCAGACAAGCCAAAAAGGCTGGTGGGCCTTAGCCAAGTAATGCCTAGTGGGCCATTGTTTAAAAGTTGGCTACTAACAATTTCAGCCGCACCTAAGCTAGGTAAAAGCAGTGTATAACACCATAAAACACCTCCTACAACTAGGCCAGCAGTTGCACCCCAGCGGTTACCACCCTTCCAAATGATTCCACCTAAAGCTGCGGGTGCAATTTGGCCTATAGCAGCAAAGGCTAGAAAGCCGGTGGCTGCAAGGGAATTGAATTCGGCAATGGTGCGGTAGGTTAAATAGGCTAACAGCATAATGGTTAGCATGGTTAGGCGACGAGTACGCAATACAAAACGCCCAAAGCTTTGGTGAGAACTGTTGTTTGTCCAACGGTATTTTAACAAGGCAGGAATAACAATCTCGTTAGAAACCATAATGCTAACTGCAACCGTGGCCATTATGGCCATGCTAGTAGCGGCTGAAAAACCGCCTATGTAGGCTAATAAAGCCAGCCAGCCATGATCAAAAGCAAGCGGTAATGTTAAGACGAAGGTATCGGGTTCTACCCTGCCATCGGGAAAGGTCATTAACCCTGCTGTGGCAATGGGCATCACAAAAAGTGCAAATAAAATTAAATAGAGAGGTAAAAACCACCGAGCATAACGGGCATCGTTACGGTGGGCATTTTCTACTACGGTAACGTGAAACATGCGGGGCAAAAGAATAACTGCCAACATGGCAAGTAGGGTTTGAGCAATAAAACCTTGGGTAAAGTTTTCAGTATTTAGTTGCGATTCTAATAGCTGAAAAAATTCAAATTGGTACATAAGGTTATTAAAGCCACCAAAAAATTTCCAAGTAACAAAAACACCTACCGCTAGAAAAGCAAAAAGTTTAATTAGTGATTCAAATGCTATGGCACGTAATAAACCTTCATGGTGTTCGGTGGCATCTATGTGGCGCGTGCCAAACAGAATAGTAAAAACAGCCAGTGCAAGGGCTACAAAAAAAGCGGTGTCAGAAAAAAAAGGGGTTAGGGTATTTTTAGTGGGCAAGGGTTGTGGGAAGTGGGTTAGTACATCATAAGCCATAGTCACCGATTTTAACTGCAAGGCTATGTAGGGTAGGGTTCCAACTAGTGCAAAACCAGTCACCATAATGGCTAGGGGTTGCCATTTACCATAGCGCGAGGCAATGAAGTCGGCTATAGACGTTAAGTTATTGGCTTTACTAACTCTAAAAATTTTACGAACCAGTGGCCAAGCAAATAAATAAGTAAGAATAGGGCCTATAAAAATACTTAGGTGTAGCCAACCTCCGCCCGTAGCCTGCCCCACGGCACCATAGAAAGTCCAAGAAGTGCAATAAACAGTTAAGGCTAGGCTGTATATCCAAGGGCGGCTTTGTGCTTGGTAATGTTTGCGTGC
>LFRM01197813.1_pt1 | contig 10184 bp, 12 predicted proteins | sample 618341 | NCBI WGS metagenome assembly LFRM01 (sample SAMN03654438, study PRJNA283298) | anaerobic digester metagenome | isolation source: pool of bioreactors CSTR01a, CSTR02a, and CSTR03a thermophilic anaerobic... | place: Denmark: Kgs. Lyngby | collected 2014-05-21 | reverse complement strand
TCTTTAATCGAAAAGAGAATGCACTTGGCTGAGGAGGTACTTACTTCTAAACTAGCTACAACCAACTCGTTCACACTCCACTGTAGGCTTGGAATGCACCATCCACTGGTACAACTACACCGTTGACAAAGCTGGCAGCATCGGAGATCAGCCAAAGCAGTGTCCCGATAAGGTCTGCCGGCTCACCATACCTGCCCACAGGCGTATGGCTGATAATCTGGTTGCCCCGCTGGGTAGGCTCTCCAGTCTCTTTATCCACCAGCAGGTAGTAATTCTGCTCGGTCAAGAAGAAACCAGGTGCCAGTGCATTGACCCTGATATTGGGCGAATAGTTGTGGTTGAAGTGGACAGCCATCCACTGGGTGAAATTGCTGACGGCGGCCTTGGCTGCACAGTAGGCAACTGTCCTGGTAAGGGGTCTAAAGGCTGCCATAGAGGACATGTTGATCACGACCCCTTTTTCTCTTTCTGCCATGATCTTGCCGAACACCTGTGTCGGCAAAATTGTCCCCACGATATTTAGATTAAAGACCCACTGAATTGCGTCCATGGGGAGATCGAAGAAAGACATATTATCATTGACTGTCGCTTCGGCCTTGTTGCCGCCAGCACCGTTGATCAGGATATCTACAGTCCCGAAGTTCTCCAAGACGATATCCCGGGCCCGCTCAATGGATGCCTTATCCAGCACATTGGCCGCGATAGCGATGGCTTCCCCGCCCTTGGCCTTAATCTCCCCGGCTACTGCCTTAGCCTGTTCCTCATTTATGTCCAGTACTGCTACCTTGACGCCGCGGGCGGCCAGGGCTCTAGCCATCTCGCTGCAGAGAACGCCCCCGCCGCCGGTAATGACCGCTACCTGACCGCTGACATCGAAAAGGTCTGCCATACAGAACTCCTCCTTCTTAAAACTCTACCCCGCATTGCGGGCTGCCTTGGCCGCGGCTACAAACTTAGCTGCCCGTTCAGCCAATTCGTCCCATTTCCCTTCCGCAACCAGCTGCTTGTTCACCAAGGAAGACCCGGCTCCCACAAAGACCGCTCCTGCCTTGATAAAATCTCCTAAGTTATCTAGATTAATGCCGCCGGTGGGAGTCAGCTTCACCTGGGGCATCGGTCCCAAAATGTCCTTGAGATAAGAGGGCCCAACGGATGTAGCCGGGAATACCTTCACCACATCTGCCCCTGCCTGCCATGCCCGCAGGATCTCTGTAGGCGTAAAAGCTCCTGGGATCACGATCTTCCCGTAGCGGTTGCACATTTCTACTACAGCGGGGTCAAAAGCGGGGCTGACCACAAAATCAGCACCGGCCAGGATGCACATCCTCGCTGTCTCTGCATCCAAGACTGAACCTGCTCCGATAATTGCCTTGGAACCTAACTCAGCCGATGCCTCTTTGATGGCTTCCAGTGCTCCCGGTGATGTCATGGTGATCTCTACTCCCATAACACCGCCTGCCGCCATGGCCTTGCAGATATTGATCAATTCGGCAGCATTATTGGTTCTGATTACTGCCACAACACCAGACTCAGCAATTGCTTTCAGTTGTTCAGCCTTTCCCATAGTTCCGATCTTCCTTCCTATTTATAGCCCTAAGGCTTCATTGGCATTGCCTGAGAATAACAGATCTATATCCCGCTTGATATCCTCCTTGGACAGGCTCCAGCCAGTTTCCAACAGCTTGGAGTAATTCTCAATGAGGACATCGGCGATGATGGCTTTACTGTGAGCCCATTTATAGATCAGCTGGTCCAGCACCCGGGCATCGGAATGCTGTGGAATAAAGCTTACACCCAGCATCTCCATCCGCATCTCGGTAATCTCCTTGACCAAGCTGGGGTTGTTCAGGAACCACCAGCAGCCGAAGATCTTCAGATTGGGGAACTTCCTCGCCGCGACGCACAGCTCATGCTGGTTTTCCCGGGAGAGCAGAGTGATCAAAAAGCGCACGTCTGGGTTGTCAAGGCACATCTCTTCCAGGGACTCGACACTGCACTTGCCCAAGCTGTCGCCGCCTAGGCGCATGTCTGGATTGACCAGCTTTCTAACCCCGATCATCAAGGCAGCTGGGATGTTCCGCTCCTGGCAGAAGGGCACAATTACCTCTTCCATAATCTGGCCCCGCACTGTTCCATCTTTCCACCGGAAAGAGGGAGGCAGGGATGCCGCTAGATACAGAGGATCGATTTGATCGGCACTATCAGCCAGGAACCGCCTCATCTCCGCCGCTGTCTTAGCTGACATCTGTGGGCCGGCCTCATAGCCCTTTTCCCGCATGAACTTCATCGCGGCATCCGGTGTGTTCAGCAGGGGATCAATCCTGAGGGCTGCCCGGAAACGCTTGTCCTTCTTAAAGTCCGGCCCCCAGTAGGCTGTTTCCACCGGATCAAAGGCGTCATTGGTCATTACTACGTAATCCAAATTGGCGGTGGCAAAGACCCGGTCTGCATGCTCCGCCGGGCTCAATGTCCTAAAAAACGCCCGAACCTCATCTAAAGAGTCAGGAGCAGCATCGATTCCATATGCCTTAAGAACAGTCAGCACACCGCGGCATGCCTCGCTGACCGGCGAGTGATCGACAAACAGAGTCTTCCAGACCTCGTCTGCCTGCTTCTCCTTACTCAACGCGAAAAAGTCTGTCGGCTTAATCCTTCCATAGCGGAGCGTTTCTACCAATAAGTAGTGATAGGTCAACAAATCATCAATACCCCGCAAAAACAGCTCTTCACACATGGGCGGGTAGAGATGGGTATGGAGATCTACTACCCTAGCTTCGCCTACTAGCTCGCGAACAATTTGAGACAGTTCATTAGCCTCAACTTGCATTACCGTCACCTCCATCGGTTAGCTGATTAACAGCAAACTCAGGCGTCTCGCCTCTCAGTATCTGCAACAGATTGGCTGCAGCCCACCTCCCCATGTTTTCAACTGATTCCCGAGTGTGGGCACCGATATGCGATGTTAAAACTACATTATCCAGCTCCAGCAGTTTTGAGTCGGTGAGGGGCTCCGATTCGAAGACATCGAGGCCCGCTCCGGCAATCTTGCCCTCCTGCAAGGCTTCGGATAACGCCTGCTCATCGACAATACCGCCCCGGGCTGTGTTAATGATCACCGCGGATGACTTCATCTGATCTAATTCTTCCCGTGAAATCAGGTGGTAGGTGTCGTCAGTTAAGGGTACGTGGATGGAGATGAAGTCTGCACCGGTGATGATCTCCTGTAGTGGAACGTACCTGGCACCGATTGATGCTGCCCACTCCTGGTTGGGATAGAGATCATAGCAAATCACATCCATACCCAGCCCCCGGGCCAGTTCCCCTGTGTGCCTCCCGATCTGCCCGGTTCCAATGAGGCCCATGACCTTACCCTTCACCTGCAGGCCGGGGTACTGCTGCCACTTGCCCTCCCGGATGTTGCGATCAGAAACGCAGATGCGCCTGGAGACCGCAAACATTAGGCCGATTACCAACTCCGCCACCGCCAGGCTGTTGGCCCCTGGGGTATTGGCTACTTGTATCCCTCGCTGAGTGGCATAGTCCAAATCTATATTGTTGACACCAACTCCGTACTTGGAGATGGCCTTGAGGCGCTTGGCCTTGCTCAGGACAGAAGCATTGAGAGGATCAAGCCCGACGATGATTCCATCTACATCTTGGATTAGTTCGGACACTTCTTCTTCGGTCAGCAAGCGTCCATACGGATTAGTAATGACTTCACAGCCGGCTTCCCGGAGCATCTCCATGGGAACCGGGTCAGCCTTGCCAAAGGTCCTTGGTGTGACTAGAATCTTTTTGTTCATGAGACAGCCCCCTAACAACTCATCTATTGTTTTTCACCGCCGATCAAGTGCCGCATCTCTTAGATTAGAAGCGTTTTGGCGCGATGACTTCCCTGGTGAGGCGAATGTTCTTCACAGCCTTATCTGGGTCACGGAGACAAACCCCGATAAACAGCGCATCAATGATGGCAAGCTGGGCGATTCTCGATGATGTGCTTTCCATGCGATAGAGGGTTTCATACGATGAGGTCCCGAGCTTAATGGTCAGCACTTTATCTATAGGTGCCCGGGCATAGTGGCAGATTCCGATAGTTGTAACTCCCCGGAACCTGGCTATGGCCAGGGCATCAATGATATCACGGCTGCTGCCGGAATGGGAAATGGCCACAACCACATCCTCCGGCTCAGCCAGGGTGGCGGCCATAGCCTGCATATGGGTATCGGTATAGGCTACCACAGGCTTGCCTGTCTTCAAGAATTTGTGGGCAGCGTCCTGGGCCACAGGGCCTGAACCCCCTACCCCGTAAAACTGGATGGAGCGGGCTGCAGACAGATGGTCTACAGCTCGAGACAGTTCCGTCGATGAGGCTACTTGAAGCGTGCTGTCCAAAGCGGTCATATACGCTGTGACCACTTTCTGCATCACAGCTTCCATATCGTCATTCTCGCTGATCTCCTCGTGGACGGCTTGAATGGGGCTGACGATTTCCATGGCTAGATTGATCTTCAGCTCCTGAAAACCGCGGTAGCCTGCCTTCTTGCACATACGCACAATGGTAGCTTCGCTCACGCCTATTCGAGCTGCCAGTTCAGTTATGGGGAGATTCACAACCTCCCTGGCGTGGGCAATGATATAATCAGCTGCCTTCTCCTCGGAGGAGCGCAAACTGGGTTTTTCCTCTATGAGCCGTTCCATAACCGTCTTGGCCACTGACACGACACACCACCTTGTCCCCGGAGGCCGGCCCCCGGCGCACCATTTGCCTTGCTGATTAGCCCTCGCCGAAGGCCCATGCACATGAACGTTATGTTCATAGACCAGCAGTTTGTGACCGAAATCTCAATCGCAGCCCCTTGGTGGAGATTTTTTCACCGCCGGGATCCCACTAGTAATAGGTAATTCTGATCAGACCTCCACAATCCTTCCAGGGTGGTGAAGTTTTTTTCGCAAACGAAAAAAGCTCTGCTTCCCATCCCCATGATCTTAGTGTACCCAAACTGGAAAGCGAGATCATGAATAACTGCCTTGGGATGATCGATCAGGCTGATGCGGGGGCAAGGCGAGGCTTTTTCCAAACTGGCCTTTCCAAGGAGTCAACAGCTTTTTTCAAAGGGGCTCCTTGACAGCAATGCATCATGAGCATAATGCTGCTATTCAAGGGGAATTTGCTTGATGACCTGCCAGCGGCGGCCTCTGCCCTGGACCGTCATCTTAAAGAGAGCCACCTGTCGGCAGAGAAACTCTTGTGTAGGGGCATAATCCTTGAGCTCTTCCATATAGTGATTGAACTCCCCCGGCGACAGCCTGGTGGCTAAGGTGATATGAGGCCGATAGGGGCGGTCCTTGTCTCTGACGATGACACCCTGCTCAGCTAGGCCCGATGCAAGGTTTTGATAGAGAGTCATAAGCTCCGTTGAGCGTTCGACACTTATGTAGATTACACGGCGTCCAAAGCGGCCGATCCCCTCAGCTTGGATAGCAAAGGGTGAGGTACCCTGCACACTCGCCAAGACAATCTGCTCTAGGTCCAGGCCGGCCCCAGGCCAAGTGAAGGGAGGAATGAGTGTTATGTGGGGGGCCGTTTTGGGAGCAGCAAACCGCCGCCGCTGTCTTTCAACTTCTGCTTCGAACTCCTTGGGTAAAGTAATAGCTAGGAAAAACTCCGCCATAGCTAAAGGCCTCCTCGGATCAGCAGTTAGTCCCACATCTTTCAACATTATCCCATTGACTGGCATCCTGCAACCAAAATTTTCTCCAAGCCCCTTCCTGCAGGAGGCTGTGTCAGCGTTCCTAACCAAGCGCAGGAATATGAGCTCTCCCAGGGTTCCCCATGGGTAGAGCAAGAGCCGCCCTCCGGGACCAGCTTCCCATGGGCGGCTTTCATTAGAAAGGCAGACTGTTGACGTTCATTGCGCCCAAATACCTGACTTCTAGCCCGCCTTGGATTCGCCTTGAACCCTTTCCTCTGCAGCGATTTTGTCTGCCAGTTCTCCCCAAGCCTTGCTATAATCTTGGAGCTTAGCGGCAAATTCATCTACCGACTCATCGGCATCAGCTTCAGTATTGTAAGCGCTGGATTCGTGGACCATATCCCGGATGGCATCAGGATTGTCGATGAGCGGGCAGGGACGCAGGTGGTTCTCATTGAAAGGTATCCGTTTCTGGTAAGACTTAAACAGCGGTGATTGGAGAGCCTCGGCCAGGGATTTTTCGTTGATATTGTCTGTTGCATAGTGGACAAAGGCGCAGGGCTCTACCTCGCCTGCGGCATTGATATGAAGGTAGCGCCGGCCGCCGGCGATGCAGCCACCGGAGATGATCCCATCATTCCAGAAATCCATCAAGAAGATGGGCTTCCGCAGCCGCAGCTCACTGATGCGCTTGTGCATATATCCCCGCTGCTCTGGTGTTGCCATTAGCTCTAGGTCAGCATTGGCGCCTACAGGCACGTAAGTGAAATACCAGACGAACCGGACTCCCTTGTCAATCAAAAGGTCAATGAACTCCTCTGAAGAAACGTCTTCTATATTATTCCGGTGATAGGTCACCGAAGCGCCAAACAGGCAGCCGTTCTCATTGAGGAGGTCCATAGCCTCCATGATATTTTTGAAAACCCCCTCACCTCGGCGGGCATCGGTGGACTCTTCTGTCCCTTCCAAGCTGATGGCCAGAGTGACGTTGCCCACATCGATGAGCTCTTCAACGAACTGCTCATTGATGAGGGTCCCGTTGGTGAACATATGGAAGACCTGTTCCTTGTGCCTTCTGGCCAGCTCGAAAATGTCTTTCTTTCTCAAGGTGGGCTCACCGCCGGAGAGTACCACAAAGTAGATTCCCAGCTCTTCCGCCTCGGTGAGGACTCTGTCCATCACTTCTAAGGATAGATCATCACCTTTGTACTCTCCCGCCCAGCACCCGGTGCATCGCAAATTGCAGCGGGATGTAGGATCCATCAGAATGGCAAAGGGCACAGAGACACCCAGTTTCTGGGCCAGTTCCTTCTGCTTAGGCACACCGATAAAAGCAGCATTGACAAAGAAGTTCATGGCAATGGTGTCTCGGATATTGGGATGGATCTCGGTAAAGGCCCTCACCATATACTCGGGCCAGGGGCTGCCGGGTTCCTGCAGTACGTTCCGCACTCCGCCGATCAACTGCTTGTGATATGGGTCCCGGGCAATCTTATCAGCCCAGTCCAAGATCTTGAAGACGTTTTTCTCCGGCGATTTGGATATATACCCTAGTCCTTGGCGGATTACAGCTTCACCCAGATAGGTAATGGCTGTCTTCATCTCTAACTCCCCTCCTTAAGCCTCGGCAGCGATCATGCGAGGCGTTGTGATTCCCGAGAAGATTAGTTCCTGCAAGGTCATCTCCACCCGCTCGAGGGCCGTGTCACTGGGCAGATCCTTAAGCGACAAAGCAACCATACTGACCATACCGTACAAGGCAGCAGCTACAGTATGGGAATCCAAGGACCTTAACTCACCGTCTTTGATGCCGTTTTCCACCACCTCCTGCAGCATCTTGATGTATCCGGACCGAACTCTCTGAGCGAGAGATGAGCTCTGATCGCTATGCCCCCATACCTCACGAGTAATTAGGCGGCATAGGGACTGATGCTCGTGGAAGTACCTGAGCTGTTCCCTCACAATGGCACGCAGTCTGGCAGCACTTCCCTGTAACGTTGTGATCTTTTTCTCTATATGCTGGCCCATATTGGTCAAGCCATCGATAAGCAGGTCGGTCAAAACGTCTTCCTTGGCAGCATAATAGGTGTATAATGTACCCTTTCCCACCTTGGCCCGCTCAGCGATCTCCTGCACTGTCGTATTGGCAAAGCCCCGGCTGGAGAAAATCTCCAGCGCTGCCTGCTTGATCCGCTCCCGCTTGGTGTCCATAGGCACCCGTCCTTCCCAGCAGTTGTCTCGCAAGCTGTCCCGCAGCTGCTCAGCATTGGATTCGTCAGTTTCGGGAACCTGCCGGCCCCAGAACTGACCGGTCAGTTCTGGGTAGATCTTCGGCTTGGACACCGGAAAATCCTGTTGAGTTGTTGAGCCTACTAACATAATATGCCGCAGAAGCCGCGGTTATGGTGCCTGAAACACGATGAAAGTCGGCCGGCGGCTCCCTGAGTTTGGGACATTAATTCGTCTGCCAGACAGTAAGTTCCTTCCAAAGGTTAACTGCCTTCCCACTATTGGCAATTATTAGTTCCCATTACTTGTTCTGCAACGGGATTTGAGGTATACTAGGGGCAGATGCTTAATCCAGTGACCACTGGAACGGGGGATCCCTTGGGTGAATCTGCGCAGGCAGAGGGGCTGCCCGGCCCTAACCGTTCAGCTAACCTCGTAAGCGTAGGGGAATATTGCTCTGGAGGGATCCGAATGGCCAAGTGTGTCGACTGCGGCGAACGTATCGCTGTATGGGAGGACTATTGCCCGAAGTGCGGAGGCCGCAAAGCAGTAAGCCGGCCGACTACCGCGGCATCTCGGCGCCACAAGAAGAGGTCGGCCATCCTGGGCTGGCTGTTTAAAAGCAGCTAAACAGCCGGCAGCGAAAGGGCAATAATAAAATGCCCTAAGGGAGTGCTGCGCAGCAAGGCAGCGAAACCCTTAGGGCATTTTCTTTTCTACTGTTTCCTAGCTAGATTTCCAAAGCCCGTGCAGGTTGCAGAATTCCCGGGCGTAGACATCTTCGGCGTCGGTAATGAACTCAGCCTCCGGCGGTTCGCCGGGCTGGAGGTACTTACGGTAGACCATTCCATCGGCAACCAGCTCGATCCATTCGATGTAATGCTCTGGCACCATGGGATGGACATCACTGCCTACTTGCACTTTGTACCCATTGGCGGTCTTGCTAATCACCGGTACGTGCTTTTCCGTGGAAGCATCAACGGTATTCTCTTCATACAGCTTCATAGGCTGATCGCAGCAGACCAGCGTCCCTGCTCCTGGACGAATTACCTCTACCCTGTTTCCACACACTTGACACTCATAGACTTCATGCAGCTTGGTCATCACTGTACCTCCCCTAGGATTCTCTTTCTGTCAGTACACAGAGCCACACCATACTAATTGTATCTATTGACAGAATTGACTTTTCCCAAACCCTAGCACTAGGGCCCCAAGGCAGGCCGTTGGCCGCCACAGCTTAGGCGGAATCCTCACCGGGCTTGACCTCTTCCGAAGCGTCCTGCTGATTGCGGGCGATTATTGTATCCAGGATCTCGGCCGCTTTGACTATTACTGTATGACAGCCGGTTTCTTTAGTTCTGTGTTGTTCCTTCAGCGGTGCACAGATGATGCTGCCCATTTCCTCGGCGTAGAGATCGAACAGTTCCTTGACCAAGTCCTTGATGCGGTCGCTTTCATGGGCCCGATCTTGGACATACAGCCTGCTTAAGACCATGATAGAAGCCGTCAAGGCGCCGCAGACACTCTCAATGGCCATTCCCCCGCCAAAGCCGGCTGCTACTTTCAGATCATCTCTATCAAACCCCAGCTGATAAGCCCGATTGGCCCCGTACAAGATTTTCTCGGCGCAGTTGAGATCCTCTTTGACGCCGTAACCGGTTTCCAGCAGTTCTTTCAGCATATTAGGCCTCCCTCCCTCAGATTGTCCCGGGTAGCTGTCGCCAGTGAGTCTTTCAGCTCACTTCTCTTTGGAAGGCATCAATCCCTCCCGGGAGCCAGCTGTCACTCACGGCAGCCGCTGCTGGGGGCCTGGCACAGTCCTGGGAGAAGCATGTACTCCAGGTCTCGGGCAATATCTTCCAGCACCACCGGACGCCCATGGAGGATCAAGGTACCGACGGTGTAGTCCAGGGCACCGTTGACCATGGCAGCAGCCTGCAGAGGCGCCACAGGATAATCCGGGGGCAAGAGCCTCATTAGAGCCTCAACCGCAGGCTCTTCCAAACCCTTCCGCAAATCCCACATCCTCAGCCTGAGTTCCTTGGAGAAATCCGGAAGCGAATGGGATAGCAACGATTCCAGCAGCCGTTGGTTTCTGACAAACAGCTGCCCCCTTACCTTAGCCAGTGTTTGGACAAAAGACTGTATCGAAGAGACCTCTTCCAGCTTGTTTGTCACAGCGGTTACATACTCTGAGATTCGCTCTTCCAATAGGGAAACAAAGAGATCCTGCTTGCTGTCAAAGTATAGATACAGTGTCCC
>LFRM01381674.1_pt1 | contig 10189 bp, 9 predicted proteins | sample 618341 | NCBI WGS metagenome assembly LFRM01 (sample SAMN03654438, study PRJNA283298) | anaerobic digester metagenome | isolation source: pool of bioreactors CSTR01a, CSTR02a, and CSTR03a thermophilic anaerobic... | place: Denmark: Kgs. Lyngby | collected 2014-05-21 | reverse complement strand
GGCCGTCAAAGTCTGGAACTCGACGAGAGAAAAGCGCTTGAGGGCGAGGTGGCGCGAGGACAGGGCGCGTCAAAACATAGAGTGGTGGCGGAGCTACTTTGAGTTGGTCCGTCAAAGCGACTTTCTGATGGGACGCACGGCCGACTGGTCAGCGGATTTTGACTGGCTGATTTGCCCCACGAACATGGCAAAAGTACTTGAGGGCAAATACCACGACGGACCGGCTGTCTCCAGTTTACCCAAAGGCATGGCGGATCGCCTTGAGGCACTTTTCCGGGAATTGGCCACGGCCTGGCCCGCCGACAGGATAGGCGACACAAAGGAGGCCAGGAAGCTATTTTTTGCTGCCTTCCCGCCCCACATACTGGCCGACAAAGAGAGGGCAAATATGCGCCTTTCAAACATCGAGGCTTGGGCGCAGGTAACACTGCAGCGTGAAGCGCAGTACGTGCCGCGCCTTGACCGCTGGTTGTCCGGCCTAGACCCCGACATAGCGCCCGCCGACAACGGCGAGAGGGAGGAGGTGGCATGACGGTGGCAGATAAAATGCGCACACAGGCAGCACCGACGGGAATGGCGGAAGCGACGGGAGACCCGACATGGGACACGAGCTGGACTGATGCGGACGAAAGCGGCACGCCGAAGACCGAAATTAGGCCGGAATCCGAAGACGACCACATCGCCCGCGTGGTCGCCGTGACGGGCGAGCTCGTCTCTTCCATGCCTCGCGATGAAGGCTTGTTTGTCATCGAGCAGATGATCGAATCGGAGACAAAAAGGCTTTACGGTCGTGGCCTGAAGGCGCCCGACATCGCCGCCTATGTCCGAGACATCATAGGCAGGGTTGGTTTCCCCCTGCCGGAGCAGGCCCTGAGGCGCGCCGTAACGCGGGCCATAACAGAAGAGGTAGCGTCGGCAGGCAGGCTTGATTTTACAGCTACCGGCTATATCCGACGGCTGAAGGAGGAAGTCAGAAGGTGGGACGATGCCGACAGGTTTGCCTTTGGCATCGACGGCCTGGACGATTCCTTTGGCCGGCTTTTACCCGGCGAGCTCCTTGTGCTTGTAGGCGCTCAAGGGTCGATGAAGTCGTCTTTGATGCTCACCGGGATCGAGCACTACCTGCAAAACAACCAAAACGGCACGGTAATGCTTTTTTCGCTCGACATGGCGCCCGAAGTGATAGCCGAAAGGCTGCTTCAACGCGAAATGCGTGCAACTGCCGACCGCGTGCGCTGGCACGTCAAAAATGAGACGGAAAGCTTTAAATGCGCGATGAAAAAGATACGTGAAAGGTACGCCGACAGGCTCTTGATCTACGGGTCAGAGGCTCCGACGGCACAGCTGATGGGCAGGCAGGAGCGCATGACCATAGACGACTTAAAAAACGAGGTGGAGGCCTACATGCCGTCGCTCGTGGCGGTAGACTACCTGACGCTTTTGCGTAAGCCTCGCCAGTCCGACCTCGACTGTGTGAACGAGGTTATTCCCGTCATAAAGGAGATGGCCCAGAAGTACGGCATCATGTTTTTGCTTCTTTCACAGATGGGAAGAGCAAGCAAGCAGCTTCAGGCTGCAGGTTCGCTTTATTCCGGCAGCGCCAAAGGCGGCGGCATAGTGGAGGAGCTTGCCAACGCGCAGATTGACCTTTTCAAGGACGCTCCCATTGAACCTTACGGAGCGCCTCGCATCATAGCCACGGTGTCTAAGACGAGGCGCGGTGTTAAGTTCCTGCAGGAGGCGCTAAACGTGATAAACGAAGGTAAGGCACAGCTAGTAACCGACGGCATCATCGGCAAAAAGACACTGGCAGCCTTGGCCGAGCATTCGGACGCTTTACGGTCTTTATGCGCCGTCATCCTGTGGCAGCGGACGCTTTACTACCAGAGCCTTGCCGCAAGCAAGGAAACTTTTCGCACCTTCCTGCGCGGCTGGATAAACAGGCTTGCCAGGCTGTGGCAAACCTGTCAGTAATTTTTGGACTGATTAGTTTTGATTGACATTCCTACGGCAACCATATTGCTTACACGTTGTAGCGCCTGATATTATTGGCGGCCGTGCTTCCAACCTCACGGAACGGTCATTTCTCATATGAATGTTTGGCTTGATTCCTATCCACATAGCGCTGGATGTCCGTCTATGCAATTTGCACTCGACGAGCACAGGAGGATTTTCTGAACCAAGATCGAATTCATGCTTTTTCTTTTTTAGTCCCACTCACAGGCTAACGAAAAATCTCTGTTGAGTAATATGCCATTTATTTTGAAGTATTCCATGGCTATATACTCAAAGAACCCTCGTAGTGTTGAAACGCTGTTTGTCAGGTGGTAATATTTTGTGTGAACACAAAGGGTTTAAGTCAGAATAAGAATAGTGGTTATAATTATATGCCGAAGTCAGGAACAAAAAAGGCCACTTTACAGAAAAAGTTCTACGTTTATTTTCATCGTGATCGTTCTGGAAAAATATTCTACGTGGGAAAGGGAACAGGAAGACGAGCATGGTCGCGTGAGAGGCACGACCTATGGAAAAAGTATGTAGAGGAGATACTGCACGGGGAATATACAGTAGAGATATTTCGAGATGGATTATCGGAGCGAGAAGCTGAAGAACTTGAGTGGGATCTTATCAATAAATACGGGGAACAACTTGTCAATTGGATGAACCCAAGTACTGGTATTGACTATGAAGTTATTGCTCTATATCACAAACTGAGAGAAGAGAACCGCCGTTTTGTAGATGAAACACGCCTGCTGGAAAAAATAGACCCCGAAAAGGCTATCATTCGATACCGTGAGGCCCTTGTAAGAATGCGTGAATATCAAGCAATGACTTTGATGCACGGCAGTTTGCTTGCAGAATTACGTGCGGAAGAACCCAAGCTTGGTGATTGGAACATAATTGACCGTTTGACACTTTGCTTGAAGCGATCAAAGAGATTTCGAGAAGCGATTGATGAAATCGAAAGATACTTCGCGGACTTTCCGGGCGACTTGAATACAAAAGCGGGAGAGCGTCTTAAGAAAAGAATGGAGGCCCTTAGAAGGCAACTTGAATCGACAAAAGGACAATGTTCAGGAAACGGCGATTTTCCTTCATAGGACCTTTTGCAAATAGGTGTTGCTTTGTTGCTTGCCTTAGAAGGGATCTTTGAATAGTATCTGGCTTTCTGGCAGCTCTGTGTAGAGATTTATAGCTTATCCTTGATTAAGCAGTTCAAGTCTACCTCGCTCGGCCCACTATAATGTTGGGGGACTGCAGAGTAGCGTCCCATAGGCGCCTTGTAAGGATAGGCGTTACGCTTATTACGCTCCAAGTTGTCGCCGTTCCATAAACCATTGTTGCCGTGTCCGTGTTATACCTTATCCCTACAATAGCTTCACGCATATGTCCTGGTCACATTTTTCTTTCCTATTTTTTTTATCTTTTTTATCGTTTAAGGAGGCCTTGGTAAAGGCTAACTCACCTTACTTTGAGCCATCACTCTATCTAACCCTTTTCTTACTCCCGAGGAGCTTTTTAACCGGCGACGCCTTTTCCTGTGCCTCACGAATGTCGGCTTCGACCAGCGCTATGTAATGTTTTGTGGTCTCTAAGTTTGAATGTCCCATGATGGCCTGCAGTGCAAAGGGGTTCATGCCGTTGCGCAGGAAATGAAGTGCCGCATCGTGGCGTAAGTCATAGGGCGAAAGGCGTTTAAGACCGAGCTTTGGCGCATAATATTTCTGTAACCTCTGCCTCCATCCCGATGTAGTTAGCCTACTTCCCTCGTGGTTAATAAAAAGTAGGGTAGTATCCCATTCCTTTGGCCGCATTGAGATCATCGCCTGAATCGCTTTTGCCGTCTCTGCAGAAAATGGAAGTATCCTGCTTTTTCGCGTCTTTGCGACGGAAGCTCGTACCAGAGCGGTCATCTCGTCTAAATCCACGTCGTCAAGGGTAAGAGACAGTGCCTCACCCGGCCTGATTGCCGTGTCTATGGAAAGGCATATTAAGTCGTAATCCCGCCTGCCGCAGTAAGTTGACTTGTCCGGAAGCTTTAGGAGCTTTTCTAATACCTCGGCAGAATGCTGGACGATTCTCGGCTCGGCCTTCCTTGCCCTTATTCCTTCAACGGGATTTCCTGTGTAAGCACCTTCATCTACCAGCCAGGAAAAGAAGGCTTTGAGGTACTTTCGCCTGATGTTAAACGTAGCGGGCGCAATGTCATCTTGGCCGAGGAAGGACAGAATGGCTGTCCTCGTCTTGTTTGCGTCTTGAGGAGACCAAGCCTGCGGATGCTTCGCAAAGAAATGACCGACGTGGTAGCGATAATCTTTTATGGTGCGTTTTGAGTATCCTTCCGCTTTTCTAAGAAGGATAAATTCCTCAAGTGCCTCCTCCCAGGCCTGGAACCTCTCGTTAAACAGGACAATTCTTCCGTTTTCTATCATAATGTCAACCTGACATCTCGCGAAAAGTGCGTTTTTAGGACCTTCGGCCTCAGTTAAATTTCACCCTTCAGGTATTGCACAAGGACATGCGTTATGCTAGTATTAATCGCGTCAAGGGGCGGGAATNNAGGCTAGAGCGGCGGCCTTCCAAGCCGCAGGTCGCGGGTTCGAATCCCGTTTCCCGCTCCAGTTTATTTTTGCAGCGCCCGTAGCTCAACTGGACAGAGCAACGGACTTCTAATCCGTAGGTTGTGGGTTCGAGTCCCGCCGGGCGCGCCAGTTATCCAAAAAACTCAAGTTCATAGTGCATAAACGTCTATTTTACACCCCTTCTTTTCACCCCCTTCTTGCCTTATTGCTGGCGAGAAGGGGGTGTTTTTTGGACCTTAAAGATTAGGTCAGGCTCACAGCAAAGTGACAAGAAGTCCTTTTAGCACGAAATTTATTCGCGCTATACGCTAATCTTCCTTTGATCTTTTTTTAAGCATTTCCATTTTATGTTGTATTCTAGTCCTTCTTTCTTCCTTTTCTTTTGGATCTAGTTCAAAAATAACGTTGAACCAGTCACCTTCCTTACAACCCTCGGGCAACAGACGACGAGGTATGTCCACCTGGATCTCATCTGGGACAAAAAGCATAACTGCGTAATCTCCTTCGAAGCGGTCAATAACAGCTTTCATATCGCAATCATTCCTCTTATTATTTTTGGAACTTGTCTTTCTCAATCCTGCTTACATATGGCGGCTGGCGGTGCTCTGGGGTCAGCCTCGCATTCTGTGTTTATGTTGTAAGTTTGCCCGTCGGTGGTGATGACTATGGTACCGTGAATATCCGTGCGATAGACTTCAACTCCATGTGCATGAAGCACTTCCAAGGTTTGAGGATCAGGATGACCATATCTGTCATCACTGCCGCAATGGATGACTGCAACGTCTGGCGATACAACTGTTAGAAACTCCTTCGTAGTGGAAGTGTTACTTCCGTGGTGGGCAACCTTGAGGATATCTACATCCAAGATGTCTACTGAATGCAAGATGTCTACTGAATGTGAATGCCGGTTAAGCATTTCTGCTTCCGCTTCCCGCTCAGTGTCACCGGTCATGAGAAAGCTTATGTCGCCAAAGTCTATCCTGGCTACAATCGAAGAATTATTAAGGTGTCCTGGATCTGGTTTTGCAGGATGTATTATTTGTATTTTAAGCGGCCCCAGCTGCCGAATCACTCCATCCCTGGCCTCAGTAAAGGTTATATCTTCCTTCGCCAAAATTGCATCAAGATAATCCTCGAAGAGTTGTGAAGTATGTTCTACCCCAGGGTCAAGTATCTCGCCTACGGGCATATTGTCTATAATGTGTATTAGCCCGCCTATATGGTCAGCGTGGGGATGAGTGGCAATTACTATATCCAGCTTGCTTATACCTTGGGCGCTAATATAATCAAGCACACAAGGACCTTTAGAGCGCGGACCTCCGTCTATAAGCATGGCGTAATCATCGACATGAAAGAGAGTGCTGTCACCTTTGCCCACATCTATGAAGTGGACTTGAAGGTCTGAAGCAAAAAGGGGAGAGACCAAGAGAAAAAGCAGCATTAATAACAATGTAGTTACTTTTTTAGTCATAAAACACCTTCCTAATTTCTAAGGACTGACCTGCAGCTGCTACCTGTTTGTGGCCGTTTTTATGGTCAAGGTGGACAACGCAAGGTAAATTGGACAACAACCATCCTGGGGCATAGCTCGCGTGTGCGTGCCTAGGCTTGTACGAGATGTTTTTATCTATGCTTGCATGTCGACTATGACTATACGCTGAGATTGTGGGATCTTTACATTCTGACAAGAAACGTCATATACGGCTTAACTAATTTTTAAGAGGCATTAGTGGATAATTTGTTCAAGTTCTTAATTTTTACAGATGATATCATACGTGACTTGACCATTGCGCTAAATTCTTATCTTGTTGTTCTCAAGTTTATTCTGTTTTCAAATATAAACGCAGATAAAAGGACTAAAGTCTATTTAGACTAGACTTTTTTCTCTAATGTCAGGCAGAGGCCAACGAATAACGTAGTCTATATCCAATACCGATATTTTGCCATCACCATCTATATCACAAACTGCCAATCTTCTCGTGTAATCTCTGACCAAGACTTAATGCCGCTTTTTAGCTCTCGGAACGTCTTTTTTATAAATCCACAATGTTGCTTCTTTGCTTCTCTGCTATTTGGCATATCAAAAGCACTTCGAGCTATAATTTTTGCATACTGATAATATATAAGGTCTTCTATAGTGTGTACATCTTTATCAGGCATCTTCCATAATCCCCTTCTTTGCTCAAACTCGCCTAACGTTTCGAAATTATTTGAACCCTCTTGGAGTCTTAATTAAGCAAGATACACTCTGTTAGCTAAACTGGTCGAATCGTCTATCCTATTTCCTCTTTAATCCATAATTTTTCTTCCTTGACCCAATTTGAGACAATCTGCTTGTAGTCATCCTTAATCCTATACACATAATCCCGTTCCGCTTGACTCCACCAACTTTCAATTATGTCTTCCTTCCCCAAAGGTTTTCTTCTCATTTTTAAGCCAGCCCTCGCTCCAGCAATCGCTCGGCCTGTTATCTTCTTGTCTATTCCTTCAGAAGGTCTTCTTTTTGCAATTTCATTCATGAGAAAAGTTACAGTTTTGCTCGTTATAGGTTCTTTATCAACTTGTACAAGCGCTCCTAAAAGCATTCTCTGATAAGGAGTTGCATCTTTGAGATATAAAAGAAGTTCAGCTTTTGTCCACGGTTCATCCTCTTCTTTAGATTCTTCTAACTCTTTTTCTTCAACTTGCACTTCTGCGGCAGTTGACTTTGTAGTAGCTATTTCAAGTATAAGCCTTACGATATTCCCAATATCAATGCTTTCTATCGGTAAAAGGAGATTTTGGATTTTCTCAACAGCACTTCTTTCGCCTATGACAGGTTCTAATTCTTCTTTTAAACTCAATATTTCCAACAAGTCTTTATAGAGAATCAAACGCATACTATCTTTATATTTGCTGCCGAGAATCTGCTCAATTAGTGGTTGGACATCACCTTTGCCAATAACATATAAACCAAAAATATTTTTTGTTTCTTCTTTTTTGGATAACCTATCAATATAATCACCAAGCTGACCTACGCTACCTATAGGCCAAGTGCTGGTTTTTACCTCAAGAATGATTGTGTCTCCGTTCTCCTTTTTCCAAATTCCATCGTAATTTTCCTCTCCTGATTTTCCTGCATATCTCCCGTACTGTATTTCAAATCCAAATCTTCTCCCTAAAGATACGACTAAATCCTGGAAAGCTCGATTATAAGGATCGTGTGCACCTGTGCTGCTAGTAATGCATTCATCGAGCCATTTTCTTATCTGTGTGGTTGGCCATTTTTCCAGTTCAATGAATTCTCGAAATCTCCCTGCTTGTTCGATATTATCTTTTAACTCCTTACCTAATAAGTTCAGTATATCTTTTATTTCAATCACCATTCGCGCCTCCTTTTGTACACTTAAACAATTGGTCAAGTCCTTAATTTTCTGTAATAATTGACCTCTGATTAAATTTAGGTTTAAACTCCCGCTATTACTGGAGTTACTTCACCTATCTCGCAGTGTTGTTTCTGTTCCTCTTTCTTCCATACCCAATATTCATCCATATCGAAGTACTTCTTGCCTCATTTACCATACTTCGTCCAGTTCCATCAACAGCGTTGATCAAACCGTTCAGGATCAAGAATGGATAAATAGTTTCAAATAAATCATATTTTTAATTTATTTATTTTTATCACATTATAATCATTATAATAATAACGGCAAATAACCCAAGAAGATAAATCGGCAGAATTTGGCGAGGACAACTAAGTTAAATTATACCCTCGCCAAGTCTTTTAAATCTTAGGCTCTTTGTAATGTGGCTCCATCAGCGGCCGCCACTTGGACATTTCATCTTCAAACAAATCCAATTCAGGTCCAATCTCTTCTGGAACATACGCTTGGTAGGGAATGCGCTCGGAAAGCTCAGCAAACTCAGCCTTTACCTTCTTGAGCTGTTCAGCATCGGTTAAAAGATCTACAGCAGTAGACGCTAGTACTTTAGCGCCAAGGAGCATTCCCTTATGCCCTATGCTCATAGATCCCACAGCAACGACGCCCCACGAATGACCAGGTATTTCTTTTGGCCAACACGGCGTATCTAAGGTGGCTACGGGAGCAACGAGGCTTATCTCTCCAACATCAGTAGAGCCTCCACCAGTAAATACCGTGGGAGGTGGTGTAAAAATAGGCTTATCGGGCAATCCTGTCTGATCCTTTCCCATGTTCTTCTGAACTTCCTTGGCAAAGGATTGCTCTTCATTTGTCCATTCTGGCAAACCGACTTTCTCCATGTTCTTATATATCAGATTCGCCAGCGTATCATTTGAGTGCTTCTGATGATAAGCCTTTATAACCTGTACATCATAAGAGCATCCAGATGCAATAGCACCAGCCTTGACACAGTTCTCAAATTTTTCACACGTCGTTGGCAATCTATCGTCAGTATCTCGTACGTATGCCACCACAACTACTTTATCCGGGACAATGTTCGGCCAAGAACCGCCTTCTTGTATGATATAGTGAATCCTATGGGTGAAATACAAATGTTCCCTTAAATATTCTACGGCCACGCCCATTATATTAGCTGCATCTAATGCACTTACTCCGTCCCATGGCGCCGAACCAGCATGAGCGGACTTACCGATGAAAGTAATCCTATAAAGTTTCAAGGCACTTGTATGAGCGCCACTTTGCACTTCATACTCGTTGCTAGGATGATTGTCCAATACTACGTCAGTATCATCGAAGATTCCTTCCCGTACCATAAAAATCTTAGCGCTGCCTGATTCCTCAGCAGGGCAACCGAAGAATTTCACCGTGCCGGGAATGGAGTGCTTTTCTATTACGTGCTTTAGAGCTATAGCAGACGCAACCCCCGTAGTTCCTAGAAGGTTATGGCCACATCCATGACCGGGGGCTCCTTCTACAAGCGGTTCTTTATAAGGCACAGCTTTCTGAGACAACCCAGGCAGAGCATCATACTCGCCGGTGAAACCTATGATGGGCTTTCCAGAACCCCATGTTGCCACCATCGCCGTCGGCATCCCCGCTACGCCCATTTCTACTTTAAAACCATACTTCTCAAGGAGTTTTTTGAGGGCTTCAGAAGACTTAAACTCCTGAAATCCAAGCTCGGCATAGCTCCAAATTGCATCGGAAACGGAGATAAACTCTTCGCTGTGGTCATGGATAAATGCAGCCGCATCGTTTTTTACCGCATCTATGTTAACCGGGGCCGCCAAAGATGTCGAAACGAAAAGGGCAGTCACCACAACAAGAACAATGCCGATAACCCATACCCGCACCGTTTTCACCGTTCGCATAATCCTGATCCCCCCTAATGTAATAAATTATAATAAAACCTGCATTATTCACCTTAGCAAAGTAGAGTAAATTTATCAAGATGACGGGCCTTTATATTTATTAAAAAAGAAATCACTCCCTAAACCTGGTGGGAGACATTCTTGAGCATGGCGCCCTCTTTGCCTAAGTCGGGGGGTTGCAAACCTTACACGGAGTATAGCCTCTTTCTTTAGCTTCTTCCAGGGTTATTGGGATGGATGACTTTTTTAGGTGCTTGCATCCGGCGCGGTGGTATTTGCTGCCAGTTTTGGTTATGTAGACTATGATCTCTTT
>LFRM01387342.1_pt1 | contig 10190 bp, 11 predicted proteins | sample 618341 | NCBI WGS metagenome assembly LFRM01 (sample SAMN03654438, study PRJNA283298) | anaerobic digester metagenome | isolation source: pool of bioreactors CSTR01a, CSTR02a, and CSTR03a thermophilic anaerobic... | place: Denmark: Kgs. Lyngby | collected 2014-05-21 | reverse complement strand
AAAGATACCGACAAGCCCCATTATTCAACCGCCTTTCCCATTGTATCTCGGATTTCAAACTCTGCATATATAAGGAAATAACCATCTGATTTAATAGTTACTTTTTGGCCTTCTTGCCTATAATACGAAATGTCTAAAGGTTCACCTGTAAACTGTTTTTCATAAACAATTGGTTTAATGCTGCTTCCAATTACTAATTTATCATTATTAAGTAATTTCTGATAATTGATGAAGCTCTTATCTTTATTATTTATCTCAGAAAATATAAACCCACCCACAAATCCATATCGGTGTTTAGGGGCGTATCCATACCAACGTTCATTTTCTTGCACGCCATTTTTAAGCATGTCATCCGAAACAATTGAATATACCTGTTTAATAGCTTCATTAAGATAATATAATGCTGCATTCAGATTAGCTTCGGCTGTATCATATAAAAACACGCTTTTAAGCTCAATATAGTGTACTGCGTCACCGGAATACCAAATGATGTCACATCGTCCATTTCTATTACCTGACCGTTTTACATGTGCCTCGGATACCAATGTAGAAGCGTAATCGTTGTTATCATGCATATATCTAAAAATGCTTCCGGTAAGAGCAGTGTTTAGAACTGCTTCTTCAATAACAAATGGAAATATTCTCTCTGGATATAGTGATGTTCCCTGTTGCATGCTTGTCCATTTGTTGTTTATATACTTAATAAGATACTTTTCAATTATACCTTCAGATAATAGCTTCATGACCTCAGACCTCCCTATCGTCTATTCTATGCCTTTTAAAAGTTACTCACAATGATTTCCCCATCCACTTTTAATCGCCTCACTCACCAACAAAAGGATATCAGCGATGGACGGTATCCGCGCCTGGCCTCTTGCCGCTTGTAAAGTTCCATCCGGCCGTTGCCAGATAAACCTATAACCATTTTCCTCAGTCCCATCTTCATACTCATAACGACAATATTGGAAACAAAGTGTCCATTCACCGGGATTCCCTTTTTTAGTTTCGTTTAATACCACAACTCTTGTTTGTGCCATGAAAGTGCCTCCTCATCTAATAAGATACTTATATTATACTAATTAGTTACTGATTAGTCAGTCATAATCTGTTATGAAAATTATCTGCAACATAATGTAATTAATCTCTGTTTCTAGTATGGTATTCAATTATATTTTCTTGATGAAAATCACAATCCGGAATGCCATAAGGGTCATAATATTTATTCTTACTCTGCAGCTTTACCCTCTCCATAAACTTGTCAAATTCTCTCACTTTAAACCTGCAACACTCTCCAAACGAGTTTCCACTTCCACATGGACAAGGTTCACTTTTTTTAACTCCAAAAAATCGATGATAATCAAACGCTGATACCACAAAGTCATATATTAACCTATCTCTATCATAATAGAAAACCTCTTTGCGGCGTTCCACTCCACCACTTACCTTACCACCACCATAATAAATTGCGGTAGGCTCATCATCTTTAAATTTCTGTAGAGCTCTATTTAGCGTATCATAAGTTGGCCCTGCTGTTTGCATATATGAATTATTCATTATAACGCTATTAACTTCATTTGTTTGGTCAATTGTTAATTGCTTAAGCTGATTTTCTTTAATATATGTGGGCTTGTTTCCGTTATAAAAACAAATGTAATATGCCTTTGACAAAGGTAAAAATACTATAACGTCTCTTAACCCAATTGTTCGATTTGTAGCATTCATAAAATGTGCTTTAAAAGAAAGTGAAGCTGTGGCTATGAATTGATCCGATATTATAAAATTTTTACTAGAACTTTTTATTATAGAGAATTCATGAAAATTGATAAGTGCATTGGCAAATCTAATAGAATAATTATGATTTAATAACCTGTCAAGCATCCGGAATAAACTGTAATTCGGGTGGTTTCTTTCTTGCCAATAGTTAAGTTCATACATTATTGCGCCACTTCTTAAATGCATTTTAATCATTGGCTCAATCAAATTGAAAGCTTGTGCTTTAACTTTACTGAATTTTACTTTCCCCGCTTCGTATTCTTCAATTAATGTTATCATTTCTCCATGTTTCTTACTGTACCATGCTTCAAACTTCTTAAGTCTTTTTTCAATTTCATTAGTCGGAAGCTTACCATGCTCATAAAACAATTGAGCTGACATCACATCATTTATTGTTGATGGAAAAATCTTATTTTTCTTGTGGATTACATGAAATATTCGCTTTTTCTTCTTATCAAAGGCTTCATCTGATTCTTTAAAAAACTTAAGTACACAACATGGAACATAGTGCTGATTCTCCGTTACTTGTGTACTATTACTCATGTAATCATCACCCTCATTTAACAATGCATGTAATAAAGAAAGTAAATACCATTAATCACGTAGTCCTTTACATTGCTTTCGTTAACATCGCTATCAGAAACCTATCTGTGCATGTATAAACTACTGCTGTAGCCTTCTCTTTGTTTCATCCCGAGCTTCTGAAATAGTATCGCAGGTAAACAAGGTGTCCAACATACACCAGACTCTGCCGTTTCTATAAACGTTTCCTGTCTTTACTTCCTTGCTGGGCGCAAAGCCTTGTCCAAGTTAATAAAGGAAATGTGGCTCCCATTCACCTTCAGGTATTTCCGGTACTTTACTATGCATACTTTACTATGCATGATTGCCAAACAGTTGGAATACACTGCTTATTGGTTTGTTATATGTCAATAACCTCACCCCTGCACAAATAACTCAAGACTTTCATATTTATTCTACTTTCTTTTTTGCAGTACCATGGTTAATATGCTCTGATAAGGGCTCATTGCACTCGTGATAAACTTCCCCTGTTTCAGGGTCTACTACTTTTTCATGGTATTTATCATTCTCTCTGTCAAATACACGTTTTAATAATGCCCACTTTTTCTTAGAAATCTGATATTCGTCTCCGCTTATAGTTTCCTTTATTGGTCTTTTAAACCCTAGCCTCTTTTGTACCAATTTGATTTTCTCATGACCAGTACCTTCATCATTTACTGTAATTTCAACATGCCTTGTAAGAGAACCGCATTTAGGGCAAGGCATACGTACTTCTTTATCAATGTCATCTTCAAGCGAAGTATAACATCCTCTGCACTTGACTATCCTATTCCCCATTGCATAAGCCTCCCTTACTGTACCAACATTTCAATTTTACAAGGATGCTTTTCTATTATATATTGCAGCAATTCAAATTCATGGTGGCTCAGCCTGAACTTATCTGTCATTATGATTCGCTCTACCTTGCCGTCAATAACATCATCGAGTATTTTCAGTAATTCTGGCCTGGTTTCAATCTTTGTGGTGCAGTTTGTGTCTTTGTATATACCACCTATACTATAACCTTTGGCAATGCAGAATTTCTTCATTGATTCTATTTGATTAGCTGTATCCTGCTTCATTTCATTCTTCCATGTACTGGCATAAACATATGTCGCTCGCTCAATCCCTCCAGTAATAATCGCAAAAACATCTTCCTCATTGTAGTCATATCTGCCATTAGGAAGCACCCGTACCCGGATTACCCCTGTCCTGACATATTTCGTGAGTGTTGGGCGAGTTATTCTCAGTTTACTTAATACATCTTTTGTTTTCATAGCCGTTCATCCTCTGCTCTGACGTAATTATGCTTTATATTCGTTGGCAAGATAGCTTATCGTTTCCTGTGGTAAATCTGGTTGAATTCAAGTGATTAACTTAACAAAGGAAATGATTTAACTATTCTATCGTTTCTTCTCTTGTATAATACCTTCTTTCAACAATAAAAAGTAGCTGTTACTCAACTGCTAATACTTGATTATAATTTATTTTCCTTTGCTAATCGCCAATATTGATAACCCATTGCCGTTAATCTACAAGATTTTGAGTTCATAGCAGCAAAATACATATGTTCTTCGCCAACAGGAACAACTAAACCCACAGATTCGAACTTCTGTAAGTCTTTAAATATTTTCACGTTTTCTTCATCAGGACAATCCGAAGTAAACTCAAAACTTGGATTTAATTTATATTCCTCTTCTGGAGTAACAAAGTATTCTGGTAGTTTGCGAAGTTTCTCTAATGGTACTTGTGGCGCAATTCTACGTAATGCTGTAAATCTTGATACATTTGTTTTAAATATAGGTCTTTGATCCCATGGTCCTAGAGCTTCATCAACATATGAGTATAAGCTACCAGGAGTAACATAACCTCTAAGGTCAGCTGCTCCTCCTTGCAATCCATCTAATAAAAGTGATGTGAAGATTCCAGAACCGTTGATTTCAATGGCGGATTCTTTATCTCTACATGCTGTAAGTACTGTAAGACCTTCGGTTAAATGTGCAACATCTTTTCCGGTAATTGAAGGATTCCCAAATAAACCAGAATGACAACAATCTAGAATTATTATTTTATCTCTTGCTTCAGATTGATTTGCAAGTGATAGTATTTGATCCATAGGTATACCTTCATCATAAGTTTTGTAATCAGGAGTAACAATAAACCCTCCAGTGGATTTTATTAATCCATGCCCAGAATAATATAACAATGCTACATCACATGTTCCCTGAAATAAACTTTCAATAGCTTCTCTTATCTGTGCTTTAGTAACAGGATTTGGTTCATCAATAATGACTTTAACCCCAAAATTAGGAGATCCGTCTCCATTTTTTTCTAAAACACTTGCCATCTTGATAGCATCATTTATACAGCCTGAAAGTGGCGCATTCGGATAATTATTTAATCCAATTAATAACGCCTTTCGCATAATAAACGCCTCCTAACCCAACTCTTTAATTGCAGAAATAATCGAACTTGAGTTCCATTTAACAATTTTATCCGCTGCATCTTTAACTACTGTTGATGTCTTTTCTGATCCCCATGGTTCAATTGCAATTATTTTTTTAGGTGTTGAAAATTCTTCCTGTGCAATTATTATTTCTTTATTAATCCACTTGCTATATGAAGCATATACACCAGCCAAGATTAGAACTACACTGCATGACGACATTTGATTCTTGATAGCTTGATATAATTCTTTATCTGTTCCTTTAGTGTGTATTGGATCATCTTTGGGTACAGAGTAATTCTTATAAGAAAAATTGCTGTCGTTATCAAGAAGCCCTATTAATTTTTCGTAAGCATCGCTGTATGTCCAAGAATGACTTATAAACAAATTGTAAGTTTTTGCCATAGTTCTTCAACCTCCCAAAAATTTAACATTCTATTTCCATTATATTACTTCCATATTATTACTTCAATTTCAATGATAGACAAGCAATAAAAATGCTGATTTCGCTGCATAAATATCTCTTGACAGCATATCTGTCTTCTTTACTAATTTTTGTTAAGCATTATCAAAGATGTTCTTCAAAAACAAATGAAGAGCTATGCACTCCTCTTATGCTTAGTCCTTTTTGGAATTGTCTTTTTCCTCTCTCTCACCGAATACTAACCTAGTTGGAGGTGGCTTAGGAGGCTGCAATTCTTGTTCTACTTTCTTTTCTTCAGGCTTGTTTTCTCTGCTATCTTGGTTCATCACGTTTCACCTCTTGACAGATGGCCTATCGCCGTCTCGTATAAGTCTAGTTGGCGGGGGTTGCGGTGGCGGCTGTTGTGGTGGGGGTGGTTGTGGAGCTTGTCCCTGTGGATTTAATGCCTTGACCATCCTGGTAAACCTCCTTTCCGTAGTCACTTTATTTATACAGTTTTGAGTAGTATGAATCACTTTTTCGTAATTGCTTGCGCCTACTGATATTGCACATGCAACAAGTGCTACAATAATTGCCGTCCTTGCATTATGCAAACATGAAGATCGGGTATCATTATTTAATGTGTTTGTTTCATTGCACTTGCAATAATCGTTTATTAAATATGCTTCAAAAGCATCTTCTACAATTTTCTCTTTGTTCTCTACATTTTTGTAATGCTCAATTAACGAATTGTAATAATCTTCCATTTGTTTGGAATGAGCAATAAACTCATAAGCATAATTGTAGTATGACTTTATTAAAAACACGACTGCAATAACTAGAGATACCACCAATACAACAAGAGCTAAAAGAGTGATGATAAGTAGAAAACCACTTACTCCATTCTCTAAATTTCCAACAGTGTATGTAATTGAACCAAAAAGTAAAGTGACCATAGCTATTGGTATATTAAGCTCCGAGTTTAGCTTATCCCTTCTTGCAAGTTCATTATTGTATGATTCCTTGTACATGTTAAGCCTGTCCTTACGCATATTGACCACCTATACTATCTCGGTGTTTCTTTATCAGTTTATCGCGATTCAAATGGCTATTCATTGTCATTTCATGTAATATTATACCATTTATATTGCCTAATTGCTAATTTTTGTTTCGACAAAATAAACCTTTTTCTTCAGTTCTGTTATACAGTTGTTACATATGTTTTTCCCTTTGTACTTGGTAACACCTTTTGCTTCACCACAGAAGATGCAGGAGGGCTCATATTTCTTTAAAATGATGGATTCCCCATCTACAAAGATTTCAAGGGGGTCACCTATATTAATGTTTAGGTTTCGCCTCATTTCTATTGGCAAGACATAACGTCCTAAGTCATCCAACTTACGTACAATTCCGACTGCTTTCATATAATTCTCGCTTTCTTATATAAAATCTACTAATTTTATTCTATTGCTAATGTTAATATTTGTCAACGTATGATAAAATTTGCTGAAATATGTGTGCAGATAAGCCCATCGTAGAACAAAATAAAAAATGGAAGCACTTTTTTTATACTTCCACTTTTTTATCAGGTTCCTATCGCTATGAAATTTTTTCATGTAGCTTAAATAGCAATCAGCCAGAAGCATATGAGCAATTTGCCATTCATACTTCCATTTGCACTGCATGGGGACGGAGCGGGGGCCTTATGCTTATACGAAGGCTACGAAGGCTTTTACACACATCTCCCCCTATAACCCCGCCGTTGGGGAATATTTTACCACATTTTGGCACTTTTGTCAAGATAGAATGTACAATTTTTTTACTCGTAATGCCTGGAATTATAGGGTTTGACGCACTACTCATATTTTTGCTACAGTAGAGAATTTTGCAAACTAGTCGCAGCAAATTTCAGAACTGTCATAGAAATTAAAATAACACCTACTGTTTACCTTTCCAGCAATATGTTATTAGTTTATTATTATTGATTATCTTGTTAATGCTGCCGCATTGTGTCCAGCAGTAGATGTCGTAAATTGTCCGTATATTGACGGAATCGGTGTCCATATGTGACCGAAATACCCTTCCCCCCGTCCGAGGGGGGAGAATTAAGATAATTCTCCCTGTATGACCAACTTCACCATATGATCGTCAATAATACGCCTGCCATTCTGAGCTCCATAAATCAAGCAATGAGTACAAACCTTGTTGACTAATCGGGCTGCCCCGCCGGAAAATCTGAATATCTCGTCGATCGCCTGATCGGAAAAAATATCATGTTCTGCTCCTGCATAGGAAAGGTGCGTTTTGACGTATTCCCCGGTCTGCGCTCTGTCATAATGGTTTAGCTTACACTGAATGTCAATTCGCTGCCGAATCGCCGTATAGGATTGCATGTGCAGCTTATTCCAAAGTTCACTCTGCCCGACCAGTATCAGAGCCATAGGACTTTGCGAGTCCATCTTGAAGTTGAGAAGAAACCTCACTTCCTCCAGCATCTCACGATCCAGCAGATGAGCCTCATCAACAATGACGACCGGCTGCAGATGCTGAATACCACGCATCAGCTCGATTTCGTGATGAAGCTGTCGTTTAGCATCGCCGCGGTAGAACATCGCCTCTACGCCAAGTTGCGCCAGGAGTCCCTTGTAGAAATGTCTCGGTGTCAGCTTGGAATCTGCAAGATACAACACCATGTATTTGGCCGGATCCAGAGAGTCCTTAAGCATACGGATCGTTGTTGTCTTACCCGTTCCGCAATCGCCGGTGACCACAGCAAACAACTGCCGTTGAGCGGCATAGTTCAGCCGTCCCAGTATCTCCTCCAACATTACTGGCTGATAAATACGGGTGCTCGGAATATCCCTTGAAAAAGGTATGTTGGAAAGGCCATAGAATTCTTCAAACATCACTGCGTCCCTCCTTGTACACTGTTCTGTAGGAGATCGCAGGAGCTATCCGCTGCTCACGTTCAAGGTTCTTCTGCATCGCTGCATCCAGCAGTCTTGAAGATTCAGCCGGCAACGGCTGCATAGAGGCGGGCAGTTTCGGGCGACGGCCGACCCTGTCCCCGATCACAAGCTGTTTCACTTTCCAGGGAGCATATCCATCATATTCGATAGTCAGTTCCTCTATATCAGCAGGATCATAAACTACATCAACAGTACAGCCAATAAGGTTGAGTCCTACTTCGTACTTCCTGCCCTCAAAGCTGATACAGCCTGACTTGTCTACCTTCCGTTCTTCACAGTGCAGGAATGCATTCGCGACAGTTTCCTGATCAAGGAACTTCAATGCCTTTCGATCCCTCTGGTAGGCAGCAGTCGGACTCAGCTTGTTCTCCAGAGCGGAGTGGGGCTTGTTCTGATAGCATTCCTCCAGCCATACATTGAACAGCTGATTGAAGTGATCCAGCGTCTGCGGCTTGCTCAATGCCGCCTCCCTTAGGAAAGAGTCAACTGTCTGGTTGAACTTTTCAACCTTCCCGGTTGCTTCAGGCGAGTATGGCTTCGCGTAAAGCAGCCTGATGCCAAGCTTGGAGCAGGTCCTCGCCATCCATTTGGTCCGGTATTGTTTCCCATTGTCAAAGTACACCGAATCTGGAACACCATACTTCAGAATCGCTTTCCGAAAGCAATCCTCCACTATCACCTGATCCAAAGCGGGGTAGAACTCGCCGTGCAGTACAAAGCGTGTCGCGTCATCGATAAAAGTAACAAGATATACCTGCTTTTTTGCTCCGTCCGGACCAATCGGCAGATATGGACCATACTTGATATCACTATGCCACAGCATATTGCGGCTCTTTTGCTGAAACCGTCTGGCTGCGACGCCCGATTGAGAATACATCCTCATATGCCGTGCGCTGTAGCCACGCTCAGATAGCTTCTCCTGAAGCGTGCTGCGCTTTATCTGTCCGGGGGCGACTTTCCCTTCCCACTCGAGAATCTGGATAATTTGGGCGACACTCCTGCCTGGTATCTCACGGCGAAGCAGAATGGCCTGATCAAGTATATTCTGCGGTATTGCATCCTCAGTTCTTCGTTGTCCTCTGCCCCTGGGCTTCAATCCGGCAAACCCGTCCTTCGAATACTTTGCCAGATACCTTCTCAATGTACGTTCTGACAAACCCATCTGCTCACAAATCCCAGCCCGCAGTTCTCTGGCCTTTGCCGGATCCAACCCCTCCGCCAGTAATGGTGACAGCAGTTGAAACCTTTGTGCCGCCACTTCTTCCGCTTTCTTTTGATCCCTCATGTTGATCTCCTCCTTTTTTTAGGTTTTCAACATGAGTCTACGCTCTGCTATTCAGGACAAAAATGCATAACGGGTATGTATCCAATTATTTGTATTAGCTACCGGGCGGACAATCCTTGCCAGCCAACCTGGCGCATCTCCCACAAAATCTATGACCCTCTGGAGTCTGGACTTGGAAGAATGGGTCATCTTCTTCGCAGTTCTCCTGCCAAGCCTTATGGCGATCGATTCAAGACAGCCTAAGAAGTGATCCATACATCCTCTGAACCAACTCCGCCACCGTCGAATCGTTGAATCATCTGCCGCCACACAAAGTGCCTCTCTGGGGTTGAGCACGGATTCGATGCTTTCACTGCAATGCCGCTTGTAGGGTACCAGAATGTCGGGCAGTTCATGATGAATGCTCCTGCACATCTTGCAGCGGAGCCGCCGTATTCTGAGAACAATTTTGTTTCCTTCACTGTCTATGTATTTTCTCTCCCGGCTGCCAATCACGTTAAACTGTCCGCCACAACACGGGCATGATACCTGCTCCAGATTCCTAACAAAAAACTCCGGACTTACTCTTTTCAATCAGTTCATAATTTGATACAATGACCATACCGTGGTTGGCGCTTCTGGTACCCTTGCTCGAACATTGGTACATTAAAACAGAAGCGCTTTCCTTTCTCTATGATGATATGGACATTATATCCATCAATAACTGGACAGGCAATACCGTCAGCTTACTGACATTTTGCGGCGGCGTAAACA
>LFRM01342202.1_pt1 | contig 10190 bp, 10 predicted proteins | sample 618341 | NCBI WGS metagenome assembly LFRM01 (sample SAMN03654438, study PRJNA283298) | anaerobic digester metagenome | isolation source: pool of bioreactors CSTR01a, CSTR02a, and CSTR03a thermophilic anaerobic... | place: Denmark: Kgs. Lyngby | collected 2014-05-21 | reverse complement strand
AGTAAAGCCACACAAGTATGGCTTCCAATATATCCTGCTCCTCCAGTAACTAAAATATTCATATTCAATATTCCTCCTGATTCCATTATTTGTTATAAACCACGTATCTACTAGGGTTTAATATTTCATCTCTTATTGTATCATAAGATATTATTCTGACCATCTCTAAATCTCTTAAGAACTTATTAAAGGTTTCACGTAAAAGGATCATTATTTTAATCCTTAATGCTCCCATCCAAGAGATCTTACTTTAGTTTAATTTGAACAATATGATGATGAGGTTTTTGTTCTTCCTTTGGTGGAAGAGTCATGTAGTCTCCATAATAGATGGTAAGGACCTCATGGTAATTATTAGGAATGGGGAAAAAGTGTCCTTCAAATTTACCCGGTATTGTTGACTCGAAGGTTTCTTTACTTAAGGGAAACTCATCATAAAGCTTTTCTGTATTATTAAATACTAAGTCACTGACATAATCTGTTCTCTTCTTAGAAAATAGATTTAATGCATAATTAATTCCCCTGTCCACCATGGCATCAGTTAACAATCTTTGGAATAGATTTTCTTCATGGCGTCTATTTTGTGTTCTACCTTTTTTTATTTCTCTAAAATAGTTAAGAACCCTAACCTGTCTATGCCCTTTTTTACTTCTCGGCATCACATTATCTACAGGGAAAATATCAATATAGATCCCATGGTGCATATCCACCCCTTCTACTAACTTCTCCATAAAAACAGTGCCATTCTTTCTGATTTTCGCAAATGGATTCACGTAGTTTTTATCTGTTGCCTCTGTTTGAAGGAAGTAGTCTTCCCCTAGCTTCTTCTGGGCTATCGTTAAAAAAGCTTCATAGTCTTCTCTTAACATCACCACATCAATGTCATCATCCCAAGGAATAAATCCCGTGTGCCGAATGGCTCCAAGTAAAGTTCCCGCAAATAGTTGATATTTTAATCCTTCTTCTTTGCATATTCGATCAAACTCTAGCAAGATTTCTAACTCTATTTTCTGAACTTCTCTAATTTTAATATCCATGCCAGGGAATAAAAAATCTTTTTGATTATTTAGCGCTTCTGTCATCTATATTCATCCCCTTTTATCTTTCTTTATTTATAGGCTATATCTTCTTTAATATAAACTGTTGCTAATTACAATACTTTTGGGCTACTCTATCATTTTACCACTACCGAGACTAAAACCCTATTTTACTGATTATTACGCATCTCTCACTTTTAAAATCATCTTTAGGGCCTGAAAGTTATAGTAACTGAATATTCACCAATGGTACTGATTTTTGCTTATATTTCCTAACATGACAATGGCGCCTCTTCCACTTAAGAAAAGACGCCATTGATATAAGAGACTACTAAAGGCTATTTTTTAAATTTCTCAATAATTAAGTCTGCTATTCTTTCGCTGGCATGACCATCTCCATAAGGGTTATTGGCGGTAGCCATTCTATCATACTCGCTCTGGTCTGAGAGAAGCTCATCTACCAGGGAATAGATTGTTTCTTCATTCGTTCCTGCTAGTTTTAAAGTGCCTGCTTCAATCCCCTCAGGACGTTCTGTAGTATCTCGAAGAACAATGACAGGTTTTCCTAAGGATGGGGCTTCTTCTTGAATGCCCCCACTATCTGTTAGGATTAAATGGGACTTGGCTAATACATTATGAAAATCTAATACTTCCATTGGCTTAACTAGTCTGACTCGGTCATTACCCAAAAGCAATTCATCCGCCACCTCTTTAACCTTTGGGTTAAGGTGAACAGGGTAAACCACCTTAACATCAGGGTATTTATCCACAATTCGATTGATGGCCTTAAACATATTTCTCATGGGTTCTCCCAGATTTTCACGCCGGTGAGCAGTAAGAACGATAAGTCGACTACCTTTAGCCCAATCTAAAACCTCATGGGTGTAGTCTTCTTTTACTGTAGTCTTAAGCGCATCAATGGCGGTATTGCCTGTAACAAAGATTGTCTTATCCTTTTTCTGCTCTCTTAAGAGATTCTGTCTACTCTTCTGGGTAGGAGAGAAGTGATAATCTGCCACCACCCCTACAAACTGCCGATTAGCTTCTTCAGGAAAAGGAGAGTACTTATCAAAGGTTCTAAGTCCCGCTTCCACGTGTCCTATGGGTACTTGATTATAAAATGCGGCCAAAGCACCTGCAAAGGTAGTGGTAGTATCTCCATGAACCAAAATTAGATCCGGATTAACTTCCTTAATTACTGAATCCAATCCCATAAGGACTCGAGACGTAATGTCCGTTAAAGTCTGATTGGTTTTCATCACATCCAAATCATAATCTGGAACAATGTTAAAAGCCTCTAAAACCTGATCCAACATTTGCCTATGTTGGGCCGTCACACATACAATTACTTCGATTTCATCTCTTTTTTTCATCTCTAATACTAAAGGAGCCATCTTAATAGTTTCTGGTCTAGTTCCAAAGATGGCCATGACTTTAATTTTCTTATCCATACTTATCTCCTAATCTCATTATTTTAATATTTATGTACCCTACACTTAACCATGGCTATATTCTATTTTTTAGAATATCCATCTAGCAAAAGATTGAAATTTGTATATCTTTTTATAGAGTTGTTATCCAATTTTATAAAATTCCAACTGCTGGCATAATCCTTCTTCACTGAGAATGTGTTTTGACATATGAGTTTAAGAAATCCATCTAAATCATCGATATATTCATCTTGAAATTTCTTGGAAAAATCAAATTTCGCTTCATTTTCTACTTCGCGAATATTATGAAGCACATGTTCTAAATTACAAGAAAAGTAAAATATTCTGTAAGGTACAGTTCCATACACCTTGTCGGTTTTGATTAGTGTATTTATTAGCTTTTGTTTCTTATTATTCCTTCGTAATACATTGTCAATATTATTCCCATATATTCCATCTTCTCTATAACTTAATCTATCCAGGGATTTATCAAGATAAATATTTTTTTAAGTAATAAATGCACCATCCATATCAATTAAATGCACAATCTCTAAATAATCACTAGGCTTAAATTTTCTCTTCCCGCCATCTTTAATCGCTTCAGTAATTTTGTTTTTAACATTTGCAATATCCACATCATTTCTTGATGTAATGTCGCCCCCTACTACTTCAAACACCACTTCATTATTATCTTCGATAAGGGTAGTTAACACTAATTCTAAACTTTCTTGTTCAGTAATCCCTTCAACGATGAATAAAACTACTTTTTTTCTAGGCAAGTTTACTCACCCGCCTTTCTAAAGGCTCTTGTTATTTTAGAAGAGTTTGTTTTATCATAAATAACTTCATCCTGTCCTCCCAAGATCAAATCTCTATAATACATGTCACGTAAATTATTATTAGTCTTAATATTCTTTAACTTGATGTATCTATTCTGAGAATTTACAGTGGTGAAGACTAAGTTGTTTTTATTTAAGACTTCAAGTGGTCTTAAATTATGAGAGGTGAAAATGAGTTGACCTTTTCCTCTCTTTTCTAGAATTTCGAGAATTTCTCCTAACAAGTATTCGAATATGCCTGAATCTAATTCATCAATAACCACTGACATTGATCTATAATTATACATGGCGATTAATAGATGGACAACAGCAACAATTTTCTTAATTCCATCTGATTCATATCGCATGGGTATCTTCACATCGCCTCTACAAGAAAAGAGTTCGACTTGTACCTCCTCTTGCCCTGATTTAGAAGTTTGAAACTTGATTTCCTTCATTTCAATTCTTAGCTCAGGTATGATTTCACTAATCACTTTGTTAGAGTCAATTAAAGACTTCTCAATTTCTTTAACCACATCTCTAGGCAAAAATTCCGGATTATCTAACCCTATGGGCATTACACCAAAGGTAGTCCCCATATTTTCACCATAATTCTTAAAATTCATGGGTAAAACAATATTTGCATCGCTTAAGGCCAGCTTTTGATTATCTATGATAAATAAATTTGAAATCGCATAATGCTTTAAAATACTTAAAATTTCATAGTCTTCGTCTATCTTACCAAAATTCTTATTTAGCAAGTCTATTAGGTCTTTTGAGAACATTAAGCTCTGATTATTTTTCTGCTTAATCTTCTTATTAACGATAAAGTCGTTAGCATCTTTATATAAATTTATCAACTCATCATTTCTGTATTTGGGGAGTATACTATTTTCATGAGCTAAACTCTGGATTAGTCCTTTAACTCTATTCCAATCTTCATTTATATTACTCTTAAACCAATAATCTAAAGATTCTTGTTTAATATATGTATCTTCTTCACTCCTTGTGATTACTAATTTATATTTGACTTTGTATCTTTTATTCCCATTAATGATATAAAACAAGATTTCAATCTCAGCTTCTTCTTCATCGAACATAATGTACTCTTCAATATCATTAGGTAGCGGTCCACCTGTAAGCATATCATGGATAATCCTTATGGCACTAACAATTGAAGTTTTACCTGATCCATTTTGACCATAAATTCCTAATAAATCACCAAATCCATTTTCAATGTTTGAGATACTTGCCATCTTAACAGTTCCATTTGAAACATTTTTATAATTTTTAAGTTTAATTTCTAGAATCCTGACCATATTAACATCAATATTATTCACAATCCCTCACCTCTATGCTCATATTGTACTTCTTTATCTTCAAACTTACAAGCTCATTCCCTTCTTCGGAACATTTTGTTCCGTCTTGCTGTTTCATCGCTGTAATCTAACGGTTATTTTCTTTGTTTCGAAGAATAATATGTTCGGCATGATAATTCGAGTAAACCCTATATTGAAATAAATAATAAAACCCTCTTAATGATTTTAATAAATCACCAGAGGGTTAATGTAAATTATACTAATTAAGTGCTAAGCTATATTCTTCTTCTCGCCTTTGCCAAACATTTCTTTGAAATCTGCTGCCGCAATAACAGAACCAGCAATGATTATGATACCAAATAATATATCATTTAATGTCATACTCTCATTAAGGAAAACCACGCCAAAGATTACCGCCCAAGCAGAGTAAGTAATGTTAAGCGCCATAGCTTTGGATGCCCCAATTCTTCCAATAGCTCTATAATAGCAAAGGTACGAGGCTGTTCCAAATATAGCAGAAGCCATAATAAAGAGAACCGTAGATTTCGTGAAGATATCTATGGTCAGTCCCCATCCACCTAATAGCGGAAGAATAATCATGGCATAAACCATGGCTGAAGTCACTTGTCTGATTTGAAGGGCTTGATCATCTGTGATATTAGGATCCTTTAGTCCATAAGCGATAATGACAGCTTCTGAAGCCCATCCTACCACACAAACTAGAGCAAATATAATACCAATAAGCATATTATCTCCTGCAGTTCCTGAAGGTGTATAGCCTAGGGCAATGACTCCTAAGATACTTACAGCTAGCCCCACTAATTGATAGGGTTTCATTTTCTCTTTTAAGAATATATAAGCAAAAAATGCACCTAATGCTGGAAACATAGAAGAAATAATGGCCGTGTAAGAAGCACCAATGTATTTAATAGACAAAACATACCCAGTCATCCCGACAGGACCACCAATTAAGGCCGCTAGTACTATGAATTTACCACTTCGTGATTTTAGAGCCGTAAGCACATTTTTGTACTGCTTTTTTATCCCCATGTAGCCAAGCATCCAAATAGATGAGAAAAAGTCATGGATAAAAGTGCTAATAAATGGAGAAAGAAAGATGGCTTGTGTGGTATCTAGAAAGGGTGACATGGCTAAAGCTACTCCAATAACTACCGTATCCAGTCCCCAAAATAATCCCGCTAATAAACCGTAACCCATTTTATTTCTCCTCTTGCTTACTCTTTAGTAAGCCTAGATTAAGTTTCATTCGGATGTATCTCTCGTCGGCATAAGCCTGCATATCCTCATCCCCTACACTATAGCGCTGTTTTCCCCATAGACTCCATAAGAAATCTAAGAAAACCTTATTCATAACAATGCGTCTCTCTTCTTCTTTCGTTGCCTCCCGGCCAAAATAGAAGGCTTTAAACATATTCTCTTGATCATTATCTAATTCAGCCTCAATCATCACGTCAGCCAAGTCCCAAAGAGGATCATTCATGCCACCATATTCCCAGTCAACAAGAAATAATCTTTCTTCACCTAAAACAAAGTTCTCACATAGAGGGTCATTGTGACAGAATTTAAGTTCCACGTTATAACTATCATATTCTTCCTTTAGGGCATAAATCTGTTCCCTAACCTGGGCATAATCATCCCAGTACTGATTTCGATTGGTCCCATTAATTAAGTCTTCATACTCCTTGATTTTATCAAACACATTAAAAATTGATTCTACTTTTTGATTTGAGTGATGAAGTTCTTGGAAGATCTTTGCTACTTTTTCTAAGTTATCCTCTTCTCTAGTGAGCTCTGGATTAAAGGTAATAGCGTTGGGAATATATTGAGATACTTTAATGCCAGTCAAAGGATCAAAATAATAGTTATGAGCATCAATGCCTAACTCATTAGATAATCGAGTAAATTCAAACTCATCTTTACGATCAATTAAATCCTCTGTTCCTATGCCGGGGTACCTGACGACGAAATCGCCTTCATCCGTTTCAACTCTGTAGTTAAAGTTAGTCAAACCGCCAAGTCTATCAATTGATTTAATTTCAGGCATCAAATCTAACTTACTTTGAAATAATACTAACATCTTCTCTTTCATGGTGTCGTCTATCTTATTGTTCATTTTTAATCTCCTCCAAGTTATGGTTATGATAGGTGTATTGGTATTTCTTATTTGATATGGTAAATCGAAAGCCTACAGCTTCATTTTCTCTTGAGAGAGGTTCAATATTAATAATCTCACTCTCTTGGCACTGAAGTTTATCGGCCAAAGTTGAGAGAATCGGCGAACCGCTACTAATTTTATAAGCAGAATCAAATTCTCTTAGCTCCTCTAAAGAATCAAATTCTTCAATAATATGCTCTTCATACTTTCTGATTTTCATGGGTAAGCTCTTTTGATGTCTTTTATAAAGATCCTCCCATAAATTTTTAGCCGTATCTCCTTGGTGGTACTCTTTTTCCATGATTTTGACGAAATTCTCAGAAAAATCCTCTGAAAAATAAGCGTGGCCAATCATAATCCATGCATCTTGCCCACCTACCGTTACGTTAAGAATGTTATCTTCCTGATCTACTTTTAGACACCACTCATCCGTTTCGCCAGAAACATAGATGGATGAATAATATGCATCAGAAGATTTAGCTAAGAAAGGATTTTTTGTAAAGTAATTATCTGCTGAGCATATCAAGGTATTGCTTAACTTATCTCTAACCTTATACAAGGTTGAAATATTATTTTTAACTCGATATTCATCATTTATCACGATGTTAATCTGGTGTTTTTCCATAAGATAATCAAACATCTCTGCCTTATATCCCACCACTATAGTAATATCGTGAATTCCCGCTGCTTTTAGCTGATTAATTTGACGTTCAATCAGCACTTCTCCCTTTACCTTAATTAAAGCCTTAGGGATTTCATAAGACAGGGGGGCAAAACGGCTGGAAAATCCTGCAGCCATAATAATGGCGTTTTCGATACGTTTCTCATTGTTCATGTTCTAAAGTTCTCCTTTATGGTCTAGATATTCTTTTACATATTTATAGTAGTCTTTAGCATACCGATATTGTTTTAGAGAGTATTCACCAAACTCCACCCCATGCATACGCTTAAACTCACACCAATTGCTCCAGACTAAGCCACAGATGGCAATGTAGCCATAAATCTTGACCTTTATCTTCTCTGGACAACCTCCATCAAAATAAGCCTCTATAAGCTTATCCATATCTTCTTTCTCATACAGGGAATAAATACCAAACATGGCAATGTCTAAATGTGGATCTTGCATGGCCGCATATTCCCAGTCGATGAGTTTAATGTCATCTCCTCTAAAGAGAAAGTTGTCTGGAACTGAATCAATATGACAAAGACTATACTCTTTTTCAGAATGATTAATATATTCCTTAAGATCCATGATTCTTTCTTTCGTTTTTTCATAATCTTTGAATAAGGTATCCATGGTCCATAGGGATTCATAGTATTCAATTCTCTCAAAAGGATCAAAGTCATGGTCCACTGTAAGTTTAAGGTTATGGAAAGTTTTTAAAGCCATCATACTTCGCTTAACGTCCACTGGATTAGTTGGATCTGCGCAACGAACATCTTCCCAGAACTTCGCAATCTTATATCCACTTTCAGGATCAATATAGATAATCTCATCTGATATTTTATGAGGAGATATTTCTGTGTAAACTTTCGCTTCTTCTCTTCGATTAATTAATTGATCAGTTCCCTCTCCAGGTACTCTCATAATATATTTTTCATTATTGGCTTCAAAAAGAAATGATCGATTTGTCATTCCTTTTTTTAGTAATCTCACATTTTCTATATCTAATGATAAAATGTTCAAGGCCTTAGCAGCTACTTGAATCGCTTTTGCATTTAAGTGGCTAGATCCCTCGTCTAAATCTCTTAACTCCTGGTAAGTATTAATTTCGTATACATCATCTTTTGTTACAGTACGAGCCAGAATCTTTAGTTGCAGATTTTCTATAATTGCCCTTTCCCAAAATTCTTTATCATGCTGAGAAGATTGACTTAGAGCCTCTAGATTTTCCTTAAGCCAAAGGGCATCTTTCTTAGTGATATAAGCTACTCCGATGTTTCGATTCCCTAATTCATCACTTTTTTTCTTCACTAGGGTATCGTTCTTCAATAATTTAAAATCCGTATCTAAGATTTTCTCTTCCCCCACCATATACCAAGAATTTAACTCTTCTTGGTTAAATACATTATTGAAAAAGTAAAGATCTCCTGGAATAATATAACTATCCTCTAAATGGCTTGAAGCTAGTTTGAGAGAATAATAATTATTGAATTCTAAGTAATGCCCGTTATAAATCAGCTTTACACCATATAAGTCGACTAAGTAGTCAAACATCTCTTTTAGATACCCAACTACAATATAGATTTCTTCAATACCCACTTCGTGAAGATATTCAATGGTGGTTTCGATCAAAGGCTTCTCATTAACTTTAAGCAATGCTTTAGGCACTTCATTATAGATAGGCAGCATTCTAACTCCAGTTCCAGCAGCTAGAATAATTGCCCGCTTTGGTTTATGGAATTCATACTCTTTTATGCCAGTTTCAAGAATCTTATAATCTTCAGATAGGATTTTTTCATCCACCATTTGCTTAAGATGTTGATTTATACTCCCTAAAGAAACCTGACAGCGATTGGCAAGTTCTCTTTGGTTTTCATAGCCATTCATATTGAGCTCTTTTAAAATTTTAAACTTAACGTTCATTTTTCCTCCCAATAGACAAATTTTGAACACATTTAATTATACCAACTAAACTATGGAGTAGCAATGGCTGAGGAGATCAATCACAAAGTTTTTATATAATACTTAATTGTATTTTTAAAAATCGATCATATGTATTCATTCTGATTGTTATGAGAATGAATATAGTTGTGCATTACCATCGTATTTAGACATATTTGACCGTTTTAAAACAATCATACCTTAAAGAACAAAAATAAAACCAAGAGATAATATGCCTCCTCTGGCAAGTTATCTCTTGGTTAAACGACTTCTTTTCATTAATAATTGTCTTGAATAGTTAATATACTCTATTTAGCTGTATACATTTTCTCGATTTCTTTCATTCGCTCCACTTTAACCGTAGACCCTCCTCCGGAAAAATCAGAATCTAACCAAACATCTACTAAGTATTTAGCCAGTTCCACGCCGATTACTCGCTCCCCCATAGTCATAATTTGGCAATCATTACTTTTTCTTGATCTTTCTGTAGAAAAAGGATCATGACATACTGCCGCTCTAATACCGGGTACTTTATTCGCTGTAATGGCCATTCCTATTCCTGTACCACAAAATAAAATTCCTCGCTCATAGTCCCCACTGGCCACAGCTTCTGCTACCGTTAAAGCCACATCAGGATAAAGAACTACATCACCTTTTTCAGAACCAAAGTCAGTGTAGGAAATATCCTTGCTCTTTAAATGATTCATAATCTCCACTTTAAGGCCATATGCCGCCTCGTCGCATCCAATTGCAATTTTCATTATACATTTTCCTTCTTTCATTTATTTATTTCGTTCTATCTTATTAT
>LFRM01043242.1_pt1 | contig 10194 bp, 5 predicted proteins | sample 618341 | NCBI WGS metagenome assembly LFRM01 (sample SAMN03654438, study PRJNA283298) | anaerobic digester metagenome | isolation source: pool of bioreactors CSTR01a, CSTR02a, and CSTR03a thermophilic anaerobic... | place: Denmark: Kgs. Lyngby | collected 2014-05-21 | reverse complement strand
TTGGTGTACCTGACACATCTGGTTTGACGAGCGTTGGCACCTATTTTATGGGTTATTACGCCCGTGATTGCTCTGCGCTGACTTCGTTACTACTACCTTCTACAACAGGGTGGTTTACAACTAATAACGTCAATTGGGGCATGCCAGCCGGACGACTTGGCATGTTGAAGGGGCACGTTCAAGACGCAGCGTCAAAAGCCGCATGGGATTTATTGACCGTAAGCGGAAAAACATTGTACACGAACCAGATACAAAGCACGGATAATGTGATTATTGATGGCGGAGAGCCGGAGCCGGAAAAACCCAAATACAGATATAAACCAATCTCCCAACTTACAGGGCGCATTGGACAATTAGGATTTTAATATCACAGGAGAATATATATTATGGCAGCAAAAACATATTTACGGTCAACGACCACAACAAGATTAGCAAGCGAAATCCAACGAACTGTAGCAGATATGCGCAAGGTTCAAGAGGACTTGATACGACTTAGTGATGTATTAGGACAAATTGCCCTTGATGGCGATGATGAACTGATGGAAAAAATCGGATTTGATAACATTGAGGATGCACAAGAGGTGAAGGCATTGTTATCGAGCGCAAAAGGTGAGATTTTAGCCGACCCATTTTATCAACAAACTATTAGCAGAATGGGGTAAGATTATAGGGAGACACAATGGCAAATTATGAACTATATGGATTTTTTACCGCTGAGGGGGTCGGTAAAACAGGGCTAACCGTTACTGTCGATGTTATCAATCGTGCTGGGACCGTCTTGGTAAACAATGGCGCTGCCACAGCTCTTGGGCTTGGCTTTTATGCTTATACTTATACAAATTCAACAGCAGGTGATTATATTGCCAAATTCAAGACGACTGATATAACTGTTGACTTGCAAGAAGTTCCGGCAATGGTAAGCAAACAGCAGTTATTGATTGAAGATATTGACGCCCTTGTCGACGCTCTTGCTTTACGCTTGACCGCGACAAGGGCTGGACTTTTAGACAAGCTCAATGTTGCTGGCGATTTAGCTAACACAGATAATGCCTCTAATTTTATGGCTGATGTGTTAAGTTTGCCGGACACTACAACACTATCCTTGGCAATTGATGCAGTGCTATCCGCTATTGCCGACAAGCCCGTTACAGCGCCAACCGACATTAGCGGACTTGCAACCGAAGAAAACGCTACCGCTAACAAAAACGCACTTGAGTTACTGATTGCCGCCTTAGCAACCGCGGAAGGATTAGACGAAATAGCAACAGCAATCCTTGAAGCTGTTGGCGCTATACCTGCGGCAGACAACGCAAGCATAGGAGCGATTAAACTTAAAACAGACAATCTTCCTGCTGTGCCTGCTGCAAAAGGGGACATCCCCGTTGCGCCGACAGACTATGCCAAAGCTTCGGACATACCTACCGTTACTCAAATTCAAGAAGGTTTGACGAAGGCAGCGGACTTGCTCGAAAGTGTCACGCAAATTCTGACAGCAATAGCCGATAAAGAAGTCACTCCTGAAGTCGATGTTAGCGAACTTGCAAAGAAAGAAGACGTCCCAACAGTTGAGGAAATTCAAGAAGGGCTGGCAAAAGAAATCAACGCGACCCAAAACAAACTTGATATTATTGACGCAATACCCACAACTGTAACTGCGGAATTAGACCCAGAAGACGTAAAAGATATTCTTAGTGATAACTTCGAAAGTATTGACCAGCAGTTGCAGGACATCAAAGATGTCGCGGACAGCGTTTCTGCAACTCAAGTAAAGAAGGAAGATATTCCAACTGTTGAGGAAATTCAAGAAGGACTGGCGACTGAACAAGATTTGAATGCTTGCCGAGAGGCTATTCTTGAAGTAATCAATAAAAAGCCAAACAAGCCTTTGTCTCCTGGCAGTCCTATTATTGATTTTGAAGACAGAGGAACGAACTACTACGCGCAACAAACTGGTATGCCTGTTGTGAGGACAAGAACATTACTTGGGATTGATAGATACGCTCGGATAATGGGCATTAATCCTTTATTCTTCAACCAAGGAGCGCAGATTAATTCTCCTGCTGGGTTCGCGATTATGCCTTTTGGCTCTGGCACAACTAACATTAATTTGACTTGGCAACAATATTCTTGGGACGCATATGACAATGTAAGCCGTGAACAGCTTGCCGCAGAAATCAGAACTGCCGAGAATGACGTAACAAGTTTCCTCGGTTATTATCCTGCGCCAGACTGGACAGACGAGACAATTGACCTTCCTTTGCATTACGATAGAACGTTGGCTAAGGCAGGCACTCCTTCGATACGCCTTGATAAAAAGAAGTTTATCGCTGGCGGCGTCAGAGACGTAGAGTTTGTCGCATTGACCCCTGTCGAATATATAGACAAAGACAACGATGGCTGGAAAGAAACAGCTGTCATCACTTATGAAATGACTTCAGAAAACGAGATTGATATTCTTAAACAACTGAAGATATTTTTGCCAGATTGTGGCGGATTAGAAACATATGAAATCCGTCCACCTAAAAACGCCTACGTTTCAGAAGGCAAATTTATTATGGAGTTTGACGCTTGGTTGTTTATCACGCCAGAAATCAAACACAAACTGCCAAACAACGATTCTAATAGTGTTGCGATTGATATCAGCGATGATAGTTATTTGCTAAAAGAAGTAGACCTTTATCGAGTCTACAACAGAGAAAACGTCCCGCAGTTTTACTATTTAGACGAGCACGGCAACTCGGTAGGCAAAGGTGTTTTATCCCTAAAGAGCACAAAGGTTGATTATGTAAACTTAACCCCATTAGAAGGGCAGTGCAGTCCCTGCTCTTCCAGTCCGACACAAGCAAGAGTGTTGTATTATTCTGGTAATGTGTGTAAGCCATCAGACAACAACTTTTATGACGACCTTGACCCAGTGCTCGCAAAGGCTATCGCAATGATAGCAACCGCAAGACTTGAAAGACCGCTCGCGGGCAATGCAGTTGTAACAGCTCACACTAAAAAGTTGCAAGAAGATATGAGCAAAGGCGGTGGACAAGAGAAGTCTTACCGTATGTACAATGATATAATTTATAACAACCCATTCGGAACAAGATACGGAGAACTATTGGCTTACAAGCTCCTTGTCCAGTTCCAGAAAAGATAGTCAAAGCGCATAGCTTAATAGGATATAATAAAGATGAAAATAGAAGAATTTGTTGATGATGACAATAAGAAAAAGATTTCTATTGTCCGTAACGCAGACGAAGACCTGAAGCAAGAAGGAATAGTTATCGCCCCGCCACCTTTAGATGACATTCTGGACAAAGCAAAGGTTGACCTGCATAATGAACTTGTGACCAGAGGGCTGCTGACTGCCAGTGATGTCTTTGAAAGAATGGACGAACTGGAAGCCGCTGTCCGCAAAACAGTTACGAGTAAAATAGTCTCTCTCTTCCGAGAGAAAGAACAGAATACTAAGGAGTAGTATTAGTATGAAACCAAACCAAAACACTGTTTATACCCCTGCGCAGACTGGTAAGGCACGTTTATTTCTTGGCATTGGCGGTTTTGCGGCTGACCACAAACTGACCTATGCAAGTTATGCGAAACTTACCGGCGTAAGCAGAACCCTTGGCGACTCTACTTCCGTAGAAATTCCTGACCCTGATAATTACAACAGCTACATTGAAGTTGACGAAATTAGCGGGCAGGACTCACGTTATACGGCTACTATTGTTGGCAAGTACCCCGCTTCAATTCGCTCCCTTCTGCAATACCTTGAACGATGCAAAGAATCGTTTGACGCGCGTTTGCAGTTTGGCGATTGTGAAAACCCAAGCGACCCCAACTCTTTTGCAAAAGGAAATATTCTTGAAGGCATTAGAGTAACTGGATATAGCACCGAAGATTTTGGCGCTCTGGAAAGCGGCGAAGGCGCAGCCATCAACGAGACTCTTAGCATTTCGTTTAAGAGGTTCTATGATTTTGTGCGTATGTCTTATTTCCAAAAAGGCGCCCCTTTGACAACCGTTGAAGTGAAAGACGTTTTTGTAAAACAATCTTCGCGCTGCTTCGGTGCAAGTTGTGATTGTGATACTGCCTTTGCAGTAACTGCACACGGAGCTTCAGCAGCTCCAGACGTGCTCTTCACTGTTGATGGCGGAAACACTTGGTACGCTAAGACAATCAGTTCCTTAACAGCGTCTGATGATGCGCTTGGTGTCGCTGACGTTGGCGACAACTTGGTTGTAATTTCTACTGATGGCTTGAGTTATACAGACATTCAGCAATTTTATCACCCAGGTGTTAGCTTGACTCCAACCTTCACTAAGTCAACCACAGGTATTGTTAAAGCTCCTATCGCTATTCGCTCGACTGGCATGAAAGCTTTTATCTCTGGTGCGGAAGGTTATATTTATGTAACCGACAATCCTGCTTCAGGCGTAAAAGTTCTTGACGCTGGCATTGCAACCACAGAAGACCTCGATGCGATTGCTGTTTACAGCGGCTCTGCCGTTGTAGCTGTCGGGAAGAACGGCGCTATTGTTTATGCAAGTGATGGCGAAAGTTTCCACACTTCGCCCACCGTGCCCTCTCCTTCGGCTAATTACACTGCAGTTGCAATGCGCTCAGCTAATGAATGGATTGTGGGAACGGCCACTGGGAAGTTATTTATCACTTTCGACTCTGGCTTACACTGGATGGAGCTATTCTTGCCAGGCACAACTCCCGCCGTGATTAACGATATTGTATGGCAAGGCGAAAGCGCTGGCTTCGTTGCCGCTGTTGTCGGCTCAGGCGCAGACGCTACTGCGAGAATTTATCGTACGCTCGACGCAGGCGCTAACTGGACTGTTGAACCCGCCGCTTCAGCTGGCTCGCTCCCTAAGTCCGCAGCTTTCAACAAACTTGCGACTTGTAAACTTGACCCCAACCAAATATTTGCTGTTGGCAAAGACTCCGCCGGAACTGGCGGAATGATTGTTGTCGGCTCTGACGCAGCTGGCTAAGTAGTATAGTATAATATAAGCATCAAACTTCAGACTGGAGACAATATGACTGAAAAGAATAATACCAAAAAGGCGGTTGACATCACAAGAACTGTCAACCGCCGAGATAAACAAAACAACAAAGTAACCGTTTCAACGGGCGTTGTTTTTACCGTTAAAGAAGTCCCGAGTTTCGCCTTGAGCGATATTAAGCGACATTACAAAGAACCTTCTCCGCCACTTGTCTATAACGAAGATACGGGGCGCAAAGAACCCAATCCAGACAACCCAGACTACAAACGAGACTATGAAGACTATATGATTAATATGAGCATGGCGATTATTGACACAATGGTTTTGCTGGGCACAGCGGTTCATTCTGTCCCAGAGAATATTCCTCACCCCAATAGCCAAGAATGGAGCGGGGAGCTGAAGGGCATTTTGCGTGCTCGTGGTTGGAGCAGAGAAGAACTTAATGAACTATCAGCAGAAGAAAAATATGTATACTGGGTCAAATATCGCGGCGCAACAGGAACGGGAGATGGTGGCGATGAAGACGGCGACATCAATAAATTGACTGCAGCTATTGGGCGTTTGTCTGGCGTTACCGAAAGAGACGTTAAAGACGCGATGGACAACTTTCCAGATTCTGATTGACGGAAAGTCAATATCAGAAATAAGGATTGACGGAGAAGAAAACAAGATTGATGTACAAATCTTACAGCCAACTGCAGCGTTAGGCTGGGTATCTTCTTACACAGAGCACAGTGCGCGTCTTAAGGCTGGATATACAATTCCAGAATGGCGGGCACTTTCTGCTTATGAGAGAGCGGAAGAAGTTGCGTTATTTAGAGCAAAGAATATACTTGAGTATGTTCAGTCTAAACAAAAATAAAACAAGGACGTGATTTATGGCTTTTGACAGCTTAGGCGTAAACTTAACGGCATCAGGAATTTCAAGCACGGCAAGACAAGTAGGGCATCTTGCCAATTCCTTTATGCGCTATATCAATGTGGTGGAAAGAACTGACGCCAAGTCTATGCAAGCCGCTCGTGCGCAAAGTTACCTTGCAGACACAATGGTCAACAAGGCGCAAAAAGCTGTCAACAGTTCGATACAAGTAATTGCTCGACTGGAAAATCAACAGGCTAAGCTTGCCGCTTCTGCGATTGTTGCTGCTCGCGCTCAGCTAAACCTCGCGGAGTCTCTTGAGCAAAAGGCAGGGAGCGCAATTACAGGTTTAGAAAAAGAAATTGCTCGTTTAGAAACGCAACAGAGAAATCTCGCCAACACAATTGAAACAACGACCTTGAAGATGCGCTCTCAAGATGACGTTATGAAACAATATGACGCTGCTGTGTCTGCCGCCGCGGTAGCGATGGGCAAGATGGAAGGCGCTCAAAGAGAAGTCGCAGCACTGTCTACGAGAATACAAACCACAAGCGGCGCTATCAAAGAATACAGCGAGCTAATGACTGCAATGTCCGCTGCTCTTAAAGCTGTTGGAGATGACACAAGCGACACAGCAGAAAGAATCAGGGCGTCTATGGAGTCTTGGGGTGGCGCAATTATTCATTTGGTAAAATCGGAAGCCGAACTTCGCGAAGAACTTCAGAGCAAACAAGGCGTACTGGAAAAAGAAGAAGGGCTTTACGAAAAGGCAAAACGGCAAATGGAAGCCGCTAACAACGCCTTGGCGAAATACAAAGGTCAAGTCCACACGGTTACGTCTGCTCAAGAAAAAAGCGCCGAAATTTCTACTCGCCTTACAACGCTTCAGGGTGCGTTGAGCGTTGCGTACAAAAATGCAAGAGACGCAACCGCAGCGGTTGTTCAAGCAGAATTTGATTTGAAACAGGCGCAGGAAGGGAACATTCCTGACACTGAAAAAACAAAAGAGTTAGCAGAAAAGTTGGCTCAAGCCAGAAATGACCAAGCCGAAGCTGAAAGAAACTTGGCGGACGCAACTGCAATGTCAACGCAGGCAAACTTTGAACTAAAAGAGTCCATGGACGGTACGCTGCAAAGCATGGGGCTTTTCCCAAGATTGCTTTCAGACTTGACAGGTGGCTTCGGGGAGACGACCTCTTCCAACTCTGCTCTTATAAAAGGACTTTCTCTAACACAACCTCAACTTGCTGCCATAGCTGTTGCTATGGACGTCGTTGCCTTAGCCGCAAAAGTAGCGCAGTTTGCGTGGAACACTTTTGTAAACGTTCTGAAAATCACTTGGAATATTATATCCAAAACAGCATCTATGGTTTACAATCTTGCCAAAGCTGTTGGCACAACTTTGTGGAATGCTTTCAAGAAGATTGCCTCACTGCCGTTCAACTTGCTAAACAAAGCTTTCGGTGGGCTCGGTGGTTCAATGCAGAGAGTTTTTGAAATGGCTCTTGGCATGAACACCAGTAGAATTTGGTGGCAGCTTGGTATGCGTTTTAGAGAACTTGCTCAATCAGCTTCTAATGCTGCGATTGAATACCAAGTAACATTTACTCGTTTGCGCAGTTTATTATTGAACGAACTTATGGGGCAACGAGGCATCAATTCTTCTAACGTAGAAGAATACAACAAGGCGATGAAAGATGCCACCGCCCTCACAGAAGAACTCGTTACTTGGACGAGTAAGCTCGCCGTGCAGACAATCTTTGACTCTGAAGCGATTCTCAGTACTTACACCTTGGCGATGTCTTACGGGTTCACAAGCCAAAAAGCAAAGGAACTAACTGAGGCGACGCTTGATTTTGCAACTGGTATGGGCTTAACAGATTCAGAAATGCGACGTGTGATTGAGAACTTTGGTCAATTGAGAGCGCAGGGCAAAATCACGGGAACGGAACTTCGGGACTTGGCTCGTGGCGCTTTTGTTCCTGTCAACGAACTACTTGCTAATATGGCTAATCTCGCCAAAGGCGGCGTGTTTGAAACTCCTAATGTCTCTGTTATCAACGAAACGCTAAAGGAAATGTACGAGAACGGAGAGCTGACCGCGAACGCCTTCAGACTTGCTTCGGAACAGGTTACCAAACTTGGCGCAGATGGAAAAATTACCGCCGAAGAATTGTCAAGCTTGAACGCAATTCTTGGGAACACCAAGGACTTGCAGAAGGAGTTTGGCTTGACAGCTGAAGAAGCGCAAATGGCTCTTGAAGGCATCAAGACGGGTAAGCTGACAGCGGAACTCAACGAACTGATTGCGTCTGGCAAACTATCAATGGACGACTTCTTTGATGCTTTTATTGATTTAGTTCATAACAAGTTTCCTAACGCGGCTCGCTCTCTTGGTGGCTCAATGAAAGCTGTCAAGTCTAATATTAACGACTTTATCAACTCAATGATTGGTTGGCGTTTACTCGCTCCTATCTTTGACGTGGTTGCAAAACATGTTCAAAAATTTATTGAGTCTTTGATGAGCGACAAAAGCATTGCTTCGTTCGACAGGTTTGGCAAAGCATTTAAGACAATGACAGAACTGCTGTTTGCTTACGGAGATACACTTTGGAACGTTCAATCAGTAACTTCCAGGTTTTTTAGTGCAAGCGGTTTGTCTCAGGTTTGGAGATTTGCTAACAGCTTAGCAACCGTTATTGGCTCACTTGGAACGCAAGAATTTGAAATAAAAATTATTCCCTTCAAAAATCTTATGGAACGGCTTATCCCAGACAAGACCATTGGCGGAATTGTCTCAAGCGGCTTGATTAAATTAAACGCTATAATGGCTGACATTCTCGCAGGCGTTACAATTGACCCCAAGGAACTTGGAGCTGCTTTTGACCAATCGTTCGGAACTTTATGGAGAGAATATTTCAAGCCAAGCTTGACAAAAGTATGGGACGAAAACATCAAGCCACTTATCCAAAAAAAGATAAACGAGACCTGGGAGAAGATGAAACAATCTTTCTCAAAGTGGAAGACCGACAAACTGCTCCCAGGTCTAAAAACCTTCCTAACAGAAACAATCCCTGGCTGGTTTACAACTGCGTCAGAATGGGTTAGCATAAACGGGGAACAATTAGTGGCTAACATACTGAGAACTGTAGGCGAAATTATCGGCGCCTTTGGCGACAGCAGCTCCAAAAACTTCGGCGAAGACCATTGGCTAACGCAACTCCTGAGAACCCTTGAGTCTCTTGCAGAAGTTGTGGCGATAAAAGTTGAAGACCCAACACGAGGATGGGACAACGGCAAACTTGCCGAGACCACTGGGCACTTAAGTAATTTTGCAAGTGCGCTTGGCACAGCAATTATAAACATTCCTATATTCGGGGATAAAATAACGGCATATCTTGGCTCAGCAGAATTCGCAAACGCCACATATCAACTTGTTGTTATTTCTGAAAACACAAAAAGCTTTTTTGAAACGCTTGGCTCTATTATTAATCCCACAGGAAAAATCGGAGTTCTTTTTACACTAATAGACGAAATTTCTGGCTCTGACACCAGCGGTGCTTTAGGAGCTGTTGCTGGCTTGTCAGACCTTGTAAATCTGCTCGCGACTATTGCTCTCTCATTAAAAACTGTTGTAGACGCGAATTGGCTGCTTTTATCAGATGTTATTAGTATAATTATCCAAATAATAAAAAACTTTGGCGATGGAGAAGCTATAAAAGCTGGCATTGAAAATGTTATTAAAACAGGCGCGTTTGCTACGCAAGTGAGCAATATGGTAGACGCCTGGAACGATTTGGGACATAAAAAAGATGTAGACACCGCGATTGGGATTATCGAAAAAATCAGAAACTTTTTCGGCATTGTCAAAGATGTTGGCGACATAAACGAAACAACAGACATTGAGTATCAACTTAATTATTCTGTAAACGTTTCGCCGCCTTCTCCAGATGAGATTCCTGCCTATTATGTGTGGGATAAAGTAAACAACAAGCTTGTCCCATGGAGTAAAAAACTAAGCCAAGACACGGAAAATTATGTATTTAGCACAAATATAATACAGGGAATTAATTACAAGTTTAAATATGGAGTTGATGACCCGCCACCTGGAACTGTGTGGAATGATAAAACAAAACAGCTTGACTGGATTGGGACTAAATTTGAAATCATTCAAGCAGGCGGGTATGTTGTTGAAAAAGAAGTCAAGTTCAAATTTGCTGTATCTGGTCCCGTTAATCCTGCAACTGGCAAGGCTTTGTTTGAAGGCGTTGATTGGGATGAGCAATGGCAAAATTTCTTGGGGGGCAACTTAGGCAATCAAAGCACTAATGA